>Ga0194112_10002765_pt1 | contig 24867 bp, 15 predicted proteins | sample TA2MahC400mmetaG_FD_146191 | JGI IMG/M metagenome (GOLD analysis project Ga0194112, IMG submission 146191) | Freshwater microbial communities from Lake Tanganyika, Tanzania - TA2015016 Mahale Deep Cast 400m | ecosystem: Environmental > Aquatic > Freshwater > Lake | place: Tanzania: Lake... | reverse complement strand
GATCTTGGTGTATAATCTCGGCATGCGTGTCAGGCGCCACTGCTCTCCTACCCCGTTAGGGCAAGGCGTCGTGCCTCTGGTTCTTGCTCGCCGTGGAGGCCAGCGCACCTCCACCGCCAGAAGGCGCCCTGACGCCGCCGTTTCGCCGCCCTAACAGCTTGAAAGGCAAGGGCTTATGGGTGTCAGGCACCGAAACCTGAGGCTCTGCTTGAAGGGGTTGCACGTCGTCTGCGGTTGGAAGACAAGGATGGACCAACGCCCTGGGATGGGGCAGTACTTCGCGGAGCGGCTGCGGCAAGGAGACACCATAGGTGAAGCCTGGATCGAAATGAGCCGAAAGTACCCGCGGATTAACAGGAACGCTTGGTCTATCGCACGGGTGTTCGGGGCCGACCACTGCGAGGGTGATAGCTTGCGAGGGACCGTCGACGGTCCCTTCTCGCCAATCGCTCTTTCCCGAGACCCTGGGCCGGGGGATCAATTCCGGGTCCTCTACCAGTGGGCCCGCATGGGGGAATAAAGACAGGAGGATTGCCTTGCGTGCAACTGCGTCTTTGTGTATCGCGCTCTCAAGCTCCCTTTCCTGCGAGGCAGGCAGCGCCGCAACTGATGGCCGCCTGCCGAGGATCCCAAGATGGCGAGCCGACCGAACCACAGAGCTCCGGCCTGTTGAGTTTGGGGTTCAGCGCTCACCCAAGCTCGCCGAGGCGCCGCAATACAGAGACAGACTGCCTGTCTTCCGCGTCGCGACACCTAGCTTTTCTCCTTTGTTCATCAAGACGTTCTTTAACGTGGCATTCGATGCCAACCCCGGCAAGGTTACCTATGGTCAGGACCGTTCCCTGACATTCGTGAAGTTGGATGGCTCCGGCATGATGGTTGAATTCGACCACAACAGGGGACGCATATTGGTCACGAACTCTAGGTTCCGCGAGGAGGCGAAGCATGACCCCGCGGGCCCAGAGCCTTCTGAGCAGGAGGCGACAAGGCTTGCCCAGGCATGGCTGACCCGCCATTGTCTTCACTATGAGGGCGCGCAACCAGTACGGGTGGTTCGTCAGCTTGTGGGGAGGCCATGTTACAGCGTCTCATTCGCAAGACGAATTGCCGGGCTACCCTACGAAGTCCGCGGGAGCTATCTAGAGATCACCGTCTCCCGAGGTGGTGCGTTCCACAGCGCATTGATCGAGTGGTGCGACTTGCAGCCGATTGGGGATTATCCGGTCATGAGCCTTGAGGAAGCAGTCGCGAGAACCAACCAGGGTGGAGGGGAAGTAGTCGAAGTTGAGAAGACCACGCCCATAAGGGGGGAGGTGACCAAGGCGACGCTCTACTATTGCTGTTCACCAGAAAAGTCCGGTTATCTTCAGCCATTCTACGACTTGCAGGTCGCCGCAAAGCACGAAGGGGTCACGGACCCAGTCACGATCAGGCTGCAGGCCGTGAGCCCCAACTTTGTTGATGGGAGGTTCGAGTGATCGTCTCCTCGCGGCCTTGGGGTCACACGGCCTTGGTGAAGCCTTGGAAGCCTTGGGGTCAGGTCGTAAAAATCTAGTTTTGGCTTTACTGATGCCTGGCACAGCCGTGCGCGTTCTGAAGCCTTGGGGTCAGGTCGTAAAAATCTAGTTTTTGGCTTCGGACGGAGGGGCGTTCGGCTCAAGTGTTCATTTGTCGTTCGGCAAGGGGGCCAGAGACTCGGAAGGTTGTTGACAGGACGGCTTCCGCGGGGTAGGATTGAGCACATGACTGCGGGCAACACCGGCTTCGACGAGGTGGCCGTGACCCTCGAGAAGCGCGCCATCCCCATTGACCTCGAAGGCCAGGACCCGCCCCCGCCGCCACCACCACCTGTGCCGGAAACGCGCGGGCGTTGGGAGTTCGGCACCGTGGCGCCCCCGCCCCCCTTTGCGCCGGTGCCCCTGCCATTCGAGACCGTGGCGGCGTGCCGCGTGGGGGACCGCATCGAGCTATTCGTCAACGGCGTGCCCGGCGGCGGCTACTACTGGAGTTACCCCCTGCCGCCCTGGACCTACGTGTATCCCGGCTACGCGCCCTTCCGAGTGGGTATGACCTCGTACATGAACGGCGACCGCTTCGGCGGGCTGATTGACGAAGTCCGCCTCTCCAGCAGCGCCCGCTACGTGCCCGTGGGCGTCTTCACAACCGACGAATCGGCGTATCAGAACCACGCTCAGCTCCTCAACGGCGCCCTGCTCGATGGCGGCCTGATGTGGCTCCCCAACGCTTGGAGCGACTATGCGGCCACGCAGCCCAGCCCCGCCCTCGCCCTCGGGGGCGCCGACTTCACCATCGAGGTCTCGGTCCAGCCCGGCTACTACACCTTCATCAACCTCCTGAGCGGCCCGGGCTACTCGCTCACCGTGGACGGCGACGGGCGTGTCACAGCCTACCTCACAGGAGCCCTGGGCTCGAGCGGCTACGCCCAGCTCGTCAGCAACACCACCCTGGGCGCCGGCGGCTGGAACACCGTCACCCTCACCCGCGCGGGCGACACCATCACCCTTTTCATCAACGGCTACGAGGACACCAGCGCGACCTTCTACGGCAGCCTCCTCGGAACCGAAGGCGCCCTCACAGTCGGCCCCTTCTACCCCCTCTACTGGAACGTCCCCTATTGGGACTGGTATACCGAAACCTGGGTTGACTGCTGGTATTGGGGCTACGGCCCGGTAGGCATAGACCGCGTGGCCATCACCGCCACGCCCGAGCCACCGGCCCCTGTCCCTGGCACCATCTACGCCAGCATCTACATCCCCGTCAACCCCGACCCCGAGGCCATAGACACCATCCACTACTTCCACGGCCTCCGCGACGCCACAATCAACGACCCCGCCTTCACCGAGACCGGCCCCGGCACCCTGGTCTTCCTCGGCACATTCGCCGGCGTCGAAACCACCATCTCGATTGACCCCGCCACCTTCCCCGGCCTGACGGAGAATGTGGATTCATTTCGCGGAACGGTACTGGCTACTTTCAACACCGGCACCCAGGCACCTGTGGCCGCCACCTTCATCGAGACTTCCACGGTTAGCTGCGTCTTTAGGGGCACTCTGCCATCAACAGGAGATTTGGATGATGAGATTCCTGCTTATTGGGCGGGTAATGCGCAAAACAAGGCAGGAGACACTGTTCCCAATTACTTCCCGGTAATGCCCCGTTTCGTTGGGTTGCCGGCAACGGCAGTAGAACTCGGTTACCGCCTTTCAATCGACGGTGCTGACTACGAGCTCGAAGCTCTTCACGGTTGCTTCTATGCAAAATCCGCGTCACCACTCGCAGGGGTCTATCTGAAGACGGATGATGGGCGGTTCAAGATCGCAAAGCCCTTGCCCTTGGGCGCTGCCTTTGTACTCGGGACGGAGTTCGCTGTGGGAGCGACGTTGCCGCCTGGGCTTGGAGTCAAGATACATGAAGCTATGCCTGCTGCGCCCGAGAGAAGCTGGCCCTATGGTGTTCAGTCCCCGATTACATTGGAACCAGACACTCCTACAAAACCCACGCACTGGCATAACAGAACTGGGAAGCTGCGCCCCTGGTATTTCTCCGGCCCATACTATACGAAGAACGAGAAGTTCCACTACCGCGTGCTCGGTTACAAAGGGCCCCAGGCACGTGTGCTGCTTGTGGTGAAAGACAAGGACGGCGTGATCTGGTTCCAGGAGAGCCTCCTCAATCACGAGGGGGCCTGGTTCACCGGGGAATTCGCGGGCAAGTATCTGCATCCAATGGGATCCCCATTCACGGTTGGGCTCGCGCTTTCGCTACAAGGTACCCATACAGCTTTTCAATGGCGTGTGCCCTTCGATGTCCGTTCGAGAACAATCGTGTGGTATGACACAAGAGATGAGGGAAGCGGAGTAGAATCTTTCAATTCTCAATTCTACCCACGTTACGTCGCAGGCCGTGACGGAACCATCACGTACGCTCCCCGGGACCAGGCCACCGTCGACACCTCGGACTCGAGCGTTCTGGTGTGCGAGGGGGACCCCCAAACCCCTTATGACTGGGCAAGAGCCTATGGTCTCATGACCGTGGCAGGTACGATGTACTCCCTAGGCCACGGGGGCCCCGCCGACTATGTAGGGCAAGAGCCAGGCACATTGACTTCCTCTTATGGCTTGATCAACCTACATCGGTGGGTAGCTGGCTTCGCAGATCCTGACAGTCCTGGTGGGGTCTTTGCTGGGTACGCCGTCTTGCAACAGCAGGACCAGGCCACGGCTCTACTGCGGCAAGCACTCAGTCAGGTTCAGTTGCTGCCAAGCTATCGCCTGAATGACATGACGCTCTGGCTGAAGCACTGCTTCTCCGCTGCACGCAGCCAGACCGGGTGGCCGTGGCCGCTAATCCTGCTACAGGGGAATGGCAGAAGCGTTGCTGACACACTAAAGCGCGTAATCACGAGTGGCGGAAGCGGTAGGGTATGGGGCTACGCGACGGCGTACACTTTCGAACCGCAGTTCGTCCTGCATCGCCGCAAGCTGCACGTGGTTCCAATGGACCGGGAGACGTTTAGCAGTCTCAGGAGCTACGTGCTCGAAGAGGCGGTGGTCGAAGACTTGGCCCTCGTTTACGGTTTCGACCTCAAGGCTCAGGAAGCCGCGTTGAAGGACAAGGCAAAGGAATGGATCATACGCAATGTTGCAGGAGTCAACAGGAACGACCCGCGCCTGGCCAAAATCGATATTGGGCTAGAACTCCAGGACGATCCAGATGAGCCACAGCCCGTGGAGGGCGTAGTTCGCTAGGGGAAAAGACGTGAAACGCACAGTCAGGTTGATTGTCCTCGTCAGCTTAGCCGGTTGCAGCTCCTCTGAGAGGGGCGCCACCCGAGCCAAGCAGGAGAGCGCCGCAGAGAAAGACGTCATTACGGAGAGCGCGGAGGAAGACGGGCTTCGTCTGACCCTGGTGACACCGGGGCAACTGACTGCTGGGACAACCGCTACAGCGGTTGTTGTGCTTCGCAACTGTTCCGATCGCCCGCTGGTCGTACCGGCGGTGCCTTTTTGGCGGGGCCACCCAAGACCCGAGCTGACGCTGTTGTGTGGGAACGCGGCGGAGGCTTCGGGAGGTAGGATCACCATCCCTTTGCACTTGTACGAAGATAGGGTTACTGGCCTGAACCCTGGGGAAGAACTGACGTATACTGACAAGGTTCTGCCCGGTATCTCCGGTCCAGCCAGGTACTGCGTTGAGTTCCACAATAAACTCAATGAAGTCCTGGTGGAGAAGATGGTGGTCGACAAGACGCGGTTTGACGGGCTTACCGTCCGGCGGGTTGCCCACGTGCCGAAGGTCATAGGGAATCTCTGGAAAGGGTGGCTCTGCGTTGATGTTCCTGTGAAAGTGTCGCCCCATTCGTCCTCAACCGTTGAGGAGAAGATGAAGCCGCTGCGTCGTCCCGCCGTCGACACTGCTGCCAGGCTGGTGGCGCTTAGCTCCGTCATTCGCTCCCCGAGTGAATTGTCGGCCGCTGTCCTGTCCCAGTACGGCAAGGAAATGCATCACAGCGACCCATTGCGTGCTCTGTGCTATGGTTCGCTTGCCTCGTTGGCGCTCGAGGGCGTCGCGCTTGCGTACATTCCGACCTTGCTTGCTCAGGCCCAAGATGACGGAAACGCACCGGAACTACGGGTTGTGATGATTGAGTGCCTGGGCGAGCTCCTCCGAGAGCCGGCTCGCCGATCGGATATCGGCCTGAACTGCATTGAGGCCGAAGTGGACGCGAAGTCCCAGGATATGATCCTGCGTACTCTGGCAGATATCCTCATCAACTCCGAAGGTGCAGTTGCAAGGGCCGCCAAGGCCGCGATTGACAAGCGACAGGCACGCAATGCCTCAAAATGATCCTTGCTGGCATGGCGCCTGACCCCCATAAGCCGTTGCCTATCAAGGTGATATATGGACTCGGAATTATCCCGGAGCATTCTCCTTGAACCGCGTCTTGCCCGTTGTAGCAGCCCCAACGCCGCGGGCAACTCCGGCTTTGACGAGGTCGCCGTCACCCTGGAGAAGCGCGCCATCCCCATTGACCTCGAAGGCCAAGACCCGCCACCGGCTGAGCCTGTGACTGAGATACGGGGCCAATGGGAGTTCTCCACCGTGGCGCCCCCGCCCCGTGGTGCTTGGGGTCGGTGAAGTCCCGGCCGTGAACGACCTGGTCAATCTCCGGCAGCCGCCGCTCGACGCACGGGGGCACCTTGGCGAACCGCTTCGGCTCGCCCAGTTGATACCAGAAGGCCACGCTGGAGTAGTCGTCCTGCCGCTCGTTCCAGCTCGTGCTCTCGTGCTTGGGGTTCTCGTCAATCGAAATCCAGCCCATGCGCTCGATGGCGACGCGGATCTTCTTCTGGAACACGATGGGGTCGGCGATGTGCCAGCGGTAGGCGCAGGTCCTCCCGCCCAGCACGTGGCCGCCGTCGGTATACGGCACCCCGAAGTAGGGGAAGCTGCACGTCCGCAGCCCCCAGGCGCACAGGAAGTAGTCCTCGGTGCCCGTGCCCCACACGGTCGGCTCCGTGTCGTCGTCAATGGCGATCTTCTCGTCGCCCTCGCCGAACCAGCCCGGGCTGCGCGTGCGGATGCCGAGCACGGTGCCCACGTAGTGGCCGCGGCCATCTCCCTCGAAGATCAGGTAGTCGTCGCGGCCATCCTTCAGCGGGTAGTCCTGGCGGTACTGGGCGTGGAAGTACGGCGTGTCGGGCGGCAGGCTCTCCTTCTGAAGCCAGTCCACGTTGTAGTACAGGAGCGCAATGGCCTTGTCGCCGTCGTTCTCGATCTCGATGCGGGCCGACTTGGCGAAGGGCATGGGCCAGAAGGAGTTGTAGGATGCCCCGCCCTCGACGGCCACTGGGAGGCTGTTCACGGCCATCCGCTGGCCGAAGGGCGCGGCGAAGAAGTCGCCCACGGGCGCCTCGACCCCCGGCTCCTTGCGACCGTCCCAGAAGATGCGGAGCACCATCTCGCGGTGGTTGGCCGCGCCGTTGGGCGCCCAGGGATGCGGCTCGGGGCCGAGGAACGTCATCCAGATGTGGGTCACGATGCCCGGCCCCTTGAGGTCGGCCAGCACGTGCGTCTTGCTCGGCGGCACCGTCACGTTGTCCGCGTTGCCATCGGGGTCTGGGCGTCCGTCGGGCAGCTTGGCGGTGGACGACACGCGCCGGCTGCGCCCGTCGCGCAGCCGCAACAGATCGTCGAGCGAGGATGCTCCCACGGCCGATGCTCCTAACAGGGCGGCGAACAGGAAAGCCAACGGTGCGGGCGCGGTGTTCATCGAAGGACCTCCGAGCACGCGGGCGCGCGGCTGGACCGGGCAACGCCTGGCATCATAGCCTGCCGCGGCCGCGTCGGCAAGCTGCAACTGGAGTATGGCCCCCAATCCTGGTAAGGTCCTTCGGCGCTGAAGCTCCGAACGGAGCGTCCTATAGCAGCCCAGGGCGAAGCCCTGGGACAGGTGGCCGCCCGCATTCAGCCCTGTAGGGGCGTACTACCCGCCCTAGGCAGGATGTGGCGCCCGGAAGCGCATAGTACGCCCTTTCGGGGCTGACCTACCTATCGCTCCGTTCCCAGGGCTTCGCCCTGGGCTGCTATAGCACGCTCCGTTCGGAGCTTCGGAGCCGAAGAACATTGCCAGAACTGGGGGCCATACTCCTCAATAGGTGCGAGATTAAACGTCCGTGGGCATCCGTGACACCGCTCAGTGTGCAGGCGCATACGTCCCGCCTCTGCGTTGAACGTGCCGTCGCTCCGCCCTATAATGTTCGCCGTGCGTGCGCGATCGGGGAGCTTCCTTGCAGGAGAGGCTCTAGTGACAACCCGCAGTCAGCGGCTCATCACCCTGGCTCTCGCCTTCTCGTGGGCCAGCGCCCGTGCAGGCGAGAGGCCGCAGGTCGGGATCGTCAGCCATGTCAAAGTCGTATCCGACAAGGTGCCGGATGTCTCGAGCCTCGATGCCTGGAGGAAGTCGTTCATCAAGGAGGGGATGTCGGACAGGGAGAAGGCCCTCGCGGTCTGGCGCTCGGTCGTGATGTTCCAGCACCAGGACATCCCGCCTAGCGAGTTCCTCCAGCTCGAGAACAACGTCCTCGACGCGATCAAGATGTTCAACGTCTACGGCTACTCGATGTGCGGGAACGCGGCGTCGCACGTGCAGTCGCTCGCCCGCGCCGCGGGCCTCCAGGCGCGCGGCTGGACAATCAACGCACACGTCGTGCCCGAGGTCTTCTGGGACGGCAAGTGGCACCTGCTCGACGCCTCGCTGATCAACTACTTCCCTAAGCCCGATGGCGACCTGGCGAGCGTCGAGGAGATCATGTCCGCTATCAAGGAGTGGTATGAGAAGAACCCTGGGTTCAAGGGCGACGACGCGAAGCTGCGGAAGTTCCACGCCGAGGGCGGCTGGACAGGCTGGAAGCGCGGCCCGGCGCTCCTGGCCAATTGCCCGCTCTACGACGCCACCGGCTGGCTGCCCGCGAAGACCCACGGCTGGTACGCCACGATGCAGGAGTACGACGGCTCGACCTTCTTCGCCTACGAGTGCGGCTACTCGGTGGGCTACCAGGTGAACGTGCAGCTTCGCCCCGGCGAGCGCCTGACGCGCAACTGGGGCCACAAGGGCCTGCACGTGAACCAGGGCGGCGGGGGCGGCGACCCAGGCTGCCTCAAGATGAAGCCGGGCGCTAACTTCATGGTCTACACGCCCAAGTTCGGCGACCTGGCGAACGGCCGAGTTGGCAACGGCACGCTGGAATACGACGTGCCGCTCGACGCCGCCTCGCTCCGCGCCTCCGCACTCTCCGTCGAGGGCGAGCCCGGCAAGCCGACGGCCTTCGTCCTCCGCATGCCGTCGAGCTACGTCTACCTCGGCGGCGAACTGTCGCTCAAGGCCGCCGTGGGCGAGGGAGGCGCGATCGCGGTCGCCTTCTCCGACAACAATGGCCTCGACTGGAAGGAGATCGCGAAGATCACAGCGACGGGCGACCAGAGGATTGACCTCAAGCCACACGTCTACCGCCGCTACGACTATCGCCTGAAGTTCGCCCTTTCTGGCAAGGACACGGGCCTCAAGGCACTGAAGATCGTCCACGACATCCAGCACTCGCAGCGCCCCCTCCCCGCCCTCGACAAGGGCGAGAACACGATCACCTTCTCCGCCGAACCGCCCGAGGGCACGATCACCGTCGAGGGCTCCACCGACCCCAAGAACAAGGGCAAGCAGGTCCTCTACACGGACTTCCACCCCGAGCGGAAGAACATCAAGGACGACCTGCTCGTGCTCTCGGGCCCGACGGGCGAGGTGACGTTCCCCATCGAGACCCCTGGCGACATGACGCGGCTCCGCGTCGGCATCTACTACCGCGCCCGCGACCCCAAGGACGCCTGGGACATTGCGGCCTCTTTCGACGGCGGCAAGGCCTGGCAGCCCATCGGCCGCTGCGAGGGGCCGACACGCAACCACGGCAAGCACTTCGTCTTCGACAAGGTTCCGGCGGGCACCCGCTCGGCCCTCGTCCGCTTCGCGGGCACACAGCGCACGGTGGCGATGATCTACCAGACGCGCATTGACGCCGACTACATCGAGCCGCACGGCGGCTTCCGACCCGTCAAGGTCACTTATGTCTGGGACGAGGGCGGCGCCGAGAAGCGCCACGTCCATGTCGCCACCAAGCCTGCCGAGACCTACAAGATCACCTGCGCCTCCAAGCCGACGATGAAGAGCCTGGTGGTCGAGCTGGCCGAGTGATGAGGGTTGTGGGCGGGGCCTCCGTGCCCCGCGTGGACACCTTGTAGGCGGGGCGTCCCTGCCCCGCGTGAGCCATGCCAGACGAACGCCCTTATGCCCAGCTCCAGATGATCTGGCCCGAGCGCCTGCTCGGCACGCCGCCCATCGTCGCGGTGCCGCCGGGCTACGCCCTGCGGCAGTTCGCGCCGGGCGACGAAGATGCCTATCTGGGGCTCATGGCCACGGCGGGGTTCAGGAGTTGGGACCACGAGCAGATCGAAAAGATTCTCCCCACGGTGCTCCCCGGCGGCTGGTTCCTCATCGAGCAGGCGGCGACGGGGCGGCTCGTGGCCACGGCGATGGCGCGACACCGCCCCATCGAGGGACACCCCGACGGCGGCGAGCTCTCCTGGGTCGCGGCCGACCCCGAGCACAAGGGCAAGCGGCTCGGAATGGCCGTGTGCGCCGCCGTCGTCCGCTGCTTCCTCGACGCCGGCTACCGCCGCATCTACCTGTTGACCGACGACTGGCGCCTCGCCGCCATCCGCCTCTACCTCCAGCTCGGTTTCGAGCCGTTTCTCTTCCACGACGATATGCTGGAGCGCTGGCGCAAAGTGTGCGAGCAGATTCACTGGCCCGCATCCCACTCCGGCACTGGAGCGTGACGATGTGCCGCGTGCTTGTGGCCTGGCTCTTGGGCGCGGCGCTCGCTCCCGCGGGCGAGAGCGACCCGCTGGCGCGGCTCCGCTCGCTCCAGAAGATCAACGACGCGGCGGCCGTCGAGGCCGAATGCCGAGCCCTCCTCATGACGCCCCTGGCCCCCGAGCACGCGGTCGCCGTCCACACGGCGCTCATCCGCGCCATATCCGGCGATGCGCGGATCGAGGCGCTCAAGGCACTTCCAAAGGACTTTCCCGAGAAAGAGGGGCTGGAGCTGTTCGTCTTCGCCATCGCCGACTCCGCGGCCTACCGCTCCCTCGACCTCTACAAGGCGATGGCCGAGCGATACGGGGAGAAGGTCACGGTCGAGGTGGCGTGCAAGGCGGCCCGCCCACTGCTCAACCCGCGCCGCGATTGGCTCGAGGGCGCCGAGGCCGTCGCCGCCGAAGCCCTCAAGCGCTTCCCTGGCGACTCGCGCCTTCTCGACATCCTGGCCGAAGTCTGCCTCCGCACCCGGCGGCAGAAGGAGTCCCTCGATCTCGCCCGCCAGGCCATCGCCAACGCGAAGACGCCCGAGGTGAAGAAGGAGATGCACGAGCGCCTTGCCCACAACCTCGCCATGCAAGGCAAGGACGAGGAGTCGCGCCAAGCGAAGCAAGAGATCGTCCGCGAGTGGCCCGACAGCGATTGGGCTCGCCAAACCCTCCACGCCCTCGCCCTGGCCTACCTCCGCGCCGAAGGCCCCGAGCGCGGAGCGAAGGTCTACGCCTGGTACGCCGAGACCTGGCCGAAGGGCAAGTGGGTCGAGCACTGCCACGCGAGCACGCCCGGCCTCTACGTGCTCGACGGCCATTACGACCGCGCGGTTGATGAGACGAAGCGGATTCTGCCCCACCTCAACGACCGGCTGCGCGCCGAGGCCGAGCGGAACCTGAAGGCCATGCCGTCGGTCGAGGGCCGTGTGCTCGACGACCGGGGGCGGCCCGTGCCGGGCGCAACCGTCGCCCTCGCCCGCCAGTCGCCCATCCGCGAGGAACGCCACCTCATCGTCAGCCGCACGAAGGCCGACGCCGCCGGCCGCTACGCCTTCCGCAACCTCGCCTGGCACACCACCTACGACTTCCTCGCCGCCACGCGCCCCGACGACCCGCCCACCGGCCTCTCCACCGTCTTCGGCCCCACCCGCTTCGACCTCGAGCAGAACCAGCACAAGACGTTCGACATCCGCTTCGGCCGCACCCCGCTCAAGCGCCTGCCCGACCCGCCCCCGCCCAATCCTGGTGGCACAGGCCTCCGGCCTGTGAGGACATTTGTCCTCCGCGACTGGACCGAGCGCCCCTGGCCCCGCTCGCCCCTCCACTACGCCGTCGAGCTGCCGCGCCGCATCAAGCCCTCCTCCCTCCGCCTCCTCGACGCCGCCGGAAAGCCCGTGCCGTTCCAGTTCACTTCCGAGGATGGACGAAAGGGCACGCTCACCTTCTTCACGGCGCTCCCCGCGATGGGATGCGTCGCATTCTCCCTGTTCGGGAGTGATGGTGGCACAGGCGTCCCGCCTGTGGGTGCCACAGGCAAGATGCCTGTGCCACCACAAGATGCCCGTGCCACCAACCTAGAACCGGGCATCAGCGTCCAGAAGATCGAGCCGAACCTGTTGGAAGTCTCCACCGGAGCCGCCGCGTTCCGCGTGCCGACGGGACTGCCTCGGGCGGGGGCGATGCACGTGTCGGCGGCCCCGCCGCCCATCCTCGCGGTCAAAGGCCCCGACGGGGCCTGGCGCGGGAAGGGGACGTTTGTCGGGCGGGGCCAGGTCGCTGCCCTCCGCTCGGCCTGGGTGGAGGAGGGGCCGCTGCTGCGCCGCCTGCGGCTCGAATATGCCTTCGAGGAGGGTGGGAGCTACCAGGCTACGCTATCGTTCCACGCCGGCGAGCCATACGTGATCGTGAGCGAGCGGTGCAGCGGCCTGCCCGTGGAGTTCCGCTTCAGCGCCTATGACGGCCTCGAGCCCAACCGAGTTGCCCTCGGCTGGATCAACAAGCTCCACATCCAGGCCATCGCCTGCCGCGAGAGGAAGCGGCTCATCGAGATGCCGCGCTACGTCATGTGGGCGCCGCCGGGCGAGGGCGATTCCGTCGGCTTCTTCAACGAGGCCGCGGAGAAGCACCCTCACCCCGGCCCTCTCCCCAAGGGAGAGGGAGCAGAGAAGCGTGACCTCATTGCCACCTTCCCCATCCACCCCGGCGACTGGACGGTGCAGAGCCAGGAGCGCTGGCGGGCCGAGGTGCTCGGCGACAAGAGCCGCTACAGCGGCGACCCGAAGGCCGGCGGCCGCGAGGCGATTGACGCCTTCGAGGACAAGGGCGAAGCCTACTTCACCTACTCCCTCTTCGCCGGCGAACGGCGCTATGGCCTCGCCGTCGTGGACAAGGAGGACGCCCCCAACAAGATCGCAGACCTCCGCACCAGCGTTGGCGAGGTCAGCCTCGATTGGTACAAGGACCTTGTGCTCGACTGGGACGAAGAGCCCGTGGATGCCCACCCGCGCCTGAGCGTGCGGCGGGACGACTTGGCGCGGGCCGTCGAGCGCCTCAAGGCCAGCCCCCTACTCCAGGGAATCGTTCAGCCGAAAGAGGTCCAGTGGTTCACCACGCGCTTCTTCGAGGGGCCGCCCGCGGCGACGGAGTTCCTCCTCACCGGCAAGCCCGAGAAGGCATGGGAGGCCCGCGACGTTGCGCCACGCGGAGATAGGGTGGCCGGCATCCGCGCGGGCAAGACCCGCGCCGCCGCCTACTCGCCCGTGGGCATGCGCGGCCTGCCCTACCAGAGCGCCGACGCCTACGACGCGCTCGTGAACGCCAATCTCTTCTCGGAGGCCGAGCGCCGCGTGCTCCGAGCCAAGATGATGTTCGCCGCCCACGCCCTCGCGGGGGGCGACTTCATGGCCTGGCGCTACCACGCGGGGCACCGCAACTTCGACTTCAGCCGCCTCGACGCCATCGTGGCCTACGCCGTCTGCTTCCCGAACAATCCCGACTCCAAGCGGCTCGTGGACACCGCGCTCAACCAGCTCCGCGAATCCATCGCCGCCTTCACCTCCGACCAGAGCGGCAAGTGGCAGGAGAACCTCGGCTGCTACTACCTCTGGAGCCTTCGCACCATCGCCGCCATGAACGCCCGACTCGTCAACTGCGGGTATCGGACCACAAGCGGGACGCTTGTGGCTACAGGACGCTACGACCCCCACGATTGGCCGAAGTTCGACCTCTTCCTCAACTTCGGCATCCGCACCCTCACGCCCCAACACCCCCTGAGCAACGACCCGTGCATAGACGGCCTGCCGCAGGGGACGAGCTACGCGGATGTGCCGAAGGGCCGCCGCCACCCCGGCGTGGGCGACCACGGCGGCGACGGCGGCCACCCCGTCTACGACGCCTACGCCCTCGCCGCCGCGGTCGCCCGACGCCTCGGCCACAAGGCCCTCGCCGAACAGCTATTCGCCGCCTGGACCGCCGGCGGCCGCGAGACGGAGGGGAAGGCCGGCATCAACCTCAAGGGCCTCCTCGCCCTCAACCTCGACGACCCCCGCTTCGTCGAGCGAGCCGCGATGAAGCCGCTGGCCTCCGAGAACCTGCCCGACTACGGCTTCTGCTTCCGCGACGCCTGCGGCACGCCCCAGGAGAGCTACCTCCTCTTCAAGTGCGGCAAGGGCGGCTACCGTTACCACGCCTCCGAGGGCAGCTTCGTCCTCTATGCCGCCAACCGCCCGCTCTCGCTGGACGGCGACGAGAACTTCGTCCCCGCCCGCCACGCCACCATCACCGTTGGTCCTGACCACCGCTACGTGGGCAATGGCACCATCGAGCGCTTCTCCCTCCACCCCGCCGCCGACTACTGCCGCGGCTTCTTCCCCGAGCACAAGGTCGCCCGCACCATCGTCTTCGCCAAGAACGACTACTTCGCTGTCCGCGACGACGCAGACGGCGAGAGCAACTTCGTCCTTCCCCTCCTCGTCCGCAAGATCGAGCGCCGCGGCGATCATTTCCTGTGCCCCGGCCGCCTCGGCCTCGACGTGCTCATCTACCCCCTCGGCAAGGAGCCGGCCAAGGTCGAGGTCTCGACCGATCCCCTCCTTAACCAGCAGAAGCTCGTGTTGACGCGGAAGGGCGGCGATGGCCATCTGAACCTCATCTTCTGGACCGAGCCGGGCGGCAAGCCGCTTGACATCAAGCCCATCGGACCGGGCTATCACATCAAAGGCCCTGGTTTCGAGGACTACCTGTTCCTCACCGCGGAGCCCTTGAAGTTCCGCGAGGGACAGCTTGCGTTCGAGGGGAGGGCCGGCCTCATCCGTCTGGGCGGCACCAAGCCCCAACTCCTTCTCTTCGACGGCACGCGCATCGAGTGGGCAGGCAGAACACTAACGAGTTCGCGTCGCGGAAAGTGCGATCACAGGCGGGACGCCTGTGCCACCGCCGAGGCGAGGGGCTTGGTGGCACAGGCCTCTGGCCTGTGAATGGGGCAGCAGCCCCCTTCCACTTCCCGCAACAGAAGCTAACGAGGTGAAGCGTGGATTTCGTTGCGATGGCTCAACTCCTCGGCGACGCGCTCCGGCGCGGCTACGCTGTGCCCAGCTTCTGCATCTGGAACGCCGAGACGATTGACGCGGTGCTCCGCGTGGCCGAGCGGCGCCGCGCACCGGTCATACTGATGACCGGGCCGGGCGAACTCCTCCTCTCCTACGGGGCGTTGGCCGACACCGCCCGCACGCTGGCCGCCCGCCGCGGCGTCCCTGCCGCCCTCCACCTCGACCACGGCAACACGATGGAGTCCGTCGAGGCCTGCCTTGCCGCAGGCTTCACCTCCGTGATGCTCGACTACTCGACCAAGCCCTTCGCCGAGAACGCGGCGGCCCTCCGCCGCGTCGTCGGACTGGCTCGCCCGCGCGGCGTGACGGTCGAAGGCGAGATCGGCGCCGTGGGCCGCGTGGACGAGGTCACTGGCGAGGGCAAGGGCCACACCGCGCTCTCCGACCCCGCCGAAGCCAAGGCGTACGTCCAGGCCACGGGCGTGGACTGCCTCGCCGTCTCCTTCGGCAACCTCCACGGCAACTACACCGCGCCGCCGAAGCTCGACTTCGAGCTCCTGGCCAAGCTGCGGGAGGCGGCGGGCATCCCCCTCGTCCTCCACGGCGGCAGCGGCACCCCGCCCGACGATCTGGCCCGCGCCATATCCCTCGGCATCGCAAAGGTCAACGTCGCAAGCGAGCTCAACCGCGCCCTCCGCGAGGTCCTCGTCAAGCGCTGGAGCGCCGGCGAGAAGCTCTGGGTGCCCTGGGCGCTCCACGAGGCGATGGACGCCTTCGCCGCCATCGCCGAAAAATGGCTCCGCCTCACCGGCGCCGTTGGCAAAGCCTAGGCTCTGTACGGCAATTCGTAGCGCCGCCGTCCCGGCGCCCTCGGGAGGCCAGCGACACGCTGGCGTTACACGCGCCAGCGCATTGTCGTACAAAGCCTGGCTCCGGACACCCCATCCGTGTGAAGCTCGCGTCACCACCGGGCCTGTCCCAGTGGGACGGTGACTGGCAGCTGCCGCCAAAAGCTCGCCCCCCTTTCTTCTCGGACCGGCGGCAGGGGGGGGCCGGAGGAGGGGGACGGTAGCTGCTTTCCACCGGAACGGCCCCTCGGTCGCCGCCGCCCTGCCCCCCTTCAGTGGGGCCGACACCCAGCATGAGAATCGGTGGCCTTGCCAGGCAACCGGCGAATCGCCGTGGTGTGACGGGGGTGCCCGCGTGATGCTCAAACATTCTACAGAATGTTCGAATACCCTCCGCCACAGCCCCAGCCCGCGGGAGTCTGGCTGCGAGGGGGCTTCTTGTTGTGATGATCAAACATTCTATAGAATGTTTGATCGTCGTACCGCGCACTCCGCGAACGCAACTTGCCAGCCGTGAGGTAAGGGGGACCTGTGAGATGTTGAAACATTCTGTGGAATGTTTGGGTATTTCCCGCCTGGACGCCGGCGCATGGGAGCGAGCCATGGGGTCATGTCCCGTGGCGATGATCAAACATCCTGTAGAATGTTAGACCATCATATCGCACAGTGCGCGGCAGGCGCGGTCCGCAAGCTGCGGTCGGCTCCAGATGGCAGTGGGCAGCCATCGCCCCATCCAGACCGCTTCGGCGGGACGCGAGCCGCGGTGCGCTGAGCCATCATTGCGCCAAAGGGTGTGGCGAGCGGTCGCTGTAGTTGCCAGCCGTCGTCCAACTGGGCAAGACCCAGCGGTGACGCGAACTCCACGCGGCGGAGGCGCCATGTTGCGGTGATCAGCGGCGGGCCTTGACACGGTACGGGGCGTCCGGGAGAATACTGGTAGCTGGAAAGGGGGACAACTGCTATGTGGGACTATACGTCGAAGGTGATGGATCATTTCCGCAACCCGCGGAACGTGGGGGTGCTCGAGAATGCCGACGGGGTGGGCGAGGTCGGCTCGATGGCATGCGGGGACGCGCTGAAGCTGACGTTCAAGCTCGGCTCCGACGGGCGTATCGCCGACGCGCGCTTCCAGACCTTCGGCTGCGCCTCCGCCATCGCCTCATCCTCTGTCCTCACCGAACTGATCAAGGGGATGACCCTCGACGAGGCGGCGCGGGTGACGAATCAGGACATCGCGAACGTCCTCGGCGGCCTCCCCGAGCAGAAGATGCACTGCTCGGTCATGGGCCGCGAGGCGCTCGAAGCCGCCATCGAGTTCTACCGCTCCGGCGGCAAGCGCACCGCTCACGTCCTGGAGGGCAAGGTCATCTGCACCTGCTTCGGCGTCACCGAGCCCGAGATCGAGCGGGTCATCCGCGAGAACAACCTCCACGCCGTCGAGGAGGTCACGAACTACTGCAAGGCGGGCGGCGGCTGCGGCGGGTGCCAGGACCAGATACGCGCGATCATCGCGCGCATCCAGGGCCAGCCGCTGCGGCCCGAGAAGCCCGAGCCGCCCAAGCCGCGCCTCACCACCATCCGCAAAATCCAGCTCATCGAGGAGGTCCTCCAGCGCGAGGTCCGGCCCATGCTCCAGCAGGATGGCGGGGACATCGAGCTGATTGACGTTGACGGCAACCACGTGATCGTGGGCCTGCGGGGCCGGTGCGCGATGTGCAAGGCCGCGGGCTTCACCCTCGACGGCCTGGTGGGGGCCAAGCTCCGCGAATTCGTCTCCCCCGACCTCGTGGTTGAGGAGGAGAAGCCGTGAAGACAATCGAGGACGAGGGACGAGGGACGAGGACGAGGACGATGGGGCCGGCCGTGAGGAAGGTCATCTATCTCGACAACAACGCGACGACGCGCGTTGCCCCCGAGGTCATCGAAGCGATGAGGCCGTTCTTCGGGGAGCTCTACGGCAATGCCTCCTCGATGCACAGCTTCGGGGGGCAGGTGCGCCGACACGTCGAGCGCGCCCGCGAGCAGGTGGCCGCGCTCCTGGGCGCCGACCCCTCCGAAATCGTCTTCACCAGTTGCGGCACCGAGAGCGACAACGCGGCGCTCCGCGGCACCGTGGAGGCCCTCGCCGGACGCAAGCACCACGCCGTCACCACCAGAGTCGAGCACCCAGCCGTCCTCTCCACCTGCCGCTACCTGGCCAACCAGGGCTGCCGCCTGACCGAGCTGCCCGTTGACCGCGAAGGGCTCCTCGACCTCCAACTGCTCGAGGAGATGATCACGGACGACACGGCCATCGTCTCCGTCATGTGGGCGAACAACGAGACCGGCGTGGTCTTTCCGATCGAGGAGATCGCCGCGGTCTGCCAGCGCAAGGGCGTCGTCTTCCACACCGATGCCGTTCAGGTCGTCGGCAAGCTGCCGGTGGACCTGCGGCGGACGCCGCTCGACCTCCTCGCCCTCTCCGGCCACAAGCTCCACGCGCCGAAGGGGGTGGGCGTCCTCTACGTGCGGAAGGGCACCCGCCTCGCCCCCTTCGTCCTCGGCGGCCACCAGGAGAGCGGCAAGCGGGCGGGCACGGAGAACGTGCCCTACATCGTCGGCCTCGGCGCCGCCGCCGAGCTCGCCGCCCAGTATATGAGGGAAGAGGTCACGCGGGTCCGCGCCCTCCGCGACCGCATCGAGGCGGGCATCCTCGCCAACTGCCCCGATTCCCACGTGAACGGCCGCCGCGACCGCCGCCTGCCCAACACCGCCAACATCGGCTTCGAGTTCGTCGAGGGCGAGTCCATCCTCCTCATGCTCGACGAGCTCGGCGTCTGCGCCTCCTCCGGCTCCGCCTGCACCTCTGGCTCGCTCGAGCCGAGCCACGTCCTGCGGGCGATGGGCGTCCCCTTCACCGCCGCCCACGGCTCCATCCGCTTCAGCCTCAGCCGCTACAACACTCAGGACGAGATCGACTTCGTCGTCGAGCACATGCCCCCCATCATCCATCGCCTCCGCGAGCTCTCCCCCTTTGTCCCCAAGGGCAAGGCGTGACAGAAGGAGAACGGTGTCAGGTGTTCGGTGTTAGGTGTTGGGGGTCCGGAATGGGAGGCCTTTCGCGGCCCAAGCGAAGATGGGCTATAAGGAAGGCAGGAAGGCAGGAAAAGAGCTGATTTGGGGCCGAAGCTCGGAGGCTGGGCCGGCGAGTCTAAGCGGGGCGGTTATTGCCCCTTCCTGGGTTCCTGCATTCCTCATAGTTCGCTCTTCTCTTGACAAAGCGGCCCGCTTCGGCTACAACCGCCCCGTGTGTGGAATGGGCGCTGCCGTCGAGACGGAGAAAGGAGACGCTCGCTTGGCTATCAAGGTGGCCTTCATCGGGGCCGGGAGCATCGGGTTCACGCGCGGACTCTTCCGCGACATCCTGGCCGTCCCCGAGCTTCAGGACACGCGGTTCGCGTTCCACGACATCAACCGGCGCAACCTGGACATGGTGGCGGCCCTCTGCGAGCGGGACTTGCGGGCGAGCAGGCTGCCCGCCCGGATCGAGGCGACCCTCGACCGCCGCCGCGCCGTGGCCGACGCCGACTACGTGATCAACGTCGTCCGAGTCGGCGGCCTCGAGGCCTTCAAGCTCGATATTGACATCCCGCTACGCTACGGCGTTGACCAGTGCGTGGGCGACACCCTCGCCCCAGGCGGCATAATGTACGGCCAGCGCAACATCCCCTGCATCCTGGCCTTCTGTAGGGACATCCGCGAGGCCGCCAAGCCCGACGTGCTGTTCCTCAACTACGCGAACCCCAACGCCATGAACACCTGGGCGGCCATCGAGTACGGCCGCGTGAACACCGTGGGCCTCTGCCACGGCGTCATCGGCGGACACCACCAGATCGCCCAGGTGCTCGGCGCGAAGAGCGCGAGCGAGGTGGACATCGTCTGCGCCGGGATCAACCACCAGACCTGGTACGTGCAGATCGTCTACCAGGGCCGCAAGGTGACGAGCCAGGAGCTCCTCGCCGCCTTCGAGCGCCACCCGGTCTACTCCAAGACCGAGAAGGTGCGGATCGACGTCCTGCGGCGGTTCGGCTACTACTCCACGGAATCCAACGGCCACCTCTCCGAGTACGTGCCCTGGTATCGCAAGCGCCCGAAGGAGATCGCGCGCTGGATCGACCTGTCGTCCTGGATTCTCGGCGAGACGGGCGGCTACCTCCGCGTCTGCACCGAGGGGCGCAACTGGTTCAAGACCGAGTTCCCAAAGTGGCTCAAGGAGGAGGCCAAGCCCATCTCGCCTGCCACGCGGGGGCACGAGCACGGCTCCTACATCATCGAAGGGCTTGAGACGGGACGCCTCTACCGCGGCCACTTCAACGTGCGGAACAACGGCACCATCTCGAACCTGGCCGACGACTGCATCGTGGAGGTGCCCGGCTACGTTGACCGCAACGGGATGAACATCCCGCGGGTGGGGGAGCTGCCGCTGGCCTGCGCCGCCACCCTCTCCGCCAGCATCAACGTCCAGAGGATGGCCGTCAAGGCCGCCGTCGAGGGGAACGTCACGCTCCTCAAGCAGGCAATGCTCCACGACCCGCTCACCGCCGCCTGCCTCAACCCGCCTGAAATCTGGCAGATGACCGACGCGATGCTCGTGGCCCAGGCCAAGTGGCTGCCGCAGTACGCCGCGGAAATCCCTGCCGCAAGGCGGCGCCTCGCCAGCCAGAAGCCCCTCGGCACCTGGACCTGGCAGGGCGCGGCCAGGCTCCACACCAGGTCGGTGGCCGAGATGAGGGCGGAGAGGAGGAAGAAGGCGGGGAAGAAGTGAAGAAGGTTTTAGGTTTTGGGTGTTAGGTGTTGGGGTACAGGGAAGCCTCCCTCCGGAAGGCTTGAATGCCCTCGGGAGGATAGTAGGACGCGCTGGATTGTGGCCGCGTGACGTTAGCCTCCCGAGCGTATCAGAACGTTCGCGAGGGCGCGGGTGCCGCCCTCGACGGCTCCCGTTGAGGGTGAGGTCGGTGACAGCCCCCGGAGATACCCTCAAGCGAGAACGCTTGAGGGCGGGGTGTGATAGCGGATCTGGGCGCATTCTCACACGTGACTGACGGGCCCCATGCCCCTCTAGGGCGATGGATCCAAACTCGCCCTTCGGCAAGCTTGGGACGAGCTTTCCTCCGCGGCCCCTGTGCCTGCAAGCTCGGTACCGGAGTTGGCCAACTCCGCAAGAGGCCCTGGCGGCCCTGTGCCCGCTTGCGATTACGGACCTCGCGAGGTCCGTAACCATGCTCACGGGGGCTCCGGGGTTCGCGGTGTGGGTTCCGGAGTTGGCCAACTCCGGAACAGGCCGTGGCGGGGGTGGCTCGCACTGCGTTACTGACCTCGCGAGGTCCGTAACCATGCTCACGGGGGCTCCGGGGTTCGCGGTGTGGGTTCCGGAGTTGGCCAACTCCGGAACAGGCCGTGGCGGGGGTGGCTCGCACTGCGTTACGGACCTCGCGAGGTCCGTAACCATGCTCACGAGGGCTCCGGGGTTCGCGGTGTGTCTTCCGGAGTTGGCCAACTCCGGAAGACACTGGGGCGCGCCTCCGCGCGCCTGGGATCATGGAGCTGCTGAGGTTCGCAGATGCGCTTGCTGGGCTCCGCGTGGCCCGCGCCGCGCGCTAGCTGCCAATCATAGCCTCGCTGAGGCAAGCTCGGTGGGGGCGAGTTAGCGACACGCTGGTGCACACAAGTGCGCTGTTGCTGCATGAGGGTGGCACCCATTTGACTTGCCGCTTGCGGGCGGCTATGATTCGGCGATTGAGCGTTCCCACACCTGCGCGGAGAGCTTGTGCTATGGCGGAAGTGCTGATTGCTGTGAAGATCGAGCCCCTTGAGGAGGGCGGGTATCTGGCGACGAGCGATGAGCTTCAGGGGCTGGTGGCCCAGGGCCGCACGCTCGCCGAGACGATGGAGATCGCCCAGGACGTCGCCCGAAAGCTCATCGAGTCGTGCATCGAGCAGGGCGACCCTCTCCCACCCTCCGTGACCGCAGTGTAGCCGCGAGCGTCCCGCTTGCGGCTGCCTTGGGCCCTTCGACAAGCGGGACGCTTGTCGCCACAGGAGTCCGCAGTAGAAGCTCATTAGTTCGTGTTGCGGAAAGTCGTAGGGACGGGCGGCTCGCCTGTCCCGTCTTCGACGCGCGAGCCGCGTGTCCCTACGATGGAGACATCATGACGCCTGCGTGCTGGGTTTTGCTTGGTTGCGCACTCGCGCTTGAGGAGGTCGCTGTGGGCGAGACGTGGAATCTGTCCACCGCCGATACCGAAGTGGAGGTTGGCATCGCGGGGGAGCGGCCGATTATCCGGCGGCTCGCGGGCACGGGGACGAAGCACAACTGGTCAGGGGAGGGGATGGCCGTGCCGCTCATGGGCAGGGTGTGGGTGGGCCAGAAGGAGGCGCAGACCGCGTGGGCTTTCGTGCGGGGAACGCGCGACGAGGCGGCGGGAACGGTCACGCTGGCGTTCGCAAACGCGGAGCCGAAGCTGGCTCTGCGCTCGATCTGGCGGGCTCGGCCGAGCCGCGGGCCGGTGGAACATTGGATGGAGATAGAGAACCTTTCCGGCCAGCGGGTCACGCTCGGGCACCAGGATAGCCTGTCGCTCCGCGGGCTGCGGCCGGGCGGGGCGGCGGCCCTCTGGTGGATCAAGCGCGGCGGGAGCAACGCGAGCACGCAGGGCGGCACCCTCAGCCAACCGCTCGACCCCAAGCTGAACCTCACCCTGGCGAGCAACTGCGAGGATGGCGCAAGCCCCGTGCCCTGGCTGGCCGTGCAGGTGGGCGAGACCGAGGGGCTTTACGTCGGGTGGGAGTTTTCTGGCCTAGGGCGAATCCATGCGCGAGCCGCCAACGCGGCCGGCGCCTTCGACCTCGATGTGGGGAACCATCCCGACTTCAAGACCGACATCGAGCCGGGCGAGACTTTTCTCGTGCCCCCCGCCTTCGTGGGCTGCTACGCCGGCGACCTCGATGAGGGGAGCCATAGCCTCCACCGCTTCATCGTCGAGAAGCTGCGTCCCGCCCCGCCAAAGGACTGCCCAGACCCCATCCTGGCCTACAACCTCTACATTGACGTTGGGGGCGACAAGGCGAAGGAGGCCGACGTGCTGCGCAGCGCGCGCTTCTGCCGCGAAATCGGCTTCGAGGCATTCATGCCCGACGCCATGTGGTTCCCCCACGTGGGCGACTGGCGCTGGGACCCCGCCCGCTTCCCGAACGGCGTCAAGCCCATCGAGGAATACGTCCACGCTGCGGGCATGCGGCTCGCCCTCTGGTGCGCGTGGACCAACGGCGGCCTGTCAAGCGATCCCGGCGCGCTCAACGCCCGCTCCCACCCCGACTGGTTCCGCGAGGACTACCCGGCGGACTGGCGGCCGGGGGCGTTCGTCGGCGGAAAGCTCTGCCTCGCCTGCCAGGAGGCCCGCGACTGGGCGAAGCGCAAGACCCAGTGGCTCGTCGCCCACCACAAGCTAGACTACGTCAAGCACGACATTGACCCGATCACCACACGGTGCAGTCGGGCGAGCCATCGCCACCGCCACGGCACCGACGCCAGCTACTGGGCGGCGATGGGCTACTATGAGGTCCAGGAGGCGCTCCTCAAGGCGTTCCCCGGTCTCATCCTGGAGAACTGCTCGGGTGGCGGACACATCAAGGACTTCGGCGTCATCCAGCGCACCCACTACACCGTGACCACCGACACCCTCTCGAACCTCCCCAACCGCCAGAGCATCTGGGACTCGACCTGGGCCTTCCCGCCCCTCCTCCTTCAGGCCTACACCTACGACAACTTCTACCGCGTCCCTGGCGACGAGCCGGGCACCTTCCTCTGGCGTTCGGCCATGATGGGCGCCTGGCAGATTGACCCCACCGACACCCCAAAGTGGTCCGATGAGGAAAAGGAATCCGCCCGCCGCTCCGCCGAAATCTACAAGGACTGGGTCCGCCCCATCCTTCGCGACGTCAAGGTCCACCACATCCTGCCCCGCCCCGACGGCAAGCGCTGGGACGGAATGTTCTATTGGAGCACGAGCCTCAAGAAGGGCACGCTCTACATCTTCCGCCCCGAATCCGATGAAGGCTCCCAGACCGTCAGGCTCAAGGGCCTCGATGCCCAGGCGCAATACTCGCTCTGGTCCGAGGACGGCTCCCTCGCGCCCACGACCCGCCCGGGTGACGACCTGATGCAGAAGGGCCTCACCTTGAGCCTCCCCGAGCCTTACACGAGCGACCTGGTGTTCATCCAGGACGCCTCTCTCGGCAAGCCAAAGCTCCCGCCGCCCCGCAAAGCCCGCCCGGCCGAGCCTGATCTCGCGGCTCTCAAGGGCGTGACCTTTGCGACCGAAATCCCCTGGGTTCGCGCCACCGCCGGCGCGAATAACCCCATCCGCAAGAACCGCAACTACTACGGCCGAGCCGTCGCCATCGCCGGCAAGCGCCTCCCCAAGGCCCTCTGGACCCATTCCTTCAACGACGCGACCCCGGCCGACATCGTCTTCGACGTCGCGGGCAAGGGCTTCGTCCAGTTCAAGGCGGAGGTCGGCCTCGACGACATGAGCGGCGGCGGAAGCGTCCTGTTCCAGGTCCTTGCCGACGGCAAGCTCATAGCCCAAAGCCCCGTCCTGCGTCCCCGAACCGCCCACTCCCTCCAAACCGACATCGCGGGCGCGAAGGAGGTCATCCTCCGCGTCCTCAACGGCGGCGACGACTTCACCTGCGACCACGCCGCCTGGGGCCTCCCCCGCTTCATCCACGCCGGCGCCAAGGACCCCCTCGGAACGCTGTAAGGACGAGGCAGGCGGAGACAGGCATTGGGCGTTCGGTGTTGGGGTACAGAGAAGCCCCCTCGCACTCCCGCAGCTCCCGAGTATGGCCCCCAATTCTGGTGAACTACTCCGGAGCCCCGACAGGGGCGTACTATAACAGCCCAGGGCGAAGCCCTGATCTTTGCCCACATCTCGGGGCCTTGTAGCCCGCCGACGCGGGCGACCCAGCCGTAGCCCAGGGCGACCGAAGGGAGC
>Ga0194112_10002764_pt1 | contig 24874 bp, 14 predicted proteins | sample TA2MahC400mmetaG_FD_146191 | JGI IMG/M metagenome (GOLD analysis project Ga0194112, IMG submission 146191) | Freshwater microbial communities from Lake Tanganyika, Tanzania - TA2015016 Mahale Deep Cast 400m | ecosystem: Environmental > Aquatic > Freshwater > Lake | place: Tanzania: Lake... | reverse complement strand
AGCATGTCCAGAAGGCCCTCCATGGCATGGGTCAATTCCGCCATTGGCTCATGGCCGATCATGGCCGAGGATCCCTTTATGGTATGGGCCGCCCGGAATATCTCCTGCAGCAACTGCGGGTCGCTGCCGTTCTTCTCCAAGTCAACAATGGTCCGGTCCAGCAGGGCGATCTGCTCTTCGGTTTCCTCCAGGAAGACCTGCAGCTCTGCTGCAGTGACGTCGATAGACGGATTCATCTGCCGCTCTCACTCATCCAAGTTGTGTTCCGCGGACTGAGCGTCCGCCCCCGTCTTCGTCGGGGAATCACCCGCCGACACCGGTAGCCTCCAGTTGGCCGTCGTATGCCGCTGAGACGCTCTGCTTCTCGTCCAGGGACAGCAGGCTGTCCGCATCAAGGAGGATGACCAGCTTCGAGTCCAGTTTGGCAATGCCCAGGATGTAGTCGGCATCCGGACCGTGGACCACCGTTGACGGGGGTTCGATCAGTGCATACGGTATGCGCAACACCTCGCTCACACCGTCGACTATCAGACCGACGTACTCGCCGCCCACTTCCAGCACCATGATCCGCATGTCCTTGGTTTCCTCACCGGCGGGCAGGTCCAGACGCTTCCTCAGGTCGATCACCGGAACCACCTTGCCCCGGAGGTTGGTCACCCCCTCCACAAACGGCAGCGCGCCGGGTACGCGGGTGATGTTCTGCATTCGAATGATCTCCCGGACACACTGGCTGCTCACCGCGTAGTGCTCGGATGCCAGATCGAAGAGCACCAGTTGCAGTTCCGCTGTCGACTTGTCCTCTCTGTGCATCAGTCCTCCACGTTCTCCTGCCGAATCAGCGTCCTGACCGACTTCGCAACGCCCTGCACAGCCTCAAAGCAGGTCACTCGCTGCCAGCCTCCGTCTTGAACACCGTGACCGATCTCTCCAGTTCCCCGGACATGTCAGCCAGCGACTGGGCGGAGGCAAGCACCTCTTCCACCTGCGCCGACATCTCCTCGGCCGAAGCTGAGACCTCCTGAGCGGCCGCGCTGTTCTCTTCGGCTACAGCACTGGTGGTCTCAACCGAATTGGACATATTGCCCGAGCTGGCCGACATCTGTTCGGTGGCGGCCACGTTCTGCTCCACGATCTTGTTGATCCGGTCAATCACCTTGACCATGTCCGCGCTCAGAGCATCCAGTTCCTGAGCGGCACTGGATATCTGGTCGACCTGCCTGCCCACATCCCGCGCTCGCTCCAGGATGTCGTCAAGCGCTCCTCCGGCATCCGCGGCAAGCTTGTAGCCGTCCTCAACCTCCCTGCCGCCCTGCTGCATGGCGCCTACCGCCTCCCTCACTCCGCTCTGGATGCCGCCGATGAGGACGGCGATCTCCTTGGTCGCTGTCGATGACCGCTCGGCCAGCTTCCTCACTTCGTCAGCGACCACGGCGAAGCCGCGTCCCTGGTCGCCGGCTCTGGCCGCCTCGATGGCTGCATTCAGAGCCAGGAGGTTGGTCTGCGCCGCTATGTCGTCGATAGTGGCCACTATCTTGCCGATCTCATCCGAGCGCTGACCGAGGTCCGCCACCCTCTTGGACACAACGTCCATGGCCTTCTTGATCCGCTCCATCCCGGCGATGGTCTCGTGGGTCTTCAGGGCCCCCTTCTCTGCGGAGACCGCAGTGCTCTTCCAGGCGTCAGACCCGGCGCGGGCGTTGGCCGAGACCTGCCCCGCAGCCGTCGATACCTGGCCAACCATGTGGCTGGCCTCCTCCACGCCCCGGCTCTGCTCTTGAGCGCCCCGGGAGATCTGTTCGATGGTGTCCGAGAGTTGCTCCATGTTGCGCCGGCTGTCCTGAAGGGTCACCGACTGCTCTCCGGCTCCCCTGGCGATCATCTGGATGGTGCTGGCAATTTGCTGGGTGGCCTGAGCCGTCTGCTCGGAGGCCCTGGAGAGTTGCCTCCCGGCTTCGGAGACGCTGGCCGCCGTGGCTTTCACCTTGCCGATCAACTCCCGCTGACTGGCCACCATCTGCGAGAAAGCGCCGGCCAGGACATCCTTCTCCGACTTCGGCTGGATCTCCAGCGCCAGATCACCGGCGGCTATCCTCTTGGTGACTCCGGCCATCTCCTTCATATAGTCCACCACCCGGCGATAGGCGTCAGCCAGATCGCCGACTTCATCCCTGGATCGGATGGAGATCTCCTGCTCCACGTCGCCTTCAGCCAGGGCCTGAGAGGTCGCTACCAGCGACTTCAGCGGCCTGCCTATTGTCAGGCGGGTGATCAGCCAGAAGGCGAAGAGGCAGAAGACGGCCGTTCCGGCACCGATCCACGCCATCAGGCTCCTCTGCGAGTTTATCGGGGCCATGACGTCTTCCGTGTATATCCCGGTGCCAACGATCCATCCCCAGGGGTCAAAGGACTTGACATAGGCCAGCTTGGGGACCACCCGCCCCGACTGGTCCTTGTACTGCCACATATAGCTGTAGAATCCCTCACCCTGGGCACTGCAGATGTTGGCCATGTCCACGAATATGGCATTGCCCGCGGCGTCTCTGAAGTCGCTCACGTTCGTGTTGACGATGTCAGTCCTGAAGGGATCGGCCAGCAGCACGGGCTGGTAGTCGTTCACCCAGAAGTAGCCTTCGTCATCATCGCCGTAGCGCAGTCCGCCAATGGCGGCCAGCGCATACCGCTGCGCCTCCGCGCGGGTGACCAGTCCCGACGACTCCAGGGTGTAGCAGTAGTTCAGCATGCCCCAGGCGACCTGAACCTCTTCCCTGGTCTTGGTCTCCTTCTCATGAAAGAGGCTGTTCCTCATCTGGGGCAGCACATACACCGACATGTAGACCACCAGTATGCTCACCACAAGCAGAGCCGCCAGGGACATCTTCCACATGATGCCCATTCGAATACGCTTCAGCAGCCTTGACATCCTATCTCCTCCTTGCCCCTCTTCTCCGTCCCCGGGGACTCCGCCATCATCAGGACAGCTTGGTCAGGTCCGCGGCCGTGACCAGTCTCATCAGGCGCAGCGCCAGGATGTTCCCGCTCCCGTCCCTCTCCACCGCACCGGCCACGTCCGACATCAGGAAGAGCTGGGACTCCATCTGCTCGAATGTGCCTTCATGGTCCGGATCGTCGGCTCCCTCGATGAAAGCCCAGCTGAACCGCAGCGGCACAACCGTCAGTCGGACGGACGTGCCCACGCTTACGCTGGGCAGAGGTGGCGATATGCACTCTCCGGTATAGACAACCACTGTTCCGGTGGCATCGGACACCTTCATTCCCCCGGCGCCTTCCTCCGCCAGAGGCGGGCCGAACATGGCCACAAGGGCCGTCCCCTCAATGGTGACCCGCCAGCCCTGGAAGGTCTCGAAATGCTGGAGAAGGTCGCCGATGGGCACTGTCTGACTCGGGCTGACCTTGACACTGACCTCCCTGGTGAAGGTCTCTTTGCCATCGTTGGCGCTGAAAGTGATAGTGTAGAAGCCTTGGGCCAATCCGGCCGTGTCCCACACTGCGCTGGCGGTGGACCACGGCGTTCCGGCTCCGACCGTCATGGGAACGACCGACCCTGCGTCAATACAATAGCCGGCTTCCACAGTCGAGCCATGCTCGCTGTACAACTGGGCCTTCAGTTCCACCTGGCCACTGACAACCGGCCCGGGCAACCGGGGCTGTATCTTCCTGGTGACGCCGGTCTCCTTGAAAAGGCTGCTGATGGTATCCCCGTTGACCGAGACCAGCCGGTAGCCGGGCCCGTTCCCATCCATACTGGGGCCGAACCACCACTCGCCGGAGAAGGCCCCAGTCACCTGTTCAGGGATTCCCCCGGCTTGGGTCAACAGATCGTGATGTCCGTGTCCGGCGAATATGGACACCTGGCTGGCCGATCGGCCGGAGAGGAGCAGATTCAGAACCTCGCTCTGGCTCGCCCAGCTGGTGGTCGGCTCATGGAAGAACACCAGGAGGGGGATTCCCGCCCGGTGACTCAGGTCCTGCTGCAGCCACTGAAGCTGCGCACCCGTGATGCGGTAGACGTGCTGGGCGCCGTTGAGCTCGTTGGGGTCCAGCACCAGGCAGTGATAGTCCCCCCAGTCGAAGGAGTGGTAAGTCGGCCCGAAGCTCCGCCGGAAGGCGTTCTTGCTGCTGCCGGTCTGGGCCCCCGGACCCGTCTCCTGGGTTATGTCAGCCAGATCATGGTTGCCCAGCGCGGAGTAGACCGGCATGTCCAGTCCTGATACTGCCGTCTTGAAAGCGCCGAACCACTGGTTGGCCTGGGCTTCGGATATGGTCAGCTTGTCGCCCACATTGACGAAGTCCCCGGTAGCCACAACAAAGGCAGGGGAGATGCCCTGGATCTCCGCCACGGCCTGGTTCAGGGTTGCCAGGCTGTCTCCGTCCAAATGGACGTCCGTCATGTGGACGAAGGTGAACTGAGCGGTCTTCTTCTCCGGTGTGTGCGTCAGCCCGAAGTTGAACTGGCTGTCCGATATGCTGCGATACCACGCCCCGGACGGAGTGCAGTCGCCTGGCGTAGTCACGAAGATGAACGAACCGGTCTTGGGCAGGGTGTAGTTGCCGTCCTGGTCGGTTTCCATCGAAGCTGAACCGTTGGAGACCAGGACGCCGGCGATGCCCTGCTCGTCAGCGCCCTTGACGCCGTTGCCGTCGGCATCATTGAACACGATTCCGTTGATGTCCGTCGGCGGGGGAGGAGGCGGCTCAGGCGGCCCTCCAGAGCTGGACGAGCAGCCGATCAGTCCCACAATGATCGAGAAAGCGGCAATCACCATGAGCCCGGAAAGGAAGTATCTGCGAACCATACCAGTAGTCCTCCTCGCTTGCAGCCTGCTGGCCAGAGTCATCATTGCACAAAGCTCCGCAGGCGCCACGGCCTTCGAGGCCTTGGCACTCCGCATCGATCGAGGGAAGTCTACCATCGGCAAGTCACTCCAATATCTCAGCCAACTGGGGTCATCTAACAAATTCCTATCATGGGGAGGCGTGCGTGAAGGCCAGAGGCGCAGATTGGCAGAGGCCCACTGTTGCACAGTGGTCAGCTCAGCAGAGGAGCACCGCAGTCATGCCGGGGTGGACCGGTGCGGTAACCAGATGAATGAGTGCCGAATCAGCAAGCGGGGAATCGGCGGCATCGGACTATGATCATTCTCTGGGCCAAACCGCCGAGGGGACTTCCGGGGGTCTTCACAAGAACCGCCGCTGTGACACCTACGTGTCTCCCACCGCCCTCCATCTGTCGGGCTCGGTGGAGGTATCCCAGACGATGCCACTGCCCCAGGTTCCGGGGGCGCCGCTGTAGATGCTGCCGTTCAGAGCTACGTCATAGGTGGCCTTGAAGGGCTTCCTAGCGAGGTAGTCTGCAGCGTCCTTGGTGCCGCCGCCCGCCGTGACTTTGCCGGAACTGCCGTCCCAGGCCAAGACCGCGGCATCAAGCTTGGCAACGCCGGCCTTGGTCAGGCATTCCGTCACAGCCTGCCGGGCCTGGTTCAGCTCATTATTGGCAGCCTCGGAGATAGTGAGAATGTTCACAAAGAAGGTCTTCACGGCGGAATCTGCCTTGTCCGGGCCTTCTACGGTCAGCTGAACGGTGAACCTGCCTTCCCTGGTATACCTATGCGATGGGTTCTGTTCATAGACGGTAGGGCTGCCATCGCCGAAACCCCAGCGCCACGTCTTGATCTCCCCGGTGGATCTGTCGGTGAAGGCGATAGTGAGCGGGGCAAGGCCGGCAATGGGATTGTTGGTGATCAGATCACCCGCGGTGACTTCAGCGGTGAAAGCCGCTATTGGGGCCGGTGTACTGCCGCAGGACACGCCGGCAACAGAGGCCAGCAGCATCAGAATCGCGACGGCTATCGTCGAACCCCATCGGACCGCCTTCCCAGTGAAGTAGCTGTACATGATCCTCACACCTCCCCGTCATTCCACGCATGCGGACTGCACCCTTTCCTCTCACGAGCCCACATGTCGCTGATATGCCGCCGGTTCAACTCGCCCCCGAATGTAGCACCGAGTACATGGCTTGTCAACCCTTCGGACGTGTGCTATACAATAGCGTGGCAGTCCGTTCAGCAAACCCTACCGGGAGGTCACGCAGATGGGAACTGAAGCCAGCCGATCGCAGACCAGTGACGTATTTCTGGAAGACTGGGTGACCCTGGCCAATGACTACAACCTCCAGATAGCCGTCACCCTGATGATGAACGGCATACTGGTGTCGGGGACGATAACCAGCGGCGCTGAGTTCCTGCAGCACATCGGCCGCTCGGTTTCAGCGGCCGCGGGGAGCGACCAGAAATCGCTGGGGCAAACCATTGAGAAGCACTACCAGGTGGTGGCCAAGAAGCTCTATCCGCAGACCCCCGCCGCTCCCGACAAGGAGCCCGCCGAGGCGCTTGAGGCGGCGGCGCCCCGCAAGTCCTACTTCATTCATCTGAAGGATGTGAACATGCTGGGCCCGCGTCCTCTGCCCGCCGTGCCCTACTGGAGAGGCCGCCTGGACCGGGTCGATGGCTGGTTCATCGGGGGGCTGAAAGAGGCGCCCTCGAAGTAGGGCGGACCGGCAACTGCGCCACGAGCTGTCCTGCCAGCAAACCCCATCCCCACCAGCCCCGGTGCCGATGAGGCCAGGCCGGGCCAGCCCATCCCACACCGCTGCTAGTCGCCGCACCAGTCTCCCGCCCAGACAGCAGACAACCGCAGCCCGACCGGAGGTGAGTCCATGGCAAGGAAGCTGAAGCGGATCGCCATCCTTACCGGCGGAGGCGACTGCCCGGGGATCAACGCCGTGATACGGGCCGTGGCCAAGAAGGCCATCGTGGAGCATGACGCCACGGTCATTGGCATCGAAGACGGCTATGAAGGCCTGGTGAAGGGCCGGCACCGGAGACTGCACTACGATGACGTCTCAGGCATACTGACGCTGGGCGGGACCATCCTGGGCACGTCAAACACGGCCAACCCCTACCGGTACCCCGTCCGCACCCGGCGCGGGCTGCAGTTCAGAGACATGTCGGCTGTGGCTCTGGACAACGCCAGGCAGCTGGACATGGACTGCCTGGTCTGCATCGGAGGTGACGGCACGCTGGACACAGCCAGCAGGTTGTCCAGGGAGGGCGTGGCCATCGTCGGGATACCGAAGACCATCGACAACGATCTCAGAGGCACCGATGTCACCTTCGGCTTCGACTCAGCCGTTCACATAGCCACTGAGGGGATCGACCGCCTTCATTCCACAGCGCAATCACACCACCGGGTGATGGTAGTCGAGGTCATGGGCCGCAACGCCGGGTGGATCGCGCTGCATTCGGGCGTGGCCGGGGGAGGGGACATCATCCTCATACCGGAGATCCCCTACGATGCAGATGTTGTCGCCGACAAGGTGAAGGAGCGGAACCGGAGGGGCAAACGATTCAGCATCGTCGTGGTTGCCGAGGGGGCCAAGCCCCGGGGCGGGGATGTGGTCATACAGAGGATCGTGAAGAAGAGCACTGACCCCGTCCGACTCGGGGGGATCGGATTCGTTCTGGCGGCTCAGATCGAGAAGATCACCTCCATCGAGACCCGCGCGGTGGTCATGGGACACCTCCAGAGAGGCGGCTCCCCCACACCGTACGACCGAATACTGGCCACCAGGCTGGGCACCACGGCGGTGGACATGGTCAGGGACAGGCAGTTGGGACAGATGGTCGGTGTCAAGGGCGACTCCCTGGTGGGGGTCCCTCTGGAGGAGGTGGCCCGGGGACCCAGAACCGTGCCTCCGGACCACCCCCTGATACGGGCGGCCCGGGCCATAGGCACCTGCTTCGGCGATTGACCGACGCCGTTCCTTCCGCGCGCGCACAGTGCCGCTGGCATGGCTCATCCGGCTGGTTCACGGGTCCACGGGCGGGGATTGTTAGCTTCCTGATAACTCCCCGGGCCTTCTGTGACGTCCAGGTGAGGTGGTCGTGGCACACTATGCCCCGGGCCAACCGGCCACAGGCCCGGACGACTCCCCGCTGTGAACGAAGATAACGGAGGCAATGCGTTGGATAGTGCCGAAGGCCAGTCATGCTCGGAAGCCAGCACCATCAAGGAACTGATCGACGGATTGATCGACACCACGGCGGAAGAGGAGTCAACGGCTGCAGCGGATGCGGAAGCCGAAGCCTCGGCGGATGAGATCGATGATATCGAGGAACTGATGAACCTCATGGTGGGCCGGGGCGCCTCGGACCTGCACCTCACCGTGGGCAGCCCTCCGGTATTCCGCATCGACGGCGCGCTGGTCCCTCTGCAGAACCTGTCGCCGCTGACTCCGAAGAAGCTCGAGGCCTTCTTCAAACAGCTGACCAGCACCAAGCAGAGGACAGCCTTCAAGAAGGACAAGGAGCTTGACTTCGCCTACAGCGTCTCCGAAGTGGCCCGTTTCCGAGTCAATGCCCTGTGGCAGCGCGGAGCGATCAGCCTGGCACTGCGCCGCGTGGCCGTGGACATACCCTCCATCGAGGCACTAGGGTTGCCGGCCATATGCCGGGACCTGATCATCAAACCAAGGGGCCTTATCCTGGTCACCGGCCCGGCCAACAGCGGCAAGTCGACCACCCTGGCGGCCATGCTCAATCACCTCAACAACAGCGTCAGTCGGAACGTAATCACCATCGAGGACCCCATTGAGTACCTCTTCCAGAACAACAGGTGCATCATCCGGCAGCGCGATCTGGGGGACGACACCCTGTCCTTTCACGCCGCCCTGATGCACGCCCTCCGCCATGATCCCGACGTGGTGGTCATTGGAGAGATGCGCGACATCGACACCATCAGCACCGCCATGACCGCGGCGGAGACCGGGCATCTGGTCATCGGCACGCTGCACACCATCGACGCGGCGCAGTCCATCGACCGCATCATCGACATGTACCACTACGGACAGCAGCAGCAGGTCAGACTGCAGCTCTCCCAGGTGATCGAGGCCGTCGTGTCACAGACCCTCCTGCCCCGCATCGGCGGGGGCCGGGTGGCCGCCGTGGAGATCATGCTGGCCAACAACGTCATCAGGAGACACATCCGCGACCACAAAATCTTCGAGATACCACCCAACATCGAGTTGGGCAGCCGCGAGGGCATGCAAACCCTGGATATGGCCATGGCCGAACTGGTCCGGAGCGGCGCGGTTTCCCGAGAGGACGCCACCCTCAAGAGCAGCAATCCGGCCAGGCTGAACGAACTGCTCTCACGTCACGAAAGGCAGGCCCCCAGGGTCCACGCCTTCTAGAAGACGGATCATAGTTGGGGCTTCTTCGGGGATGGGGCTTCGGAGGGGGAGGATAACTGCGGGGCCGGCACGGGAGCATCGCCGGGATTCCATCTCCCGCACCACGCTTGAGCCTATACAAGGCACTGCTGTCCTGCACCTCTGCCAGGTCGGATTGGACGAGCGATTGTCACCTTGGAGTTCCAGGGCGTCTTGTCTTCAGATCCTGAGACTCAATACAGCCAGATTCAGTGCAGGACAGCCCACCCTGTGACTTGTGGCCTCCACCGTCCCGCACGTGAGGGGGCATCGGCCACCAGCCGTCGGCAATCCTCTGCTACTTCTTCTTGGCCTTGGCCTTCGTCGTCGTCTTGGCCTTTGTCTTCGGCTTCGCCTTCGACGTCTTGGCAGCGCACTTCGCCATCAGATCACCTCCTTTCCACGCCTGGCGCGGTCGCTTTCGCTTGCCAGTTCGATCCATGACGAGTCTACCACCCGAGCGCTCGATGTCAATAGGTTCTGAGGCTTGACCCCGCCGTTCGGGTCAAGGACAATAGGAGTCGCCGGAACGAGTGCCAGATGATACTCCAGAGATTTCGCAGGTCAATCCTCTCCCATCCCGAAGAAGACCAGCTTGCCCGGAGGCTGCGGAGCATCGTCCCAGAACTCGCAGCCGTCATACTGGAGTACTGCTTCTACGTTGAGGTGGCCACGCCCCTCCAGCCTGAGCAGTCGGCCCTCCTCGACTGGCTGCTGTCCGAGACCTTCGAGCCGGGGAGCTACGGCCACCGGAGCAGCCTCAGCGGCACCGTTCTTGAGGTCGGCCCCAGGGTGGAGATCGTTACCCCCTGGTCCACCAACGCCACCAAGATCTGCCATGCCTGCGGACTGAACCCGGTCATCCGCATGGAGCGATCCCGCCGCTACCAGGTCACGGCCAAGTCAGGCATGGTTCTGAGCAGCGAGCACCTGCGGCAGGTCTATCCTCTCTTGTACGACCGCATGACCGAAGCCCCCTATCTCCAGCCGCTGCTCACCTTCGAGTCCGACAAGCGGCCCGATCCGGTGCGGCTGGTTCCCCTGCTCGAGGAAGGGCTGGAAGCCCTGCAGCGACTGGGCCTGGCCTTCGATCGGCCCGTCATGGAGCACAACTACCACTACTTCGCCGAGGTGCTCCGGGCCAACCCCACCGACGTGGTGCTCACCCACCTGGATCAGACCCAGTCCGATCACAGCCGCCACCGCCGCTTCAACGCCCTGTGGCGCATCGACGGGGCCAGCCGGGAAGAGACCCTCATGGGCATGATCCGGGCCAACCACGCCCGGCACCCCAATCACACCCTGGTCGCCTTCGAGGACAACGCTTCGGTGGTCCGCGGAGCCCGGGCCACCGCGCTGGCCAGCGCCGACCCCTCGGCGCCGTCGCCGATGGGCCTGACCACCATCGACATGGAGGAGACGGCCAAGGGGGAATCGCACAACCATCCCACGGCCATCGTCTCCCCAGCCGGGGCGGGAACGGGGACGGGGGGCCGCATCCGGGACAACCAGACCGTCGGCCGGGGCGGCACGGCCATCGCCGGCTCCACCCTCTACCTGGTGGGCAACCTATTCATACCGGGCTATGGACTGCCCTGGGAGGAGCAGAACTGGCAGCATCCCTACCAGCTTGAGACGCCGCTGCAGATCATCCTGGGTGCACCCCGGGGGGCCTATCGCTACGGCAACGAGTTCGGGGAGCCCACCCTGAGCGGCTCCACGACATCCTTCGAATACATCCACCGCGAAGGCCAGGACCCGGAACTGTTCGGCTACACCAAGTGCGGCATGTGGACCATCGGCCTGGGCTGGATGGACAGGCGGCACCTGAAGAAGCACCCGCCCGAGCCGGGACTCCAGATCGTCCAGCTCGGCGGCGATGCCTACTGCATCGGCCTCGGCGGGGCCTCCGGGTCCAGCAAGACAGCCGGGGCCCAGGAGGCGGAGCTGGACTGGAACTCGGTGCAGCGGGCCAACGCCGAGATGGAGAAGGTCTTCGACAGGGTGATCCAGGCCTGCATCATGATGGGCGACCGGAACCCCATCAGGTCCATCCACGACCTCGGCGCCGGCGGCGACTCCAACGCCGTCAGTGAGCTGGTCTTCCCCGCCGGGGGCCGGGTCTACCTGCGCCGCATCCCCTCGGGGGACAAAACCATGTCAGTGCTGGAGCTGTGGTGCAACGAGTCCCAGGAAAGGGTGGTCCTGCTCACCGCCAGGGAGGACCTGCCCCTGCTCCGGAAGATCGCCGCGCGCGAGAAATGCCCCCTGGTGGTCATCGGGGAGATCACCGGCCACGGCCGGCTGGTGGTCGTCGATGAAGACGCCCCCCCCGACGCCCCTCCCCACCAGAGGGAGCCCGTCGACCTCGACCTGGGCTTCGCCCTGGGCAAGCTGCCCCAGCTGGTGCTGGACGACCGGGACATCCGCCGCCCCCTGGAGCCCGTCAGGCTCCCCGGGACGCTCACTGTCCGAGAGGCCCTGGACCGCGTGCTCCGGCTGCTCAAGGTCTGCTCCAAGAGCTTCCTGGTCAATCACGTTGACCGCTCGGTCACCGGACTCGTGGCCCGGCAGCAATGCTCCGGGGTCCTGCAGCTGCCTGTGGCCGACGTGGCGGTGACGGCCGACAGCTACTTCGGCACCACCGGCCGCTGCTGGGGCATCGGCGACCAGCCCGTCAAGTGGATCGTCAGCCCCGAGGCCTCCGTCCGCCTAGCCTTGGCCGAGGCACTGACCAATCTGGTCTGGGCGCCCGTCGCGGACTTCGATGCCATCAGCGTTCTGGCCAACTGGGGCATCGCCGCCTCCGAACCGGGAGAGGGGGCCAGTCTGTATCGGGCCGTCACGGCCCTCAACGCCCTCCTGGATGAGCTGGGCATCTCCGTCAACGGCGGCAAGGACTCTATGAGCATGGCCGCCCGGGTGGACCGCGAGGGCCAGAGGCAGCTGGTCAAAGCCCCGGGCACCCTGGTGGTCACCGCCTACGCCGCCTGCACGGACATCACGAGCACCATCACCCCCGACATCAAACAACCCGGCGTCAGCCGGCTCATGTTCATCGACCTCTCCGGGGGCAGAAGCCGCATCGGCGGCTCCGCCCTGTCGCAGGTATTCAATCAGATGGGCCATGAAGCCCCGGACGTCGACGACCCCCGGCTCCTCCGGGCCGGTTTCCAGGCTGTCCAGGCCCTCAATCGAGAGGGCCTCATCCTGGCCGGCCACGACAGATCCGACGGGGGGATGATCACCTGCCTCCTGGAGATGGCCTTCGCCGGGGACTGCGGCCTGGACATCCGGCTTGAGGAGGAGCAGCCGGCCGGCGGGGATGCACTCCACTATCTCTTCAGCGAAGAGCCCGGCCTGGCCATCGAGTACCTCCCCCGGGACGAGTCGGCCATCCGCCGCATCCTCAAAGAGCACGGCGTAGAGGCCTGCTGCCACCCCATCGGCAACACCTCGGCTGAGAAGAAGGTCACCGTCCGCTGCGCCCGGCAGCTCCTCCTCTCGGAGGACATGCCCGCCCTGAGAGACGTCTGGCAGGAGACCTCCTTCCAGTTGGAGCGGCTCCAGTCCAACCCCGACTGTGCCGTGGCGGAGCGCCGGGCCATCCGGGAGGGGGCCGGACTGCGCCTCCACCTCAGCTTCCAACCCGCCGCCACGCCGGAAGATGTGATCAGCGCCGGGGACAAACCCAGGGTGGCCATCCTCCGCGAGGAGGGCACCAACGGCGACCGGGAGATGGCGGCGGCCTTCTACCTGGCCGGATTCGAGCCCTGGGACGTCACCATGACCGACCTGGCCGAGGGGCGGATCGGCCTGGAGGGGTTCCGCGGGGTGGCCTTCTGCGGCGGCTTCAGCTACGGCGACGTCCTCGATGCCGGCAAAGGGTGGGCCGGGGTCATCCGCTTCAACCCCCGCATCCGCCAGGAGTTCGAGGCCTTCTACAGCCGGCGGGACACCTTCTCGCTGGGCGTCTGCAACGGCTGTCAGGTGATGGCCATTCTGGGCTGGGTCCCCTGGCAGGGCATCGAGGCGGTGCGGCAGCCGCGCTTCGTGGCCAACCGGTCGGCCATGTTTGAATCCCGCTTCGTGGCCGTCAAGGTCCTCCCCGGTCCCGCCATCCTCCTCCGGGGCATGGAGGACTCGGTCCTGGGGGTCTGGGTGGCCCACGGCGAGGGCCGCTTCATCTGCACCGACGATTCCATGGTCCGGGAGATCCAGGAGCGCCGCCTGGCCCCCCTCCGTTTCGTCGATGCCGCCGGCGGCATCACGGAGCAGTACCCCGCCAACCCCAACGGCTCGGCCCTGGGCATCACCGCCCTCTGCTCCGCCGATGGCCGCCACCTGGCCCTCATGCCCCACCCGGAACGGGTCTTCCTCCCCTGGCAGTGGCCCTGCTGGCCGAAGGAATGGGCGGGCATCAAGGCCTCGCCCTGGCTCCGCCTCTTCCAGAACGCCAGGACCTGGTGCGACGCCGGCCGCTGATCCCCACCGCCCGCCCCTGACAGTCCGCCACCCCGGCCCCCGCCCCACTTGACAAAATCCCCCGTTAGGGGTACATTTGTACCCCTGGAGGCCAGAAAATGACGCCACTCTCGCCAAAACGGCGGCAACTGCTCGACTTCATCCGCCAGTTCCGGCAGCAGAGGGGCTACGGGCCGACGGTGAGGGAGATCCTCCAGGGCCGGAACATCTCCTCGATATCGCTGGTGCAGCGCGACCTCAAGGTGCTGGAGAGGGACGGCTATATCAGCCGCCACCCCGGCATCCGCCGGAACATCACCCTGACCGGCAGGGCGGGGGATGCCGGCGAGGTGCCCCTCCTGGGCTACATCGCCGCCGGCCAGCCCATCCCGGTGCCCCAGTCGGAGGCCTGGCATGAGACGCCGCTGGAGACCCTGGGCCTCCCGGCCGGCATGGCCTCCGGCAGGAGCAACCTCTACGCCCTGAAGGTCCGCGGGTTGTCCATGATCGACGCCCTCATCGATGACGGCGACATCGTCATCATGCAGGCCGCCAGCACCGTGAACGACGGCGAAATGGCGGCGGTGTGGCTCAAGACGGAGAAGGAGGTCACCCTGAAAAGGGTCTTCCGGGAGCGGGGCCGCGTCCGCCTGCAGCCGGCCAACAGTCAGATGAAACCCGTGTACCACCATCCGGAGAACATAGAGGTCCAGGGCAGAGTGGTCGGCGTCATCCGCAGTCTGACCGGATCAAGCTGAAGCCCGCCCCCCAACCCGCAGCAGAGGAACCACCATGCAGACTCTTTGCCTCTTCATCCCCCATCTTCCGGTACAGTGGGAGCGCAGAAAGCACCCCGAACTGGCCCGGGCGGCCCTGATCGTCGGCGGGTTCCCCTACGAGCGCACGGCTGTCCTCGACTGCTCCGAAGAGGCCGCCGTCCAGGGCGTCTCCCCGGGCATGCCGCTGCGGCAGGCCTCCCACCGCTGCCCCGGGGCCGTCTTCCTGCCCGCCGACGAAGCCGGCTGCGCCGGGGCCTCCGGTGAAGTCCTGGGCCTCCTGGACCGGTTCAGCCCCGCAGTGGAGCCGGACGGCCCGGGCCGGGCCTTCATCGACATCTCGGGCACGGAGCAGCTCTTCGGCCCCGCCGGGGATCTGGCCGGCCAGGTCAGCCGCCTCATCCTCCGCCAGGCGGGCTTCCAGTCCCGGATCGGCGTGGCCGGCAGCAAGTTCGTGGCCGGCATCGCCGCCTCGCTGGCCTCCGCCGGCCCGCTGATAGTGGAAGGCGGCCGGGAGCGGCCTTTCCTGGCCCCGCTGTCCATCGAGTTCCTGCCCCTGGCGCCGGAGGCCACAGCCTGGCTCAAGCGGCTGGGGCTGCGCACCATGGGCCAGGTGGCCGGCCTGCCGCTGAACGCCCTGGACAGCCAGCTGGGCCGGGACGGCCTCATGGCCCACCGCCTGGCCAACGGCATAGACCAAAGGCCGGTCACCCCCGGGCCGGGTCCCGATACCCTGGCAGAGACGCTGTCCTTCGAACAGCCGCTGGGCAGCCTGGAGGCGCTGCTGACCGCCCTGGGCAGGCTCCTGGGCAGGCTCACTCCCCGGCTGAGGAGCCGCTACCAGGTCTGCCACCAGATCAGGCTCTGCCTCCGCTCCGGGGACGGCAGGGCATGGCCCCACACCCTGAACCTGAAGACCCCTTCGGACTCCCGGCCGGGGATGCTGGGCATACTCAAGCGCCACCTGGAAGCCGCCTCCTTCCCCGAAGGGGTATCGGAGATCCACCTGGTCCTCGCCGGCCTCCACGGCGAATCCGGCAGGCAGGCCCCCCTCTCCACAGGCACAAAGGGACTTCAGGCCGAGGCGCTGCAGCGCCTGAACAGCGGCCTGAGGGAGAGGTTCGGGCGCAACCCGCTGAAGAGGGTGGTGGAGATCGACTCCGGCTCCCGTATACCGGAGCGCCGCGTCGCCCTGGTCGATCCCGACGCCGGTGGATAGAGGCCAATCAGCATGGTCACGCCGCTCAACACCCCCAGAGAGGTCCGCGTCGCCGCCGACCAACACGGCAACCCCCTTGCCGTCTCCATCAGGAACAGGCAGCGGAGGGTGGTTCGGATCAGGAACGTCTGGCGCATCGACGACGAGTGGTGGCGGCAGGAGATCGCCCGCCGCTACTTCGACCTGGAGCTCAGCGACGCCTCCGTGATCACCGTGTTTCAAGACCTGACCGCCGGGAAGTGGTACCGGCAGAGGTACTAGCCATGTACGCCGAGCTCCACTGCCATAGCAACTTCTCCTTCCTGGACGGGGCCTCGCACCCCGACCACCTGGTCGCCGCAGCCAGGGAGGCCGGCCTGACCGCGCTGGCCCTGACCGACCACGATGGACTCTACGGCATGGTGAAGTTCCGCAACGCCGCCAGGGAGCAGGGCATCAGGCCCGTCGTCGGCGCGGAGATGACCCTCGATGGAGGGGCCCACCTCACACTGCTGGCCAGGGATATGGCCGGCTACTCCAATCTCTGCCGGCTCATCAGCCGGGCCCAGATCAACCACGGCAAGGGCCGGGCCTCCCTGGACCCTTCCCTGCTGGCGGACCACTCAGAGGGGCTGGTCTGCCTCTCCGGCTGCCGGAAGGGGGAGATCCCCCGGCTCATCCTGGACGGCAGGAGGGAGGAGGCCGTCGCGGCGGCCCGCCGCTGCCTCGACATCTTCGGCCCCGGCTTCTACATCGAGCTGCAGCGCCACCTCTGCCCGGATGACCGCCGCCTCTGCCGCGGCCTGATAGAGACGGCCGCCGCCCTGGGCATCAACTGCGTGGCCACCAACAACGTCCACTACGCCCGGAGGGAAGGCCACCGGCTGCAGGACATCCTGGTCTGCATCAACAACCGCACCACGCTGGACAGCTCGCACCACCTGCGGCGGCCCAACTCCGAATACCACCTCAAGTCCGCCGCGGAGATGGCCGCGCTGTTCGCCGAGCACCCCCAGGCCATGGCCAACACCCTGCGGATAGCCGACCAGTGCCATCTGGACCTGGACCTTTCCGGCCACCGCTTCCCCGATTTCCCGGCGCCGCCGGGGGAGACCGCCGGCAGCTACCTGGGGAAGCTCTGCCGGGAGGAAGTCCATCGCAAGTACCGTCCCGTGACCGAAGAGGTGGAACGCCGGCTGACCGAGGAGCTGCGCCTGATCCACAAGCTGGGCCTGGCCGGCTACTTCCTCACCGTGTGGGACATCATGGAGTACGCCCGGAGGAACGGCATCCCCGCCCAGGGCCGGGGCTCGGCCGCCAGCTCCATCGTCACCTACATCCTCGGTGTGACCCGCGTCGATCCCGTGGAGCAGCGGCTCTTCGCCGGCAGGTTCCTCAACGACGAGATGTCGGCAATGCCCGACATTGACATCGACATCGCCTCTGACAGGGAAGACCAGCGGGAGAAGCTCATCCAGTACATCTACGCCAGGTACGGCCCGGGCCATGCCGCCATGCTCTGCAACGTAATCACCTACAAGGCCCGTAACGCGGTCCGGGAGGTGGGCAAGGCCATGGGCCTGCCTCCCGACCTCATCGACAGGGCGGCCCGCTCCCTGGATGTCTACTCCGCGGCCGGCGTCAAAGACAGCCTGTCCGGGCTGGCCGAGTTCCGGAGCTGTCTGGGGGCACGGCCCTGGGAGCAGTTCCTGGAGATGTGCTCTCAGATAGCCGATTTCCCCCGCCACCTGGGCATCCATGTGGGTGGGATGATCATCTCCACCACCCCCCTGAGCGACATCGTCCCTCTGGAGAAAGCCGCCATGCCCGGCCGGGTGGTCACCCAGTGGGACAAGGACGACATCAGCGACGTCGGGCTGATCAAGATCGACCTCCTCGGCCTGCGCATGCTCTCCCTCATCCATGAGGCCGCCGCGCTGGTCAAGTCAAACCGGGGCATAGACCTGGAGCTGGACGGCATGCCCCTGAACGATGGCCGCGTCTATGACATGCTCTGCCGCGGCGACACCCTGGGCATCTTCCAGGTGGAATCCCGGGCCCAGCAGGCCACCCTCCCCCGCTCCCGGCCCCGCTGCTTCGAGGACCTGGTGGCCGAGGTGGCCATCATCCGCCCCGGGCCCATCCAGGGCAACGCCGTCCATCCCTACCTCAGCCGCAGGCAGGGAAAGGAGCCGGTGAGCTACCTCCACCCCAGTCTCGAGCCGGTGCTCCAGGAGACCCTGGGGGTGATCATCTACCAGGAACAGGTGATCCAGGTGGCCATGGCCATCGCCGGCTTCACCCCGGGCCAGGCGGACTCCCTGCGCCGGGCCATGAGCCGCAAGCGCTCCAGGGAGGCCATGGAAAAGCTCCGGGAGGGCTTCATGGACGGCGCCCGGTGCAACGGCATAGAGGAGAAGGTGGCCGGCATTGCCTTCGAACAGATCGCCAGCTTCGCCGAGTTCGGCTTCTGCAAGGCCCACGCCGCGGCTCTGGCCGAGACCACCTACCGTTCCGCCTGGCTGAAACTGCACTACCCCGGCGAATACTACTGCGCCCTGCTCAACTGCCAGCCCATGGGCTTCTACTCGCCGGAGGTCATCGTCAACCACGCCAAACAGAAGGGCATCGGGGTGCTGCCCGTGGACATCAACCTCAGCCGGGCCCGGTGCACGGTGTCCGGAGACAGCATCAGGCTGGGCTTCCGCTACGTCAAAGCCGTGGGGGAGAAAGCCTGGCAGAAGATAGAGCAGGGCCGGACGCAGGGCCCATACCGCTCGCTGTCCGGCTTCTACGCCCGGACCGGGCTGGACCGCGAAGCCATGGAGAACCTCATCCTGGCCGGGGCCTTCGACTTCCTCGGCGCGCCCCGGCGCCAACTCCTCTGGCAGGCCAGGACCCTGGCGCAGCAGCCGGCGGATGCCCTGCCCCTGCCGCTGCCGGTGCCCCCGGTACCCCTGCCGGAAATGACCCTGGCCGACGAGGTCTCCGCCGACTACCAGGTCCAGGGGCTCTCGGCCAGGCACCACCCCATGGAGGTCTTCCGGGCCCAACTCTCCCGGGCCGGGGTATCCCCCAGCTCCCGCCTGGCCGGCCTCTCCCCCGGGACGAAGGTCCTCGTCGCCGGCTGCGTCGTCTGCCGCCAGGCGCCGGGGACAGCCAAAGGACATGTGTTCCTCACCCTGGAGGATGAGCAGGGACTGATCAACGTCATCCTCCGCCCGCCGGTGTATCAGCGCTACCGTCAGATCGCCCGGCTGGAGCCCATCATCATCGTGGAAGGCACCCTCCAGCAGCACGATGGCGTGATCAACGTGGTCGCCCAGCGCCTCCGCCCCATCCAGCATCAGCACCCGGAGGCTGGCCCACTTGCCCCCATGCCCCTGTCCCGGGTGAGGAACTTCGCCTGACCGGGCGGCACCGGCCGGCCCTCACCCGCACGTGTGCTAGAATGGCATCAGATCTTCAAAGGACTCAAGACATGGGCCACATACTCATCGGCACCTGCTCATGGACCGATCCCACCCTCATCCGGTCGGGTCGCTTCTACCCCCCCTACGCCAAATCGGCCGAGGCCCGGCTGCAGTTCTATGCCAGCCAGTTCCGGCTGGTCGAGGTGGACAGCACCTACTACGCCATGCCCGGCGAAGCCACCGCCCGGCTCTGGGTGCAGCGCACGGACGCCGGGTTCACCTTCGACATCAAGACCTTCCGCCTCTTCACCATGCACCCCACCCCCATCCTCTCCCTGCCCAGGGACATCAGGGAGGCCTTGCCCAAAGAGGCCGGGGGCAAGAAGAACATCTATCAGAAGGACCTGCCCCCGGAGGCCGTCAACGAGCTGTGGAGCCGCTTCGAACGGGCCCTCATCCCCCTGGACAGCGCCGGCAAGCTGGGAGTGGTCCTCTTCCAGTTCCCGCCCTGGTACTACCCCGGGGATGAGCAGCGGGACTACATCCTCTCCTGCAAAGAGCGGCTGCCCCAGTACCGGCTGGCCGTCGAGTTCCGACACAACTCCTGGCTGAACGACAAGAACCGGGAGCGGACCATCACCTTCCTCAAGGACCACAACCTGCCATTCGTCTGCGTCGATGAACCCCAGGGCTTAAAGTCCAGCCTCCCTCCCCTGGCCGAGGCCACTTCGGACATCTCCCTGGTCCGCTTCCATGGCCGCAACAGCGCCACCTGGGAGAAGCAGGGGATCACCACCGCGGAGCGCTTCAACTACCTCTACACTGCGGACGAACTGCGGGAGTGGACTCCCCGCATTGCCGACCTGGCCGGGAAGTCAGACCAGTGCCACGTCCTCTTCAACAACTGCCACGAGGACAAAGCAGTCAACAACGCCCGGCAGATCTCCCTGCTGCTGGAGTCAACCGCCGCCTGAGTGGCGGCGGGCCGGGCGGAGATGGAAGCAGGTCAAGTGAACCGGCACAGCAGCAGCGACTAACTGACCAAGGGCGTGTTGCAGAAACCAGATACATGCCCTAGACTTTGATAGGCTGGACGGGGGACGTCGAGCCGCCACCCGTACATGGTCACTTGGGTGGTGGGGAGTCAGTAGTGCAACCGACCCGTCGGGGGTCGGTTCTTCGTTTTCCGGGTTGACCAGTCATCACCAGAGGGGGGCGAGGATCAAGGCCAAACGTGGTTTCTTTCTGGTTCTACTGCTGACGGTTGTCACAGTGGCACTGTCTGTGTTCTGCACAGGGCCCTGGCCAGCCGCTCGCCATGACGCAGTTGTCCCTGACACCAGGATAGCCGCAGGTCCGGGTGAATACGTCCCCTGGTCTTTCGCCGTGCTGACCGACCTGCACGTCGGCCGAGAGTTCGGCGACTACGATGGGCCCGGCTACGACGACTCCGGGACACCTGTGTCTGGCTTGGCCGCAGGCTATGCACAGGATGCTGTCAACGAGATAAACAAGATTGCCAGCTCCCAGAACATCGCTTTCGTGGCTGTTCTGGGAGACCTCACTGAAGCCGCAGAGGCCTCCGAGCTCAGAGCGGCAAAGCAGATCCTGGACAATCTCGCTGTTCCCTGGATTCCGGTAATGGGCAACCATGATACCTGGCCCAACACCGTGAACGAGATAGCTCCACCCTGCTGTCCTCCCGTGGAGTCCTACTTCGACACCATAATGGGGGTGCAGTACGCCGAGCTGGCTGCCGAGATGCCCGGCTGGGGGAAGGAATCCCCGGCGCTGGTCTACGATCCCGAGGCGGGGCGCGATACGTACTTCCAGAACTTCTTCTTCGACTACGGCGGGTTTCACTTCATCTTTCTTGATTTCAACGACCGCCTTGGCTACCCCGAGGGCCAACTGCACGATTTCCCGGGGGGGACGTGGTCTTGGTTCAAGGAACATATGCAAGAGTTCGTGCAGCAGGATCCCGAACGTTCCGGGGACGTGATACTGCTGGCGCATCACCCAATGAGGGAGGATGGGGCGTACAGTGACAAACACACCTTCACCGCCGCGGAACTGGACGATATCTCGGATTTCACCAACAACGCGTACTACTCCTATGTTGACTCGTCAGGGAACCCCCAAACGAGACCCTTCGGTAGCCGCATTTGGGGTCAACTAGCCGGTCACAGGCATCCGGCTACACTTCGGGTGGACTACCCTCCTTGGGCAAACGGAGGGCCGGTACTAACCTACCCCCGCAACCTCGGCGGCGTGAGGATAGGCCTGGTCAAGATGACTTCCGCCACACCCGGCGGCGTGGACTACTCTGACCCTACAGTGGCGACCGAAGCGGCCACCAACATATCGTCGATCTCTGCCACACTGAACGGCTATCTGGCCAGTCTGGGTACTCCGTCAGAGGTGCAGGTGTCCTTCGAGTGGGGTACCACCACGAGCTACGGCTTCGAGACTGCGCTGCAGACGATGTCATGGCCGGACAGTTTCAGCTTCGATCTATCCGGACTCAGCGATGGGACTACGTATCACTTCAGAGCCAAGGCGGCTGGGAATGGTATCACACTCGGAAGCGACATGGCTTTCGTGGCCATGGCCCCACCTCTGGCAGTGGCCACCCATGGTGCTACCAGTGTGGCTGCCGCCTCTGCCACACTGAACGGCGACCTTGCCGGACTGGGCACAGCATCCAGTGTCGACGTGTCGTTTGAGTGGGGCCCGACCACATCCTACGGCAATGTGACCACACCGGAGACGCGGACCGGGACAGGCACATTCAGTGCCGGTCTGACCACCCTCGCCGCCGATACCCAGTATCACTACAGGGCCAAGGCGGTCGGCGACAACACGACCTACGGGAGCGATGTCACCTTCTTCACCGACCCCTTGTCAGCGCCTGCAGTGCTCAGCAATCCGGCCACCGGCATGACAACGACTTCGGCCATTCTGCGTGGAGAGCTTGACGACCTGGGCTCAGCGACCAGCGTCGTGGTGGCATTTGAGTGGGGTACGGCATCGGGGTCGTACACCGAGACGACGCAGCCCCAGACGCTCGACGCCACCGGGGCCTTCTTCCAGAGGCTGAGCGGGCTGACTCCGGGAACCACCTACTACTACAGGGCCAGAGCGGACGGTGACGGCGTTGATGAAGGCGATGAGATGAGCTTCACCACCTCGATAGTGCCGCCTTCGGTGAGCACGAACGGCGTCAGCAATGTGACTGTGACATCAGCTACCCTGAACGGGGAGCTTGATGACCTGGGCACGGCTGACAGCGTGATAGTGGCATTTGAATGGGGCACGGTGACGGGGCTATATGTCTACACCACCGACACCCGGATGCTCAGCGGCAGCACGACCTTCTTCGATGAGGTTGTTGGGCTGACCCCGGGAACAACCTACTACTACAGGGCCAAGGCCGATGGTGATGGGGGCACGGTCTACGGGCAGGAAGAGAGCTTCGCCACCGCGACCACACCGCCTTCGGTGGCCACGAACGCTGCCAGCGATGTGGCTGCCACTTCTGCCGTTGTGCATGGAAATCTGGCCGATCTTGGCACGGCTGGCACTGTGGTGGTCTCGTTTCACTGGGGCACAGCATCGGGATCATACACCGAGACGACCAACACCCAGCCCCTCAGTGCCAGCGGAGCCTTCTCCGATGAACTGAGAGGACTTGCGCCCGGAACAACCTACTACTACAGGGCCAAGGCCGATGGTCACGGAGACACTGTCTATGGCCTGGAGCAGAGCTTCACCACCTCGGTCATCCAACCTGCGGTGTCCACCATCGCTGCCAGCAATGTGGGTGCCACTTCAGCCACTCTCAATGGCGAGCTTTCGGCTCTAGGCACGGCTGGCACCGTGGTGGTGTCGTTTCAGTGGGGCACTGCATCGGGATCATACACCGAGACGACGGCTCCCCAGACGCTTGATGAAAGCAGAGCCTTCTCTGTTGAACTGAGCGGCCTGACTCCGGGCACAACCTGCTACTGCAGGGCCATGGCTGATGGTGATGGCGACACCGTCTACGGACAGGAAGAGACCTTCACCACCACGACCACACCGCCTTCGGTAGCCACGAACGCTGCCAGTGACGTGGTTGCCACTTCAGCCGCTGTGCATGGAGAGCTGGCCGATCTGGGCACGGCTGGCATTGTGGTGGTCGCGTTTCAGTGGGGCACGGCGTCGGGGTCCTACAACGAGACGACCACCAGTCAGACGCTTGATGGAAGTGCAGCCTTCTCTGATGAGCTGAGAGGGCTGACTCCGGGGACCACCTACTACTACAGAGCCATGGCTGATGGTGATGGGAGCACCGTCTACGGACAGGAAGAGAGCTTCACCACCGCGATCGTGCCACCTACGCAGAACCCCGACCCTCCCAGTGACCCGGATCCGAAGGTCCCCGGCAAACCGGTCAATGCCGCCCCGGTACCAGCGGATGCCGACTATTCTCTCGACGTATCTCAGGGCTCCACACTGGAGGTCTCCGCGCCAGGGGTGCTTGGCAACTACACCGACAGAGATGGAGACACGTTGACTGCCGTGCTCGTCAGCGGCCCCTCTCACGGCAACCTGACCTTGAATGCCGATGGATCACTCAGCTATGCCCCGGATCGGGGGTTCAGCGGCACCGACAGTTTCACCTACAAAGTCAGCGACGGTCAGCTCGAGTCCGAACCAGCTTCAGTCACCATCAAGGTTGTCCCGGCCAAGAGTGCCTCGTCAATCGTTGGCTGGGTCCAGGTTGCCTCTGCGGTGCTGGCCACGCTGCTCTTGGGCTTCGTACTCGTGCTCCTCCTTGCCAGCAGAGGACGGATGAGGCAGTCTCTTCCCTGGTAGGCCAGAGTCCTCCAGGAGGAGGCAATGGCAAGACCTTCATCAGTCAAGTGGTCGGAGAAGGGGTGCGTCTTCGAGCACCTAACTTGGTGCGATCTGGGGGGTCTATGGCCCTATTTCGTGCTTGGTGAGCCGCGTGGGATTCGAACCCACGACACCCTGATTAAAAGATACAGGCGCGCGGTAACCCATGGTCAACGACGGTAACGGTTGGTGGGTCTTTGTGAGGGATTTGTACCCTATGGTAGCGAGACATCCCTAGTGGAGGTGAGAAGTCAGTTAGCAGGAATGTTAGCAATGATGGCACAGATGGCCGCGATGGGGGAACGAACAGAATCAGATCCGACCGCGCAGTTCGGTGCTTTGGGAGAGGCCGGTCGTTGGATCTAGGAGCCTCATATCTCCAATTCTGCAAGTGATACGGTTTCGGTGGGGCAGGTCACGGCCACAATGGTGATAGGGTGACCACGGAGACGGTTGTCTCGTGGTGCAAGACACTAGCATGTAGATGGACTGCGAGGGGAACCCTAGGCTATCATCTTGGAATAATGTGGACAAAGGTGTGGTTCACACGAGGCTCTTGTGAGATCTGACCCTCGACAGCTGCCGACGATCGGGCTATAATTGCTGACTATCTGCCAACGACGGCAGATCGCGCCCAGGATGACTACTCACCAAACAGAGAAACGATTAGCATGCCTATGAGGTCGGATGATAGCACTGGTAGAGGATCTTGAATGAAGTGGGGCGACAACGCTAAGCAAGAACCAGCCAGACTAGAAGCACATGAGAAGCTAGTGGGGCAGGTCGCGAAGGGCCTGGAAAAGCATCGCCTACTAGTCGTTACAGCGCACAGAGGTGGTGGGATAACTACGGCGTT
>Ga0194112_10002761_pt1 | contig 24893 bp, 18 predicted proteins | sample TA2MahC400mmetaG_FD_146191 | JGI IMG/M metagenome (GOLD analysis project Ga0194112, IMG submission 146191) | Freshwater microbial communities from Lake Tanganyika, Tanzania - TA2015016 Mahale Deep Cast 400m | ecosystem: Environmental > Aquatic > Freshwater > Lake | place: Tanzania: Lake... | reverse complement strand
ATCAAATTCTATTGTGACTTCCTGTTTCTGATAATAAGCGTTTCCCACTTAGCCCCCTTTTATGATATTCTTTATCGTAAAGAGGGCTATTTTACTAAACAGGTCTCCTTTTTTCTACACTACTAAACTCTTTTTTTTCTCATCCTCATTCCTTTGATGCTTCGAGCAGGGCAGATAATGATTGGCTGTTTGCCCCGAAGTAAAATTGCGAGGCATTCGCGTTCAATGGGTGAATGGAAGCCGCCGATAACGGTCGCTCTGGCTTGTTTCAAACTTTGTGAAAGATCATAGACTTTAAGAACGAGGTGGCCTGGGCATTTAACTGAACAGAAAAATGCCAGCTTCTTCTCTTTCAGGTTATCGAGGTTACCCAGACCCGTTATGACTGCAGGGGCATGGCGACCCAAATATTTCTGCAGAGATGATGGGTAAATGGCACTACTTTGTTTGAGTTGGAAGATTTCCAAGGTATTTACCTTTGTCAGGTCTCTATAATGGCGACGTTTTCGAACAGTTAATTCCTCGCACCAATGGTGCGAGTTTTTCAGCGAGAGTATACACCTCGCTTAACCGCTTCACTCTCAAGAGTTTTTGAATTGAAAATTGGCTGCTATCAGGTGTATCAGGTAAAGAAACAATCTCTACTTGGCTCATTCTTGTCCAACTAAATCCAAAAGACCTTGGTGAAATACCTGGAAACTCCTGGATTGGTTCCGTTCCGGTCGCATGTATAACGATACCTGTCGTGCAACCAAAATCTTGGACATTCCAGAAGAGAAATACCCTGCTTTCTTAAATTCTCGCTCGAGAGTTTCCCATGTCCCTCCCCTAATAGCATCCGGATCCCGATATTTTGCTCTCCTCCCAAGATTCAAAGATATTCGAGGATATGCTTCGTGCAAGGCTTCGACGTCCCCGAAAAACCAGGCCTCCAAATCTTCAATGGCCAGGCGGTTTAAAACCTGGAAGTTTAAACTACTGTCACACCTTGACTTTGTAATGAATGATACATCCCGGGCTATTTCCTCTAATTTAGCTTTCAGGTGTCTACAATCTTCATCGTCCCCATCAACAAGAATAACGATACGCCAATCTTCCGGCAACCAGGTTTTATATCCTCTTAAACGCGATAATAGGTTTTTAAGAAGATCGTGCTTCCCCTGGTGGGGATGAATTCTGAAAGAAACATTCTGCTCTAAAATTTTGGGCACGATATTGGAAAGGGCGGCTTCAGCTGATGGCTCCTCCACTAAAAATTCTATATGCATATGAGTCTATACCCCCACATTCTTCATATTAAGTGGCTTCAGGCCGCCTGAAGCAGTTAACGGATCCCCCACATTAAAATGCCCCTCCATCCAGAGATGTCCAAGCAGGGCACCATGATCCATAAATTCTTTCACCCCTTTCATTTTTGAGGCCCGCTTTGCCTGTGTATAGCCATCTTTATCTCGATAAAGTACCCACAATTCTTCAGGTCTTAGTCCGTTCACAAAGAAAGGCGAATGAGTTGTTACCATCAACTGGGTCCGTACTGATGCTTCTCTGCACTCCTCAGCCGATTCAGGTAACAGACGAGGGTGGAGGTGATTTTCTGGCTCTTCAATACCAATCAACTGTGGTGGATCTGGGTCATATAGGACTGTCAGATATGCCAGCATCTTTAGCGTTCCATCAGAGGCAAATTTAGCTAAAATCGGGCGCTCAAAAGGTGCATCTTTTATCTGTAATAGAAGCCTACCATCTGCCATAAGTTCGGCATCCACCTTTTCCAGTTGAGGCACACGATGCGATAGTGTCTTTAATATTTTATCCAGTCGGTCTTCATGCTGTTCCTTAAGATACTGAATGACATTTGGCAAATTATCTCCGGTTGCTGATAATCTCTCTTGGGGACCAGCCTCAGGGGTTACACGAGTATTGTCTGCTGTAAGATAAGATAGATACCATCCCGTGATAAAAAGACGCAGAGCACTGACACGGGGATGTTTTGCAAGTTGGCCGAGGGTATTGACAGCGATCATTTCAGGGGAGTCTAATCGCTCTTCGATCCGCTGATCCCGTTCGTCGGGCATTTCTCCAGTTACCACCTGGCCAGTTCCCTCCTTAAAATCGAGAAACTTGAATGTTTTACCCCAACGACCTCGACGCCATTGGAGCCACTCTTCTAAAACGTATGGCCCCTTGCGGCCCTCCTCAATTGCAAGATGATATGTAATGATTGGAGATTTAGGTTTTTCACGATATTTTAATTCAAACACAATTCCGCCCTCAGCCCCGCGAGTCCGCAGTTCCTTAAATCTACCTCGTTTGTCCCATGCTTTCCTCAATCCAACCGAAAAACACTCAGAAAGAAATGCGAAGACATCAAATATAGTAGATTTCCCACTCCCATTGGGGCCAAGAAAGACAGTTAAGGAGCTAAGATTTTTTAATTGTAAATCCCGTAAAGGTCGATAATTCTTTACATATAATTCCTCAATACGCGGGACAGAATGCTTTGTAAATTTGTCCATAATTCACCCCATTCTATATGTTATGAATTTAAGATTCCATTATTTTCCATTTTGCCTAAAGACACAAATTTATCATTCACCACTGTCTTTTTCTTCACTTAGGGCCATGCGGTACTTGATGTCGAAATTGATGATAAACTGTAACTTTTCATTAATAAAATCATTTAATGGGAACCTGTCCCCGTTGCATTTTCCCTTGGTTTAAGTCTAGAAAAGACTTTTGGCACGATGATCTCTTCCGGAGGAATAGTCACTACTTTACCGCCCCTCCAGACGACAATTGGACGGCCTCATTGTTTGTGTTCGGCGATGTCCTCAGCAACAGCTAACTTGAGAGCCTCCTCAGCTTGATATGCTAATAGCATTTTAGACTTCTTCCTTCTTTTAATCATGATCATAATATCCTGAACTCATTCCTTAAAATCAGCTAAGAATTGCTTTTCTGCTGAATCATTTCAACATATCGTTCGTCTTCGCCCCTTCGCAAGCTTTGAAACCAATGATCAAATTGAGGCGGGATTAATAAGTCAAAGATATATAAATGATTCGTATGGTTGTCTTTTTCTGAAAATATCTCTGCAGGGAGGTTGCCACCCTCAAGTAATTTATCATTCACAACACCAAAATGCTCCTCTGCATACCTTCTTTTGCCTGGGGTTGACTCATCATCGTCATCTTCAGATTTGATCTCGACGACCCTAATGATTGTATCGATCCCTTTATCCTGGAGCACTCCTAACGATTTGCTTTCTATCCCTTCGTCCCTTAAAAGTTTTATGTATCTATCCAGATCAATGTTGATAAAAAAGTCTGGATTAAAGCTCCCCCGCACTCGGTCTTTCCCTTTTCTAAAATATTCATATTCGATGGAATAGAAACCCATGTCCCTTGATTTAACCCAAGCATCAATGTATTTGGCATATTCTATTAGACCATATACAAACAACTTTTCAGGGTTGGAACTCACTTTTACGATATTCTGAGGGGTCTTAAAAATGGACGAATTGACAATATAGGGTGATTTGTGGCCTGCAAAGGTCCATATTTTATCCTTGTTCTTGGTCAAGAATGTATCCAGTTCCTCAAAAAGCTGGAGCTGTTCTTCTTGAAATTTCCCCCGCAGGGTTTTTACATAATCCAAAACAAACAGATTCGCTTTGCCTAACTCATCCTCGTAATCAGCCGAAATGAAAACAACGGCATCCTTATCCAGTTCGCTCGCCCGGATACTGGTTTTGTCCATCTCCTTTGTTTTCACGAGAGATAAATTCCCAGCTTTGCTCTCCCTTCTTGGTTTCTTCTTTCCAGATCCCAGGAATTGACTAAAATAGAGGTCAATAATTTGAGCGTTTTCCCCTGAAAGCCTGTCTCCCTTGATGCCGGCCTGGTCCATTGCCTCCGAAATAATGTTCCTGAGATCCTCAACCTCTGGGATTCTCCCTTCAATAACCTGATTCCCAAAATTGAAATATTTCTTTTCAAAGACCCTTGTTGAAAAACGCTTTGCTTGGTTGTAGATAACCTCGTCAATGGTAAAGAAATCCTTCCTCAACTCGAACTTCTTTTCTCCTGTTATAAGGTAGGTGATCCGATAGTTCAAATTCTCTTCCTGAGGCCCAAGGAGAAGGCTGCCTGGCTTCTTTTCACCATTGCTGGTGGATTTGTCCTCCAAACGAGATACAGGCGTATAGAGGATGTTAAACAGATTGAAATTCCTTTCCCCCCTCCCTAAGCCCATCTCAGGCTTAATAGGTTCAGAGGTCAAATAAACCTCACACTGTGTAACGGAATCCACCAGCTCTTTGATATGGTCTGCAAATTTTTCATGATTCGTAACGGTGACAATGGGATAATTCCCCAAAATTTCGCCATGAGAGACCTTTCTTGGAATCCGTAACCCCCTTCCTAACACCTGTGATATTAGTAATTTTGAATTAAATACCCGCTCTTGCATGGGCACAATTTGAAAAACATTATCGACATCCCACCCTTCAGAAAGCTTATTGACTGCAAAGATAAACTCCGCAGGTTCTTCCAGACTCTCGATCTCGTCTAATTTCTTCTTATATTCCGACTCCGCCAGACGGCTAATAACGCAGATCGCCTTATTTCGTGCAATGTTTTGGTAATAGGACTCAGGAAGATTTTTGTCATCAGCTTCGTTTTTCACTTCCTTTGTTAGATATTGAATGAACTCTTCGTATCTTTTTTGGGCAGTGCTCTGGTTTGGGGCAATAAATATGGTGATGGGCTTAACCTTTGGTTTCTTATCTCCTCCATTTTTTATGGGGTAAGAAAAGCCGGCTTTGTTGTCTTTATGGGTTTTATAAATGACCTCAAGACCCTGTTCCTGCGTAAGTTGCTTATTCTTCTCATCAGATTCTGTGTGGATGATGGGATTGATCTTCTTGATAAATCTATCTTCCAAGGCGTCGGCAATCGAGTAATTGTAGATAATGTCCGTGAAATACTCATCCTGGTTATAAGGGGTGCCGGTGAAACCGATATGTCGAGTAATCTTCTTCTCCTCTTTGATGAATTTCATCCAGAGACGTTCATTTCGTTCCTCACCCCGCCCCTCTTCTTCTATTAGAAGAAGACCGGTCTCGGTAAAGTCAAGGTGAGTATAGGCATGGTGAACTTCGTCCGATAGAACCAGTACCTCATCCACTCGTGAAAACAGAGTATCCCCTATGGCATTCCTGTCCTTGTTGTAAACCGCATTGATGTTTTCGATAATGATGCAATAGTCTTCGGCGGGCTTTGTCTCGTCGAGAAGAATGACCGGCACATTCCGGTACTTTGGAGGAAGCTTATTATAATATTTCGGGTCTTCGATAAACCTCTTGAATTTATCGCGGAGCCCCTCTTCGATAATGGTGGGAGATGGGCCTAACACGAGGACCCTTTTGGCTTTTTTCATGACTACAGATAGGTAGGCAATGGCGAAAATAACATAGGACTTACCTGTCCCCGTAGCCATGTGGATGACACCGGATAATCGATCCGGCAACGGGAGATGGCGTATAAAATTTTCTTCGGTGAGAAATCGCTCCTGGATGGAAAGCTTCTTTTTGTAATTCTCTTTCGCAAGATGCTCTAAGCTTTTATATCCACCTCCCCAAAGATAGATCAGAGTCTTCTTAATCGCCTCGAATTGATAATCCCTGGTTCCGGCGATGGCTTTGACATATTCCTCAACCTCTTTGAAATCAAAGAGATCATAGTTACACTTCCTATCGTTGATATCGAGGGTATGTTCCGAAAGATTAAGCCTGACTGCCTTCTGCTTCTTCGCCATTTGCCACCGGTTATTAACAGTAATGATTTGTAAAATCCCTCCTCACCTCCCTTTGCTAAAGGGAGGAGTTACCCCTCTTTGGAAAAGTATCCCCTTCTTTCCCCCTCTTTAGAAAAGAGGGGCCAGGGGAGATTTTTTAAACCTTTTTTACGTAAGTCGGCTTTGATTCGTTACCATGTTTATCTATGGCGATGATCGCTGTCTTATCAGTAATACCGTCGATTGTAATGATGCCATCCTCCTTGATCTCTTTTGCATAAACAGCTTTGTCCAGTTTAAAGACCTTACCATCATAGCCCAAATCAATTAATACCAGTGCCAAGCCATCCAACCCCTCGTACATCTTTCCTTCCCGATTAACGATCATCGTCTTGAATGTAGTTAATTTGAATCCGGTATCCACTTTGTCTGCTCTTACGACAACCTCATCATTAAAATAGAATCCTACCGAGGAGACCAGATTATTGATATTAGAGGGTGAATCTGGCTGTTCCTCAATGTCAAAATTGCGTGCGATCTCCTCAAGGATCTTATAGGGAAACTTGAGCATCTTAAAATGGACAAAATCACCTGCATTGTTGGGCAAGGTCATGTCTGAAATGATTGTGCAGGTTTCAGGAACGATGATGTAAAAATTACCCTTTATCCTCCCGCGGGACTGGACAATTATCTCTTTGAGATAGTCCTGATCAACCTTGACGTGATAAAGATAATCGTCGTCCCAGACAGGAAATATCTCTACTGGGTCACCATCCTTTTCAGCATAAATCCCATCAAGACGATATTTTGAAACGAAGTCCTTCTCTTCTTTGGGAATGCCAAATAGAGCAAGAACGAATGAAATGTAAGCGTCCTTGTTCTTCCTGAGATTCATAACCCTGGTAAAATCATACGCACCAACAGAAATAACACATAAAGGTTTCGGAAGGATGCCATATTTTTTACCTTTGTTTTCATTACTCAATGCCTTTGATTCAGCAATATTCAACAGCCGTTTTTGCATCGTATAAATGGCATGCTTCCCAAAATCACACATAATCCACCGCCTACCCAGCTTTTCAGCCACGGCTGCCGTGGTACCTGAACCAGCGAAGACATCCATGACGAGGTCACCCTGATTGGAAGAGGCTTTGATAATACGCTCAAGTAGTGCTTCTGGTTTTTGAGTCGGGAAATCTGTCCGTTCAGTAGATGCTTGATTAAGTATTGGTAAAATGAACCAATCTCTTGGAAGTGGACCACTTTCATCAAGATATTGACGATAGGTATTTTCATTTTCTTCAGGTGGATCACTTCTCCCATCTTTATATCTTAAACGATACTTTCTCCCATTTTTATCAATATATTTGAATTTGTTGACTGTAACTCCTGAATACGATTCTCTTATTTGGTCAAAATTAAAAATATAATCTGCGGTGTTCTTTTTACATAAAAAAAGATGTCGTCGTGTTTAGAATTATATTGCCTTTTAGAGATTTCCCTCTCCTGATAACACCAAACAATATGGTTTTGGAAATTCTCTTTACCAAAAATCTCGTCAATTTCTAACTTCACATAATGACTCATTTTTTGGTCCAAATGAATATAAATACTTCCGTCTTCGGCCAAAATCACATGCATAAAAATCACACGCTCTCGCAAATTTTCTAAAAACTCTGCTGACCCAATTTTATCGCTGTAACTTGTCGCACCCTCTTGTGACTGAAATTCCGATTTAGTGGCAAATGGTGGATCAATGTAAATGAGTTTTACTTTGCCCTTCACCTTGTCCTTTATCAATGGATCTTGGTTAATGAAAACAGTTTTAAGGAACTGAAGGTTATCACCCTGGACGATCATGTTTCGCCAGCCATCTTCACTAGGTTCACCAAATGTCCTCACAACCTGAAGGGGTGCAGATTGTCCAAGCAGTGAGGCGCTCGCCAGTATAACCCCCTCTGGTCTTTTGCCTGCATATTCAAGGGTGGGGATTTTCTGGCGGATCAATTCCTGGAAGTCAAATTTACCGTCCTGTTTTAGCTTCTCGAAGAATGAGGGAAAGAGCTTTCCAATAAGTTCGCTCGGTGGTTCATAACCTTCATTGACGGCCTCAAAGAGTTTTTTGAGATCTTCCTCTTCAAGATTTATCTTTGGCATCGTTTCTTTCTCCGTTTTTACTTTCCAATAAAGCCCGCGCCCTAATCATGGCCTCATGGAGTTTTTTCTGTAAAAGCTTCCTGGGAGGAAGCTCTGTTAAATAAGCGGCTACCCGGATACCGCTCTTATCCAACTGGAGCAATTTGATATGCTCTTCAGATTTGGTTGCGCATAAGATCAAACCGATAGGTGTTTCCTCTTCCGGTTGTTTCTCGTATTTCTCCAACCAGCGGAGATAGAGTTCCATCTGGCCTTTATCTGCCGCTTGAAATTTACCAATTTTTAAATCAATTGCCACCAGCCTTCTGAGCCGGCGATGGTAAAAAACCAGATCAAGATAATAGTCTTCGTCATCCACCGTTATCCTTTTCTGTCTGGCTACAAAGGTAAACCCTACTCCTAATTCCAGAATGAATGCCTCCAATTCACGCAAGATTGCCATCTCAAGATCTTTCTCGCTGTAAGTATCCTTCAAACCAAGGAAATCAAGAAAGTAGGGATCACGAAAAACAAGATCAGGAGTGAATTTGTCCTCTTCGCGTAGTTGGGCAAGCTCCTGTTTCACTAACTCTGCTGGCTTCTTTGAAAGGGCAGTCCGTTCAAACAACATACCGGAGATCTTTTGACGCAGAGTACGGACACTCCACCGTTCGATTCGGCACATCTCAGCATAGAAGTCTCTTTGCAATTCGTTTTTTATCGGAACAATTTCGACAAAATGACTCCAGCCCAATTGTCGTGACAGTGTCACGACAATATTTTCCTCAGGAAAAACTTCGGCGAAACGTACCATCCGGAATAGATTCCGTTTGGAAAATCCGTCTCCAAATTCAGGAACCAATTGTGTCGACAGTGTCGGCACAATCTCCTCACCATACTCAGCACGTTTCTCGTTGAGGATATCCTGACGGATGCGTTTACCCACGCGCCAGTAAAGGAGAACTAAGGCAGAGTTCACTTCCCGGGCAACGTCCTGGCGGGCTTCGATTATTAATGCCCGTAGGTCATTGAATAAAGTGTCTGTTGGTTTTAGAAGATTTGTCAACATTTTCGCTTCATTCTCCATCCCCTCACCCCCGCCCTCTCCCCGATGGGGAGAGGGTGAAGGAAGGGATTTATCATACCAGTCCGAAGGATTGTTGAAGCAAGTAACTTAAAACCTCTACCGGCGTCTGGTGAATCCCTTTCTTAGGCAATAGGCTAAATTTATTGATTCTGAGGAAGCGGTAGCCGAAACTTTCAAGTTCAAGTTGCCTTCTTAAATCATATTCAAGATACTCTTCCCGGAAATCCTCCAGTGATCTTACCACCTGGGAGTCTTTTGTGTGATATTCCAGGCCGTCATATTCCAGAATTAAAGACTTTTCCTTTCCGCCCTCTGACAGGATAACCAAAAAATCGACCCGGTAGCGGGGAATGTATCTCTGGTATTCCTGAGCAATATATTTCCCTATGTTAAATTGGGGAACGATCTTGATCTTCGCCTTGTTCTTCTCAAAGAATTCGGTCTGTGCGAGAAGGTTGAATAATTCTTTCTCCTTGGGAGATTCAAATATCTTTTCATCGGTAATGAAGTGATCCTTATCTTTTGTTTCTTGAAAAATCTGCCAATAAAACTTCAACGCATCTCCCAATCGGGAATCCATATAATCTTCGATATCCATGCTGTGGACAAAAACCATGGTGTCTTTGGCCCGGCTGAACCCGACATTCAATCTTTGCATTTTTAGACTTTTGATATCATCAGCCACTCCATTTGGGATAGGATAAATCGTTCTTAAATCTCCATTATTGAGTTTCTTGTCCTGAACAAACGAATAATAAACAAGGTCTCTTTCTTCTCCCTGAACATCTCCAACAAACCAGATGGTCAGTTTTTGTTCCTGTTTAAGTCGTTGATAATTATTAAGTTTTTCTCTAAAATATCTTTCGGCCTGCTGTTGCTGTTCACGGAATGAGGTAATGACTCCAATCGTTCCGCCGAAGCCATTTTGAACAAGTCGTTCTATGTCCAACCGAATGGCTTCCAGCTCATCAATGTTCACATTTCTTCCTGAGTTACCCTGGGTTTCAACTCTTATAAAGCGAAGGACCTCACCAATTGGCTTTGTCCTAAGCCTGTTAATGATGAGAGGGATCTGGGCCTTTTTGTAGAAGTGTTCATTTGAATAATCGATGATTTCTTTGAAGCTTCTGAAATGCTCGGTCAAGGAGGTATGGTAGTTTGCAAGCGCTTCACAAAAGGTCAAGGTGGAGTTTCGAATGCTGAAGGTTTTTAGCCACGATAGGGTGGCGTCAACCTTGACAATATCCGGTATGAATTGATCCTCTTCTGGAATATCCTGTCCTTCCTCTTCAATTATCTTCCCATAAACGTCAGGGGGAATCTGGGCATTACATTCTTTCATGTAATTCTTCATGATATTTTCAAAATAGCTTCCCGCATATCTTTTGCTGACGTTCACTGCGCTTACCGCTCCATACTGGTATTTGTCTCCAAAAACGACTACCTGTTTAGCCCTCAAGATTAAGGAGATCGAATGGGCAATGGAAACCTGAGATGCCTCATCGAAGATGAGAATATCGATTAGATCTTCTTCCATAGGAAGGTGTTTGAAAAGGGCTTCTGGCTCGGCAATAATGCAAGAGAAATTGGATAACAGGATCTTTGCATGCTCCGGGGTTAATCTTTTCCCTTCCTGGATCAGTAGCTTAATCCGCTCTATGTCTGCATGGTAATTATGGAGGTTCTTGAGCCTTAAGTCATTTTGGTATTCAACTGAGCGCTGATTTAAGCGATTATATTCATCGATTTGCTGTCTAATGTCTGCGAGAAGAAGACTTTCTGTACTTAAAAACGCATGCAATTTGATGAACTTAAAAAGTTTCTCCTCATCTCCGATCAGCGAATTAATCTTAAACAAAGTTTCCAGTTTGTTGAAATCTATTCCAATTTTTGTTAGGAGTGATGCGTAGGCTTCATTGATTGAATTTAAGGCTTGAATCGTTGATGGGTTAATTGAACTCAAAATGGTTTTAAATCGGTCCAGAAAAGTGAACAGTTCGATATAGGACATCTTTTCTGTATGGGTCTCTTCTTGGAAAGTCTTAATGAGTTTGATAAGTTCAGAATAATTTAGAATGCCTTCGATTTTCTTGATCGCAATGGATATATCTTTTAGTGAAAGGGACCGCTCATCACTGCCAAGAAGAAGGGTAATAGCCTTAAGAACACTTTTATATTTAAGGCTGGAAATCTCCTTTAATAAATTCTCTAATTCCAAGAAATCATATTTTTCCTTTGAAAGAGAATAGATGAAATCTTCCTTATAGCAAGTCCCCTTTCTCAGAGATTTGATATAGACGATCTCGTCTGAGACGGCCTTTTGTACATTTTTTAGCGAAAGCTTGTTTTGATGCCAGTATTCCCAAAAGGCCGGATAATCTTCTTCAAATGCCTGTTCTTCTCGGGTGTACTCTTTATTTGAAAAGATAAGTAAACGTTTCGGACTTAGCTCCGATAATTTTTTAAGCCTGTTTCCAATTTCTTGTAATTCGTTAAAAGAGCCAACTGTTCTTTGAATGTTGTGCTCCTCGATGGCCAATGGGGTTATGAAAAGCTTGGGAAAAAGCATGGAATCATCAAAGACTTGACTTAGTCTATTGATAGAATCTCTAAAAGAATCAAAATAGGATAAGTCTCTCACATCAATCTTGTCGGCTTCATCTTTGGTTAAAGCAATGCGATTGATTTTCTCACAAGCCCCCAATATTTTGGGGACTTCCAATTTCTTCTGGTAGAGTTTCGCAAAACTTTTTAGAGAAACCTCCGCAAAATCAATAGAAGAAAAGCTATTTACAAAATCCTGAAGTAATTCCATATCTCTTGAAAGTGAAGGCGAGACGGAAAGACCCCTTACCTCCTCCGGGTCAATTAGCCCCCGTGCTTTTAGATCTTCCTCCAAGGTTAGAAATTGTAATAGCCCCTTTGTCTTCTCGGGATATTCCTTTATTCCCTCAATAACTCTGGCGATTTGATCCTCTAATCTCTTTTCTATCTTGTTTCTGTCGGATTCGATCACCTCTGGATGAAACTCAGAAACTCTGCCTGTAGCTGCATCGATTGCTGGAAGGGAAAGAGAGTTATCTACTGCATTGAGTGAATCAATTTTTTTAGCATCATAAGTCCTCGTCAGTCTAATAATAGAAGGTTTCGCATAGGGATGGAGGCTCTTGAATTTATCCGTGAGCATCCTATCAACCACATCAAGAGCTTCTTTCTTATGGGAAGTAATGATGACCGATTTTTTATTCTGATTTGCCCAATAAGTGATTGCTGCAATGGCATGGGACTTTCCAGTGCCAGGAGGGCCACCGATTGCAATGATCTTATTTTTAATGTTTGACAGAGCAATCAAAATTTTCTTCTGTGCTATATTAAGAGGCAGTGGATTGTCTGTAAGATAGTATTTGGGGGAGTTGGTTGGATATCTTCCTTTAAACAACCTCTCTGTCTCGTCCACCGTACTCACAACATTACTGTTCACATAACTATCTACAAAATCTCCGATCTTGGAAGGGAGCCTCTTTTCAATCCGGGTCATCAATTCAGAATAGTCAAGTAGCCTCTTGTCTTCATTCTTAATGAGTTGAAATCCTAACCTATATTTTAGCAAAGGGAGGGTTTCAATAGGTGCCGGAAAGAAGAAAAATTTGTCATTTAAAGCAATTTCCTGCTGGTTGATGGTATATTCCGTCTTCAGAAAATCATCCAGCATTTTCAAATAATTAATGCTTTCCTTAAACGAGGACGCCCTTGGCAGGGTTAAAACTCTTTTAAACTCAAATGAATTGATAGCTGGGGTATTGAGTAAAACAATATCTCTCGGGATATTTAACTTGAGGACATCAGGATCTCCCGAATCGAAGGTGACCTCCATAAAAAAGAGTGGGTATTCTGGTTTTTCGTCGTTATCTTGTTGGGCCTTTTCCAATTTGAGTGAATCAAAGAAAAGGTATACCGTTCCATACGGCTCGTTTACAGTATAGTTTTTCAGTAAGTAATAAAGGTCAAAAAGAGCAAGATAATAAGTCCTGCCAGCAAAGTATTCTTTTAATTTTCCAAAATAGTCGGCCTCGTCCGCGGAAACCTGGGCAAGGTTTTGTAACTGGTCGTATATCTCTTGGGTAAAATTCCTCAGATTAAAAGATGGCGGAGGAAACTTATCGATTTTGTACTCATTCTCCAGGCGAGAAAGAGCACCCTTTTGTAGCTCTTTGATGATTGTATCAATGGTTTTCCTCAGCCCCAAATTGAAAAGACGGATTCCGTCCAAAAATATGCGGCGGTCATCAAGATTTTCATTGCTTTCACCTTTTTGTCTATCTCTTTCCTGCGAAATGCAAGTCTTCAAAAATTCAAAATTGTGTGTTGATTCCAGATGTTGGGCCAATTTTTGCTTGAAATTTTGGGACTGAATTTCGATTTTAAACTGACGAGGCACTATTTCTAACGGGGTTTTGTCATTCGTGCTTAATTTATCGAGCCATAAACTTCTGAAAGCCGGAAAAAAGGAAATGTCCAGAGTAAAGTTCGCGTCATTAGACCATTTATAGTTAAGGGTGCTCGAACTCGAGAACCGGGTCTCTGTAAAAGCCGCATAGTAATTCAAAATGCTTTTTACAAATTCGCTCAAGGTGAGGCCTCCGTTATTATGATATATATCAGAAAAGAGACTCCCATGCTTTTCTCCCGGCCCCACTTGAACAATTGCTGCATCCCTACAAGGAAGCGACAACAATTTCCCTCACCACCACCCCATCTTTCAATACAAGAATCGAGTTGTTTCCATCCACGGAGGTTAAAATAACCTACACAGAAATCAGCACGGTCTGAGAGTTCAAGGGTTTGTTGTAATGCAGGAAGGATTTGTTGCTCTATGTTATCGAAAATACGGGGCATTTAGTTCTTTTCTTTATTGTTGAAATTTTAATAAAAAGCCCATTTTTTAAGAATAGACTTTTCTTACTCTTATGGAAAATTTGGAAACAATTCCCACGCCTCTCTGCAAATTTATTTTAATATACCAAAAACACAACGATATGGCAATTTTCATAACTATCCACATCGGATTTCGATTTCTTCGGTTCTAAGCCCGACCTTTTGTTTATAAGGGATGAAGCTGAAGGAGATTCTTAGAGTCACATCTTCCCGGCAGGCAGGCGCTGTTAACGGGTGAGCTACTGAGTCACGGGAGACATCGTCCTAAAAATGAAATTGTTGAATTTCTTTACACATTGTGAAACGAAGGAATCTCAGGAAGAATGTTACTATTCGAATTTCTTAATTAAGATGGCACTATTAACCCCTCCAAAGCCCGCAGAGATGGAAAGGCCAATTCTTACCTCTTTCTTTCTTGCCACGTTGGGAACGTAATCCAAGTCGCACTCTGGGTCTGGAAATTCATAGTTAAGTGTGGGGTGGATAATCCCCTTTTCGATGGCCAGAAGCAAAGCAATAGCCTCCACTCCCCCAGCAGCTCCCATCATATGTCCTGTGATCGATTTTGTAGAGCTAATGGGAATACGGTAGGCCTGTTTTCCGAGGACGTCTTTAATCATCTTTGTCTCCACTCTATCATTCAAAGGAGTGGAAGTGCCATGAGGATTGATGTAATCGATTTCTTCTGGGTGGAATCCCCCCATTTGAATGGCATCCTTCACTGCTTTACCTAATGCCTTTCCATCAGGATCTGGCTCGGTGAGATGATAGGCATCGGCTGTCATCCCAAATCCCACAACCTCTCCGTAGATATGAGCCCCTCTCCTTCTTGCATGTTCCAACTCCTCAAAGATCAGCACTCCTGATCCCTCGCCCATCACAAATCCATCTCTCTCCCGATCGAAAGGTCTGCAGGCCTTTTGGGGATCATGGTTTCGTAACGACATGGCTCTCAACACATCAAAACCCCCAAAGACATAAGGTGTGAGGCAAGTATCCGATCCTCCTGTCACCATGAGATCTTCTCCCCCTCCCTGAATCTGAAGAAAACTGTTTATCATAGCGTGGGTGGCTGAGGCGCAAGCTGTTGAGACAGCATACGAAGTTCCTCTAATCGCAAAATATTGGGCCACTTGCGAGGTGATGGAGCTCAAATAAATATTCGGAAGGGCAAAGGGAGAAATTCCTTTAGGACCTCTCGATAGAAACCGCTCATAGTAATGCTCTATCAATTCCATCGACTCCACACCGATTCCCAAGATGACCCCTATCTGGAAGGAATCCAATCCCTTCAGTCTATACTCCCCCTTTTTTTCATGGAGGCCCTCCTTTCCTTCTTCATTTCTCTCGATTTCAATCCCGGAATCCCTCAGGGCAAGGCTTGTAGCGGCAATTGAAAATTGGGATGTCCTTCCGAAATACCTCGAATGTTTTGTCTTCTCCACATATTGACCAAGGTCAAACCCCTCTACGGGGGCGCCAATCTGACATCGGTATTGACTCATATCGCGATTGGGGAATTCAATCCTTTTAAAGGATGACCTTCCATGAATCAAATTCTCCCAATAAACATTTTTTCCAATCCCTACAGGTGTAACTGGACCCACTCCTGTAATCACCACTCGTTTTTTATAATTCCTCAAATTCATCTCCTTTCCATGATGTTTTGTTATTCTTATCGGTTGCTCTTTCATTTGTCAAGATGAAAACAATGTTTTTGTTAAATAGATTGACATCCTTCGGTTTTAGAAATATAAATTTCTTATTCAAAGCATTAAATAATCGCTTTTAGGAAGAGAGAATTAGAAATGAGGCGATTCCTGATTTGGTTTTTTCTTTTTTTAATTTACATCTTTATTCTTTCGGCTTGCCTTCCTAACAAAAAGCTGACGGTAGGGGCTACGGCAATGTTATTGGAAGAGGTGGCAAGATCTTCCTATAAACAATCTGACCTGAGAGTGATCCGCGAAGGGATGCCAGCCTATTTGATGTTAATGGATGGCATGATCGAAGCGATGCCAGATAATGAGCAGCTATTAATTGCAGCTGCCCAAGCTTATTCTTCCTTTGCATCAGCCTTTGTGGAGGATCAAGATAGGGATTATGCAAAGTTCCTCTTTGGAAAAGGAAGGCAATATGCATTAAAAGCCTTAGAAATCAGAGGATTCAAGAAGCCTCTCGAAGGGTCCCTTGATGATTTCAAGGAGGGTCTGAAGGGCCATGGGAAAAAAGATGTACCTTATATTTTCTGGAGCGCAACCTGCTGGGCAAACTGGATTAACTTGAATTTGGACTCGATGGAGGCTATGGCTGAACTTCCAAGGGTGGAATTAATGATGAAGAAGGTTTTGGAGATGGACGAAGGATTTTATTATGGTGGCCCTCACCTCTTCATGGGGATATGGTTCGCCTCCAGACCCAAAATGGCCGGTGGCGATCTCAAAAAGGCTCAGGGACATTTTCTTAAAGCTCTCGATTTAGGGCATGGGAAATTTTTAATGGCTTATTTCTATTATGCAAACCATTATGCCCGACAAACTCAAGATAAAGACCTCTTCATCTCTACTCTTCAAAAAGTTTTACAGGCTCCCATTGATATTGCACCTGAGCTGACCCTTCTTAATTCGGTGGCCAAAAAGAAAGCAAAAGAGTTGATGTCACATGTGGAAGAATATTTTGAATAGGAGAAAGAATATGAATAGAGGTCACATCCTCAAAATCTCCGGGCCCTTTTTACTAATTTCTCTTCTTCTCATCCATTCGGCAATGGGGGCAGAGAAGAGGTTCTTGATCAAATTAGCAACCCTGGCCCCGGAGGGAAGTTCTTGGATGAAGACATTCAATACGCTGAATGCTGAAGTGATGAAAGTGACCGAGAATAAAGTTCAGTTTAAGATTTATCCCGGTGGTGTTTTAGGAGATGAGATGGATATGCTCCGGAAGATGAAGATCGGTCAGATTCAAGGTGCGGCTCTCACTTCAGGAGGGCTTTCTGCGTTATTCAAGGAGATCGATGCCTTACAAGTCCCATTTCTTTTCCAAAAATATGAAGAGGTCGATGCTATTTTGAAAAAAATGGATTCCTTATTCAGGAAAGGTTTCGAGGATAATGGATACGTTCTCTTAGGATGGTCAGAGGCCGGATTCATCTATTTGATGTCTAATACCCCAATCTCCAGCGTAGCTGATCTCAAGAAGGTAAAGGTTTGGATCTGGGAGGTATCGCCAATGTCGAAAGCCATCTTCGATGAAGCCGGAGTTTCAGCCATCCCCCTTTCAGTTCCCGATGTTTTAATTGGTCTCCAAACCGGTCTCGTGGACGTAGTCTACGCCCCACCCACAGGAGCCATCTCTCTTCAATGGTTCACTAAAGTAAAATATATGACCGATGTCCCCCTGGCCTATTTGGCAGGTGGGATTGTGGTCAATAAAGACACCTTCAAACAACTTCCTCCGGCCTTTCAGAATATCCTTATTGAAAGTTCCCAACGTCATCTCGATAAATTGAAAGCGATAACGCGAAACGAAAATCGGGAGGCAATTAAGGTAATGATGAAACATGGGGCAAAAATTATCACCCCCTCACAGAAACAAATCGATGAATTCAAGGAACTATCAAATAAGGCAATGGTGCATATAGGGGGGCAAACCTTCTCCAAAAAGGTCTTGGATGAGGTGCGATCTCATTTAGAGAGTTATCGAAGGGGAGGAGAGTAATGAACCCCGTTAGAAATTCCAGTGGGGCATCAAACCCCGCCAGAATTATTCTGGAACCCGACCCCGCCGCAGAGCAGCAGCCCATCATTTCTAATGGGGTGAACCGATGGGAGCGAGCGGATGAAGTCATTGACCGAGTGGAGCAAACCTCCCTTGTCATCTTGTTAAGCGTCATGATTCTCTTTGCTCTTTTACAGATTGTTCTCCGAAATGTTTTTTCGACCGGTCTGGCCTGGGGAGATCCACTCGTCAGGAATTTGGTCCTATGGGTAGGTTTTATCGGTGCTGCCTTAGCCACAAGGGAGGGAAAACACATCAACATCGATGTGTTCTCAAGATGGTTACCCTCGCTGGGGAAAAATTTTGTCGAGGTAATCAACCATCTGTTTTCCTTTTTTATTTGCTGCCTGCTTTGCCTTGCTGCATTGAAATTTATTAAAAATGAGGCCCAAATGGGGAACGTCATCTTCTCACGGATTCCTGCCTGGGTCCCACAGATCATCCTTCCCATTACTTTTGGATTAATGGCCTTTAGATTTGGCCTCCGTTCCCTGAAGAGCTTTTTTATGATTGTAAAGATAGGCTCTATTCGTAATCAGGAAGGAAAAACATGACACTTCTACTGATCATTGCTGTACTTCTTTTAATCCTTTTCGGAGCACCCATATTCGCTGTCATCGGTGGCTTAGCCCTCTTTTTGTTATTCTCCAGCGAGATCGATTCCTCAGCCATGATCATTGAGATGTACCGGATAGCTACGACACCCATCCTCGTCGCTATCCCCCTATTCACCTTTGCGGGATATCTCCTTTCAGAGAGCGGCGCACCCAAAAGGTTGATCAGGCTCTCCGATGCAATCTTAGGCTGGTTGCCTGGGGGGCTATCGATAATCGCCCTTTTCACCTGTGCCATCTTTACCGCCCTTACAGGCGCAACAGGGCTCACGATCATCGCTTTAGGAGGTATACTCTTTCCGGCAATGTTACAGGGGAGATATCCGGAAAGATTCTCCCTTGGGCTATTGACCACTTCAGGCACATTGGGCCTGCTCTTTCCACCAAGCCTCCCCCTGATTATCTATGCTATTGTTGCAAAGGTTGGGATTGACCAACTCTTTCTCGCAGGCATTCTGCCTGGCGTCCTGCTGATAATTCTCCTATCAGCATTTAACATTCAGAAGGCTACCTTTTCCGAAATCCCTCGAACCAAGTTCAATGTGTCTGAGGTGTTTAAAGCCATGAGTGAAATGATCTGGGAACTTCCACTACCCATCGTTGTCTTGGGTGGGATATACAGCGGATACTTCGTTGTCAGTGAGGCTGCCGCTATTACTGCGGCCTATGTTCTCCTCATCGAAGTGGTCATCTATAGAGATATAAAATGGCAGGAGTTGCCCCGGATCATGAGAAAAAGTATGGTGTTGGTGGGTGGGGTCTTGATCATCCTTGGCGCTGCCCTGGGGCTTACCAATTATCTGATCGATGAAGAGGTCCCAATGAGGATGCTGGATTTTTTTAAATCTCATATTACCAGCCCATTTGTCTTCTTAGTGGTGCTGAACTTCTTTCTATTGGCTGTAGGCTGCATCATGGGTATTTTCTCTGCCCTGACAGTTGTCGTCCCTCTCATCACCCCTATTGCTCATGCCTATGGAATTCACCCCATTCACCTCGGGATCATCTTTCTCACCAATCTTGAGATCGGAGCCTCGATCCCTCCTCTTGGGATCAACCTTTTTATCTCCAGTATCCGTTTTGAAAAACCGGTATTAAGACTTTATCTCGCCTCCCTCCCATTTATTGCCATCCTCCTGGTTGGTTTAGCGATCATCACCTATATTCCTTGGTTGAGCCTCGCCCTCCTGAAATAAAAACGCAAAGGGCATAGCGCCTGCCTAATGTAGGGAGGCTATAAGATTTTCTCCGACATCCCTGCCTACCGGCAGGCAGGCCTGCCGGATCACCAAATTCCCACGCTTCAGTGACATATTGCACATCAAGAAAGATATTATTGACTGAATTAGCGTATTTTAATAATATCATGGCATCAAACCTGTCTGGGATTTGATAGATAGTTAATTATTGTACTTATCTTTTGAAAAAAGGATAGCGGCAACATAAAAATAAGTTAATATAAACGCATTATATATTTTGATATTACCCTCACCCTCCCCTCTTGAGGGGGAGGGGAGGGTGAGGGGTATAATAATTTATTGCGTTTGTATTAGTTGCCAAAGGCACGGGGAAAAACCAGTCCAGAATGTATGGCTTCCACGTGAGATTTTTTAGCAGGGAGGAGACCGATATGAATACATTTAAAGAGGCAATTCGCAGTGGACTTGATGAATACCTCCAGGGGCTGAAACGCGCTATCAAGGATCTAACGCCCGCTGAGGCGCGCTGGCAGCCCACGGTCCACACCAACCACATTGCCTGGATAGTCTGGCACATGGCGCGTGTCGAGGACCGGTGGGTTAGCCAGTACCTGGGTGGGACAACCGAAGTCTGGATCGCCGACGGATGGGCCGAGCGATTCAACATGAACCCCGAGAGTCACGGTGGCGGGCAGACGATGGAGGAGGTCCGGGCGATGCCAGATATACCCCTCACCGACCTGACAGCTTACTTCGACGCCGTGCGTGCCGTTACGCACCGGTGCCTTGACCAGGCTACAGATAAAGACCTGTCGCGGGAGTACCATCATCCGCGCTTGGGAGTGATCACGGGGAGCTGGATCGTGGGGCACCTTCTCGTTGAGGAGAGCCAACACACGGGCCAGGTGGCGCTGATCAGGGGTATGATGCGGGGGTTTGGCGCCTGAGAAAAGGCATTGGGAGTATCAAGACTCCTTCACAGATTTGTCGGATGCATCACAGAATCTCCTCGTGAAGTTGAAACAGAGGATCTTCAAAGTCATTTTGATGGGAGGGCCTATTTAATACCTTCGGAGGGGGCAAAATGGGTTTCGTTTTGGAGGAGAAAGGAATCCGGATCGAAAAATTCGTCCTTGGGCCCTACGGGACTAACAGCTACATGATTGTTTGTCCTTTCACGAAAGAGAGCGTCCTCATCGATGTACCCGCAGAGGAGGCAAAGCTTCTGGCCCGGTTGAGAGAAACCCACCCAAAATATATCCTTATCACCCATAACCATATGGATCACCTCTTAGGCCTCTCCTGGGTGAGATCGAAGCTGAGGATTTCCGTTGCCATCCATCCACTCGATTCGAAAGCCCTCATCCAGCCTCCGGAGGTCCTACTTTCTGACGGTGATGTCATCTCGTTTGGCAGGATAAAGCTAAAGGTGATCCATACGCCGGGTCATACCCCTGGCAGCCTCTGTTTTCTAACAGAGATTTTTTTGATCTCAGGGGATACTCTCTTCCCGGGTGGGCCGGGTAAGACTCGTACGACATCTGAATTGAATCAGATTATCGAATCCATCACGACGAAGCTGTTTGTCCTGCCTGATGAGACGCAAATCTTTCCTGGACATGGAGACTCCACTGTATTGAAGAAAGAAAAGGTGGAATATGCTGTTTTTGCCTCACGGCCCCACGATCCAGATCTTTGCGGGGATGTCCTTTGGCTTTCCTCCTAAGCCCCCGTCTTTGCGGAAACGCACGAACCCTACCTCGGAGTTTCGGCCCGGTGGAAACCCTCCACAAGCTTAAAATCCTCTCCCTCGGCCATACTCCGATGTCTTTGTCTCAAACGTTCCTCGAGTTCCCCTGGCGGAAGGTGGCCCACTTGACTCTTATGACATTGAAGAGCAGCCAATTTTGTCTTAAAGGTTGCGGTGATATCTGAACGGTAGTTGATATTCTCAGAGCCCCATAATAAAACCTCCTTTACCTTATGAGGCTGTAGACCCTCACGTATCAGTTCAGGATAGGAAAGATAATCCCTGGCATAGGGGAAGACAGCGTCAAGGGTGACCTGTCCGGTGATGCGATGATCACGATGCCAGATGTAGCGGCGGTAGGGATCCGCTGTTGCCACTGTTTCAGGTCTGTATATCCTGATCATCCGGACGATCGCCTTCCGAAACTCGGGAGTATCCTCGAGCCCCTGATCCGGATATCTGAGGAATTGAACCTCCCTTACCCCCAACAGGCGAGCTGCAGCAAGTTGCTCTCGCTCCCGAATTTTGGCAAGCTCCTCAGGATCCATGTGCTGATCACCGCTGCCTTTGTCCCCATTGGTGCAGACCACATAAACCACTTCTTTTCCCTCCTTGATACAGCGAGCCACTGTACCCGCAACCCCGTATTCGGCATCATCTGGGTGAGGAGTGACAACCATCATATGAGCTGGCCTTACCATAGCAAACTCTCCCTCGATTGACGATTCATAAAATATTCTATAATATTAACTCCGCTGTAACAATGGTCCCTATAAAATGAGTTTTAAAATACGGCAAGATCCTCTGGCAACTATTCGAAATTACCACTCCGACGACCTTGAGCGCCTCCGAAAGCTGAAGATCGAACTCGAAAAAAGAGGGCCATTTCTTAATCCGTGGTTCTTGCAAGAATTTGAAGAGAGCTTGGCCCTTTCACATCGTCTCTCCGAATTAAACACATTCGTAGCTGAAATTAAAGAGAACCTCATTGCCTTTCTGAAGCTCAAGCTGGAGCTGGACATTGAGAGGGTTGTTCTAACTCTTATCGTCCATCCCAGATATCGGAAAAAGAGCCTATCACTAAGGCTGATTCAAAGGGCGATCACTCGCGCCCGGGAATTAGAGGCGAGGATAGTGCTCATCAACCTCCAAAGAAGACACCCAGAATTGAAAAACGCTCTATTGGAAATGGGTTTCCTGTCCACTCGAAAGTACCTTGAACTTAGACTCGATCTGTCGAAGGTCCTTATCCCCAAGACTTTTCGCAAGGGAATTCACATCCGCCCTTTCAAGAGTGGGGAAGAGGATCGGTTGACGTGCATCCAGAATCGGGCTTTCGGTGGCACATGGGGATACAGTTCCAATACCATTCAGGATATCATCGACCGTACCACTCTCCCTACCTTTTCTCCACAAGATGTCCTTTTCGCTTTTGATGGGAAAAGGCTCCTTGGGTATTGTTGGACAATGATTACTCCTTCAAGCAGATTCTCCTACGGAAGTTCTGGACGCATCTTCATGATCGGCGTCGACCCTAAGTACCAGGGTAGGGGATTCGGCAAACAACTGCTTCTGGCAGGGTTATCCTATCTGAAGAAAAAAGGAGTTCACATGATTGACCTGACAGTGGACAGCGAAAATAGCGCAGCGATCGCCCTATACAAGTCAGTGGGATTCAGGCATCGGACCAGCACTCTCTGGTACAAAATGTCACTCATCTAAGAATGCTTTGGCCTGCTGAAGCTGCCCCGGGACACTGGAAGCCTCTAATAAAAGCGCAATAATTACTTTTACCCCCCACCCCTCCCCCCCAAGGGGGGAGGGGTGGGGGAGTGATGTCATCTTATTTAATACGTTTGTATTATTCTGTATTATTCCATCGATCCCGAAAAATTTACCCCGTTAGAAAGCCCCGCTACTTACAGCAGGAATAATGATGAGTTCCTTTTGAAGCGAACACAGGATTAATGCCCCGTGTGAGCCTTTCCGTTAGAAGGGCGAAGGTCTTCTAACGGGGTTTCCCCTTTGGCAAGGTATCCTTTCATGACGGATGCGTATTCTCGTTCGGCCGCTTCGGCGACATGGGACCAGCTGAACCGAAGTACCGATGCTCGGATGACATCAATCGGCTCGGGGGTTACGTTAACCCCTGAAAGGAATCGAAAGATCTTTTCTGCAAGATGGACAGGAGTATTGTCATCCACCACATATCCTGTATGGTCTGACCAGATTATACTCTCCATGGCTCCCACTTTCGTGGCGATAACAGGAGTTCCACAGGCGAGGGACTCGAGGGCCACTAAACCGAAGCTTTCATGAAATGACGGTATGACACACACATCGGCCGCGCTGTAGAAACATGGCAGTTCTTTGTGTTCCACAAAACCAAAGAACATAACACGATCACTGATTCCTAACTCCTTCGTAAGGTTTCTTAGATTTTCCCTTGGAATAGGGTTTTGCTCATCCCCTCCAATCACCAGCAGCTTGATAGGCCTCTCCCCCTTGAAGTAGGGCATGGCCATCAGCAGCCTATCCAACCCCTTGATAGGGACGATGCGACCCACAAACAAAAGGACGCCCTCACCATTCAGGTTGAGACGGCGCCGGACTCTTTCTTTATTGATGGGTCGAAACAGGTCTAGATTCACCCCGCATGGAACAATGCGTATTCTACCCGGAGAGGCGCCACAATAGCGAATCAGTTCATCCCTTTCCCGGCTTGTAGATGCGATAATCTGCTGGCAATTCTTGACCAGTTCTTCTTCTGATTGGATCCGAAGCATCGGTTCCTTTTCACCGATCCCAACCGCATTCTTAACCGCTCCCAGGGTATGGAAGCTGATGACATGGGGAATGCTCCATCGTTTTTGCATACATCGTACTGCCCAACCCGAAAGCCAATAATGGCTATGGATGATGTCGTACTCCACTCCTTCCGATTTTCGAAAATTCCTCAGGTTATGACCGAACTCTGTGAGATGATTATAGATCGCCAGCTTCGGTATCCTCCCCTCTTCTCCTGCCCGGAGGTGGATCAGCCTTGCGTTTCGACCCAGGGGCACAATTTGATCGTGCATTGGCTCGTGAGCCCGGGTAAAAACGTCCACCCAATGGCCCCTTTTGCCCAGCTCACGGGCAAGCTCTCTGACATAGACGCTCATGCCCCCTGTATTCTCTTCGCCCAACCTTCCCAGAGGACAACTATGAATACTCAGCATCGCGATCTTCAATGGAGCAACTCCCTTAATGCTTATTCAATGTACACATTACACCTGTACAGAGGAATGGGTTTTCCCCCCAGACGATATTTATATATCTCATCCCCCTTCAAGAAATCGAATTTCGATTTGTTTCTCTCGATACTATCCTTGATGCACAAGATCTTGGAGACGAGCCCTGCACTCAAAGATCGGTATTGAAGATCATAGCCACTGTTGTATAGATAAACAACATTATTGTAATCGAAGAAGAGAATGGCCGCTATGGGTGTCCCGCTGAGTTCCAGGATGCCCAATCTTATCAAATTCACTCGAGCCATCGCTTCAACGATAGAGCAAAAAAATGACTCTCTCTGCGGACTCATAAAGACGGCCTTG
>Ga0194112_10002753_pt1 | contig 24936 bp, 25 predicted proteins | sample TA2MahC400mmetaG_FD_146191 | JGI IMG/M metagenome (GOLD analysis project Ga0194112, IMG submission 146191) | Freshwater microbial communities from Lake Tanganyika, Tanzania - TA2015016 Mahale Deep Cast 400m | ecosystem: Environmental > Aquatic > Freshwater > Lake | place: Tanzania: Lake... | reverse complement strand
GCAGACTTTGTCCATTCGCAACATTCCTTTCCTCCGGTACCCACTGGTTTCCCAGTAGACTACCGGACTCCACGGAGTGGCTCAATTTCCGAGCGGCGAATGGCTCACTTTCTGAGCGGCGCGTCCACCATAGAACCTGCCCACCTATTTGGCATTCTGCTCCAGCAAATTAAGATATCCAGTTCGCTCTTGACGGCTCTGATGCCTTTCCTATACAAAACCCGTCAACAAGTTACCAATAAATTCACAAAAGGGTCATAAAATTTGGTGGCAAAAAGTTACAAAACTATGAAATTTGGAGATGGCCTGCGCCCTATTCAGAGTTGTGTTGGAATTGCGTTCCTTGCGAGATTCAAGGATCGAGCTCGTGCTGTTTTTGAGTCCCTCCCACGAGTAAGATTTTCGAGTAGGGCAGGTTCGGAAACCTGTCGGCCTGTGACTGGTCACAGGTAACGAAATCGATAGCATGAGTGCTATCCGGGATCGCGCCTACAAAAAGTTGACAGTTACCCCGCACAGGGAGCGCTTGACAATTCAGCAGAATGCGTCTATAGTGCACCTTGGTTGAAGACGGTGGTTACGAGGGCGGAGAACGTCGCCTCATATGCAGGGTGAGAGGCCAGAAGGTTCAGATGTTTCACAGTGGAAGACAGGGCACTGGCCATGGAGAGTGTCGCCACAGCCCTGATACGGGGGTGCTAAGGATTGGTAGAGTACTATAGGATGTATACTGGGGCTAGACAAGGTGGGATAGTGCGGGTCGGCTCAGCAGTTCCAGCGGATGAGCGGTGAGTACTTGCTGCAGTTCCTTTTCCTCCAAACCGGAGCCCCTCAATATGTCAATCGCCAGTGATGGGGTAACCAAGTCCAAGCTATCATGGGCATCAGAGTTGAGCAATAACTTGGCACCGGCAACCTTTGCCAAGCGAGTGACATGTCCGTTGGACAAGCAATGCCCTTTTCGGGCACTTATCTCGATGAACACCCCATTTCTTGCTGCTGACTGCGCTTCCTCTGGGCTGAGCAATCCGGGATGGGCAAGAATATCAACATCAGGCGATTGGACTGCGGCCAGGTTCGTTCCTTTTTGTACAGGTTCAACGATGGTCTGGCCGTGGACCACGACGATCTGCGCTCCAAGTTCCTTGGCCCGCCTTGCTGCTTCGGCAATCGCCCGGGGCGGGAGGTGGGTGAGTTCAACACCGGGGATGGCGATAATACCCCAGTGTTCTCTAGCCAATAGGCAATCCTGGCTGACTTCGCGGATCACCCTCTCCAGGGAGCCCAAGCCAACGTGGTCTGTCAAGGCGATGGCACTATAGCCCTTTTCGGCTGCCCGTCTTATGAGCTCGATGGGTGAAAGCGCCCCATCGCTCAAAGAGCTATGTGTGTGGAAGTCGTATATCAGTTGCCTCCAGTTGAGGTTTAGGCTATAAATATAGCACAAGGGGATGTGCTGAACAAGAGAGCGAGTGGAGAGGGCAAGGCAAGCTCCAAGAGAATGGTCTACTCGCGTTAGTACAATGCTTGGGAAGTAGGTTTAGCTTTATAAATTAGAGGCTGGAAATTAAACCTGGCGACATGAAAGGAGGGTTCAGAATTTGGGGAAAATAAATGTGGCCATAGTAGGCGTAGGTAATTGTGCGTCCTCCCTGGTGCAAGGCATTTATTACTATCGTAATGCAAAACGGGACGACGTTATACCTGGCTTGATGCACCCTGAATTAGGGGGGTACCGTATCAGAGATATTCAGTTTGTGGCCGCCTTTGATATTGATAAGAACAAAGTGGGAAAAGATTTGGCAGAGGCTATATATACTTATCCTAACAACACCTTCAAGTTCTGTGAAGTGCCCAACACAGGGGTGAAGGTGGAACGGGGGATGACCCATGACGGCTTGGGCAAGTATCTTTCACAGATTATCACTAAGGCCCCCGGCGCCACAGCAAACGTGACGGAGATACTCAACAGTACCAAGACCGATGTAGTCGTCAGTTACCTGCCCGTTGGCAGTGAAGAGGCCACCAAGTGGTATGTGGAGCAGATCCTCAATGCTGGCTGTGGCTTTATCAACTGCATCCCGGTATTTATTGCCCGTGAGGAGTATTGGCAGAGGCGTTTTGCCGAAAGGGGACTGCCCGTGATCGGAGATGACATAAAATCGCAGGTGGGCGCTACTATTACCCACAGGGTGCTTACCAGGCTGTTCCGGGAGCGAGGGGTGAAGTTGGAGAGGACTTATCAATTGAATTTCGGAGGCAACACAGATTTCTACAACATGCTGGAGAGGGAGCGCCTGGAGTCGAAGAAGATATCCAAGACTAACGCAGTTACTTCTCAGTTGGATTATGATCTTCCTCCGGAAGACATCCATGTGGGACCGAGCGACTACGTTCCGTGGCTGGGTGACCGCAAATTCTGCCACATCCGCATGGAAGGGCTGACCTTTGGCGATGTTCCACTGAATCTAGAACTCAAGCTCGAGGTGTGGGATAGCCCGAACTCAGCCGGGGTAGTGGTTGACGCCATAAGGTGTTGCAAGCTTGCCTTGGAAAGGGGGCTCTGCGGCTCCCTCATTGCCCCATCCGCCTATTTCATGAAATCACCACCGATCCAGTATAGCGATGATGAAGCTCGTAGAATGCTGGCTGATTTTGTCGAGGGTGGAAACAGCGAGACTCTGCCACCTCGGAAGCCGGAACAAAAAGAAGGATAACTAGTTCTTAAGCCATGAAGCTTGCGTTCGTTTCTCCTTATGACTACGCTTATCCAGGGGGAGTCAATTCCCATATTTCCAATCTCGCCATGCAAATGGCTGAGATGGGACACGAGGTGAAGATCCTGGCTCCTTGCTCGAACAAGAAGTCTCTCCCGAGTTCGCCGGATGTGGTTCCCCTGGGGAAAACCATCCCCTACCCTTCTAATGGCTCAGTGGCCAGATTTACCGTGTCGTGGTGGCTGATGCCGAAAATAAAGTCAATCCTCGATGACGGAGCCTTTGACATCATTCATTTCCATGAACCGCTGTTTCCGTCTTTGCCCTGGATGGTGCTTCCTTCGTCTCGATCAGTCAATGTGGCTACCTTTCATGCCTTTTATAAGCGCTCTTTTGGATACTGGTTATCAAGGCCTATTTGTAAGTGGTTCTACGACAAGCTAGATGGCAAGATTGCTGTCTCCGAACCAGCCAAGAGGTTTGTCTCCCGGTATTTCCCCGGCGACTACCGCATAATCCCCCACGGGGTTGATGTAGATCGTTTCTCATCGGAGGTGCCTCCGATTGACGAGTTCTGCGATGGCAAGCTAAACATCCTGTTCGTCAGTCGGCTGGAAGCGCGTAAGGGCATAGTATACCTGCTCAAGGCTTTCAGGATGGTAAAAGAGGATGTCCCTCAATCGAGGCTTGTTATAGTTGGCCCCGGCGATAGATACCACTATGAAAAATGGGTGAAGGAAGTGAAGTTGGAGGATGTGGTTTTCGTTGGCTACGCTCCATATTCTGACCTGCCGCGATACTACCGCACTGCTGACATTTTCTCTGTGCCGGCTGTTGGGAGAGAGAGTTTCGGCCTCGTTTTGCTTGAAGCTATGGCTGCTAGCAAACCCATAGTCGCCTCAGACATAGATGGATATGCTAACGTGGTGACCCACGGCGTCGATGGGTTACTGGTGCCGCCCAGAGATGTGAAAATGCTGGCGCATGGCCTTGTCTCTCTACTCAACGACGATGCTCTTCGACAGCGCATGGGGAGCAGTGGAAGAAGGAAGGTAGAAGGGCTTAGGTGGGAGGACATTGCTAAAAGAACACTGGCCTATTACCAGGAACTGTTGGAGGCTAGATAATTGTTGAACCTGTCTGAAGTGCGCCACACGGCAGCCGAATACTCCACTGCTAGGGTGGTCGGTGTCCTCCGCAAGACGAGGGTAACACCGAATATACTGACCCTAATAGGTCTTGCGGTGAGCGGGGTTTCTGGGGCAATGATTGGCCTGGACTACCTTCTCCTCGGGGGAGCTCTAATTCTTGTTTCTGGAGTTTTTGACCTCCTCGATGGTCCCCTGGCCCGGGCCACAGGCAAGACCACAAAGTTTGGTGCTGTTCTCGATTCTACTTGCGACCGCCTAGCGGAAGCAGCAGTGCTTCTGGGGCTCCTCGTCCTATACCTGGATCACCACTCCTTATGGGAGCCTATTCTCGTGTATACCACCCTTGTCACATCGGTTTTGGTCAGCTATGTCAGAGCAAGGGCTGAGGGGCTGGGACTGAAATGCGAGGTTGGGATATTTACCCGAGCTGAAAGAGTGGTGGTCTTGGCGCTGGGGATTATAGTGGGGCATTGGGTTGATAAAGCGATTCTTGTCAGCTTGTGCGTGTTAACCGCTTTTGCCCTCGTAACAGTAATACAGCGCTTTATCCATATAAGGGCGCTCACAACGTAGAGAGCGCGGTTGCTGCTATGGATCTTCGGCGTTTTCGGATTGATCAGGGAACCTAGGGGTAGCGAAAATACTGCCCACATAATGGAGAGTTTTTATGCCGCTAGTTGCAGTCGTTGGCGCCCAGTGGGGTGATGAAGGGAAGGGGAAGATTGTTGACCTGCTGGCCGAAAAGGCCAGCCTGGTTGCGCGCTTCTCTGGTGGCCCCAATGCCGGACACACCGTATGCAACCCATATGGAGAGTTTCGGCTGCATCTGGTTCCCTCGGGCATCTTCTACCCTCATACCGACTGCCTCATTGGCAATGGAGTAGTGGTCTCTCCGGCTGTGCTTCTGGACGAACTAAAGCAACTCCAGGAGAAAGGAGTAAATACATCAAGGCTGTTTATCAGCAGTCGAGCTCATTTGGTCATGCCCTATCACGTACTCCTGGATAAGATGGAAGAGGAGACCAAGGGCAGCAAGGCTTTGGGCACGACTCGCAGTGGGGTAGGCCCGGCTTATATGGACAAGGCGGCTCGTACGGGCGTTCGAGCCGGGGACCTTCTTGACAGGGAGGAGTTGCGTCACAGAATTCATTCCGCGTTAGAACAAAAGAATGCCATCCTGACCAAAGTGTACGGAGTACCTCCGCTGTCTTTGGAAGAGGTCTATGATCAATACTGCCGATATGGAGAGCGCCTAGCCCCCTTCATCTGTGAGACCGGGCCACTAATTGGCCAGGCTTTGGGAAGGGGTGGGCTAGTTCTGCTGGAGGGGGCGCAGGGGGCCCTCCTTGATATTGACTTTGGTACCTATCCCTATGTCACTTCCTCGTCGCCTGTGGTGGGAGGAGCTTTTGTGGGCCTGGGGCTAAGCCCTGCAACGACCAAGATAGATTTTGCTTTGGGCGTGGCAAAGGCGTATACGACGAGGGTCGGCGCCGGGCCTATGACGACGGAGCTTCTGGATGAGACCGGCGAGTTGATTCGCAAGCTGGGCCGCGAGTATGGGGCAACGACAGGGCGGCCGCGCCGTTGCGGCTGGTTCGATGCCGTAGCCACTCGTTTCAGCGTCCAGATTAACGGCTTCCACGGCATTGCCGTTACTCGCCTTGACGTCCTTGATACCTTTGCCTCCATCAAGATTTGCCGCGCATACAAACTTGATGGCCACGTTATTGATCAATTTCCCAGCAGTGCAGCGGCTCTCCGACAGTGCCAGCCTGTTTATGAGGAGTTGTCTGGCTGGCAGTGTCCTACCTCTGACTTACGCCGGTTCGAAGATCTACCGCCAGCAGCCAAGTCCTATGTGCGAAGCCTGGAGGAGTCCGTTTCTTGTCCTGCCGCCATTATTTCTGTCGGCCCCAGGCGAGAGCAGACCATCATGGTACGCCCCATCCCGTGATGGCTGGTCATATGGCAGATTTCTGATCCAGCATCGCCTTAGTTTGCAAATGGCACTTATATTTACTCGATTTTTGTTCTATAATTCCAGGTGATGGCTAAGGAGAGAGTAATCTCAGGCAAACCCAAGGAAGAAGACGTTGCCCTGGACACTAATCTCCGTCCCAGGAAACTGGTTGACTACATCGGCCAGGACAAAGTGAAGGACAATCTCAGAATAGCTATCGCTGCGGCTCAGGCGAGGGATGAGTCGCTGGATCATATCCTGCTCTACGGGCCGCCGGGGCTGGGAAAGACCACTCTGGCTCATGTTGTGGCCGCTGAAAAGGGAGCTAACATCAAGATCACCTCAGGCCCAGCCATAGAACGTGCTGGAGATGTAGCCGCTATCATAACCAACCTTCACCAAGGGGATATCCTCTTTATTGATGAGATCCACCGCCTTCCTCGTGTGGTGGAAGAGGTGCTCTATCCAGCGATGGAGGAGTTTGCCCTGGACATTGTCATTGGCAAAGGGACTGGGGCAAAGAGCCTGCGTCTTCACCTGCCACGTTTCACGCTTATTGGGGCCACTACCCGCTTTGCCATGCTTAGCGCTCCCTTGAGGGATAGGTTTGGTGCTGTGTATCGGCTCGATTTCTATGACCTGCAAGCTATGGAGGCTATCGTCAGGCGTTCCGCTGCTATTCTCAGACTAGAGGTGTCGGAAGCGGGGGTAGAAGCCATTGCCTGCCGCGCTCGGGGAACGCCGAGGGTAGCCAATCGGTTGCTGAAAAGGGTACGGGACTATGCTCAGGTGATGGCGGACGGCGTGATTACCGAAGTGGTGGCTACCGAAGCACTGGCCAAGCTGGGTGTGGATGCCATCGGTCTTGATGACGTAGACCACAAATTGCTGAGTACTATTGTGGAGAAGTTTAACGGTGGTCCCGTGGGGCTGGATACTATTGCTGCCTCTATCAGTGAGGAGGCAGATACCATAATGGACGTCTACGAACCATATCTCTTGCAACTGGGCTTTCTGGAGCGGACGCCTCGGGGGAGACTGGCTACGCCTCTCGCCTACGAACACATGGGTCTGCCCTGCAACAGACGGCCTACACCTCAACAGAGCCTCTGGTAAGTCTATGGCATCTTTGCTTCTGCATACCTGCTGTGCTCCCTGTGCCACATATTCTGTTCAGCACTGGCGGCAGAAAGACCTGGCAGTCACTGTGCTTTGGTACAATCCCAATATCCACCCCTTCACTGAGCACCAACAACGTCTCGATGCCTTGCAAAGCTTGGCACAGAAGGAAAGCATCCCTCTGATTGTGGCTGAAGGCTACGACGTTGTCGCCTACTTTCGGGAAGTGGTGGGACATGAGGAAGAGCGCTGCATCCATTGTTTCCGGCTACGCCTCTCTATGGCAGCCCTGATAGCCAAGCTCAGAGGTTTTGACGCCTTCAGTACCACCTTGCTCATTAGTCCCTACCAAGACCAGCAGCTACTCAAAGAGGTGGGAGAAGAGGTGGCTGCTAAACAGGGAGTAAGCTTTCTCTATGAAGACCTTAGGCCTGGTTTTGAAGAAAGTCATAAGGTGAGCCGGGAGCTTGGCCTCTACCGGCAGAAGTACTGCGGCTGCCTTTACAGCGAGTGGGAGAGGTTCGGGAAAGTGAAAATATGAAGCCGGCAGGAGTGCCGACGGAAAATTGTCAGCTAGTTGTGATTGAGGTATAATTTCTGCGCGTGAGGTATAAGATTGTCTACGGAAAGGAAGCCAAATGGTAAGCCTTCCGCCTCGGCTATCGCAAACTCAGCCGAGGCTTTCTCGTCCGCGATGGTAGGTCAGACCGCTGATCGGGACCTGGAACAGATAGCCAAGGCTTTGCGGCGACATATCATTACCATGATCGCCGAAGCTGGCAGTGGGCATCCTGGCGGCTCTCTTTCGGCAGTAGAACTAGTCACCTCTCTTTACTTTCGTGTCCTACGTCACCGCCCATCGGAGCCTCGATGGTCTGATCGTGACCGATTTATTCTAAGTAAAGGGCATGCTGCGCCTCTTCTATATGCTGTGCTGGCTGAATGTGGATACTTCCCTGTGGAGGAACTTGCCACTCTGAGGAAGCTGGGCAGCCGACTTCAGGGGCATACGGACAGGACGAGTACACCGGGTGTAGAGATGTCCTCCGGTTCATTGGGCCAGGGGTTATCTTTTGGCATTGGCACTGCCCTAGCAGCTCGCCTCAACTCGCAAGGCTATCGAGTGTATGTCCTTCTGGGTGGTGGGGAATGCGATGAGGGTCAGGTATGGGAGGCAGCCATGGCGGCTGCCCACTTCAAGTTGGACAATCTGGTAGCCATCGTCGATCATAACCAGCAGCAGATCGATGGCTGGAATGCGGACGTAATGAACATTGAGCCGCTTACCGAGAAATGGCGTGCCTTTGGCTGGGAAGTCATCGACATAAATGGTCACGATTTCCACCAAATTCTGAATGCTTTTGAAAAGGCAGAGCGGGTAAAAGGGCGGCCCACAGTAGTTATCGCTCATACCGTCAAGGGTAAGGGTGTCAGCTTCATGGAGAATAACCTGGAATTCCATGGTACAGCCCCTACCCCTGAGCAGGCAAAGGCAGCTCTGGAGGAACTGGCCTAGTGGGAAAGGTGATGGAGGTATCTTCTACCAGGGAAGCCTACGGCCAGACTCTGGTATCTCTGGGAAAAGAGAACCCTGATGTCGTGGTTCTTGACGCTGATCTCTCCAAGTCAACCAGAACCGTCTATTTTGCCCGCGAGTTTCCTCAGCGCTTCTTCGAATGTGGCATTGCTGAGCAGAACATGATGGGCATAGCGGCTGGCCTTGCTGCCTGTGGAAAGATTGTCTTTGCCAGCAGCTTCGCGGTCTTTGCCACAGCTCGCTGTTTTGACCAGTTGCGGATGAGCATTGCTCAGCCTCGTTTGAATGTCAAAGTTGTGGCCACTCATGGTGGTGTCACCGTCGGGGAAGACGGCTTTTCGCATCAGGCTATTGAGGATCTGGCACTTGCCTGCTCACTCCCAGGCTTCACAGTCGTTGTTCCTGCTGACGCCACTGAGACGGCCCAGGTAATAAGAGTGGCGGCGGGTACTCCTGGGCCCTTCTATATTCGGTTGAGCCGCCAGAGTACCCTCCGAGTCCACAGCAATGGTTATCAATTTGTCTTGGGGAAAGCGGTAAGTCTAAGGCAGGGCTTCGATGCTGCCATTATTGCCACCGGAGTGATGGTGCCTGTAGCGTTGGACGCTGCAAAAAGCCTTTCTCTCCACGGGATTGAGTGTCGGGTACTAAACATGCCAACCTTGAAGCCTCTGGATGCGGAGGCGGTCATACTGGCCGCCCAAGAGACTGGTGCTATCGTGACCGCCGAGGAGCATCTACAGCAAGGAGGGTTGGGAAGCCGAGTAGCCCAAGTGGTGGTCCAAAACCAGCCTGTACCTATGGCTTTCGTCGCCCTCCACGATGCCTATACTCACTCGGGGAAACCGGAGGAGTTGCTGGATCTCCATGAGTTGACTCCTGCTGGCATCGAGAAGGCGGTAAGGTCAATACTTCTCAAGAAGAGGTAGCCGAAACGGTGTGGTGTTCATTCCCCTTGGCTTTCGAATCGACCAGGTCGTTGCCTCTTCCACTAAGACTCTGCTATGTCCTTCTAACCAGCGTTTGCACCTGTGAGTTAATCGGAGGTGCCCCTTTTCCCAAAGGTCCGAGGCGACGGAGTTTTCGCCAGGCGCGGTTATGGCGGTGACTGGTTCAACTTGCCACGAATTTGGAGTGATGTTATAATAACTTCGAATGGTGGAAACTGAGATTACACTCTCTAGCGTCAAAGGTGAGATAGCGGCTACTAGAAGAACTACAGACTTAATTATACCCTCCTGCATCGCCAAGTTTGACAGTAGCGAAAAACTCCGGGATACAGGCGAGACTGGCTACGTTATCGCCATTGATGTCACCCCCTCAAGTAGTGCTCCTCCCTCAAGAACCCTGGATCCTGAAGAAGAGACGAAGGCAACCCGAGGACTACAGAGCAGCGGGCTGCCTCTTATTTTGAAGGTTGAAGGAGAAAAGCGATGATCCTTATTGGCGAGAACATACATATCATTTCGAAGAATGTCGCCGTGGCCATCAGAGAGCGGGATGCGAAGTTGATTCAGGAGTTGGCAGTAGCCCAAGCTGAAGCCGGGGTTGATTACATAGACCTTAATCTCGGCCCAGCGAGAAAGAACCCTCAGGAGACTACTGAGTGGTTGGTGAATACGGTTCAGGCAGTTACGGATTTGCCCCTGTCGATAGATACCCTGAACCCAGTAGCCATGGAGGCAGGCCTCAGATCATGCACCAAGGCTAGGCCTCTGCTTAACTCAGCCTCCGGGCGGACTGACAGCAAACAACAGACGCTACCCCTGGCTAAGAAATACAACACCGATGTAGTCATCTCTGTACTGACTGACAAGGGCTGCCCCCCTGATGTCGAGTCACGGATGGAGAGCATCATGAGTACAGTGGCCTATGCCAATGAGTTGGGCATCCCTAATGAGGACATCTGGGTTGATCCTATTTTGTTGCCAGTTAGTGCCGACCAACAGCAGGTTGTCCAGGCTCTGGAATTTATGAAGATATTGGGTGATGTGCTCCCTGGGGTGAAGTCAACGATAGGGCTGTCTAATCTGTCCAACGGAACACCAGAGGAGCTCCGAGCGATTCTCAATCGCACCTATATGGTAATGCTCGGAAGATATGGCCAGTATTCGGTGATTGCTGATGCTTTAGACAAGGAGCTCATCGATCTGAATAGTGGCAAGATGCCACGAATTGTTGATCTCATTTACAAGGCGATGGATGGCGAAGAGATAGCACTCTCTTCTCTCTCCAACAAAGAGCGCGATTACGTGAAGACCACCAAAGTCCTGCTGGCCGAAACCTTGTATTCCCATATGTGGCTAGAGGTCTAGACAAGAGAAAAAGGAGGCCAAGAGTGGAGTTCAAAGCACCGGTTGAGTCATATTCCGGTAATGTGAGAGAAGTAACCCTTGGAAGGGGTGCCAAAGCTTTGAAGATTGGGGGGGAGAATGCCCTCCCCTTTCATTCTTTTGATGAGGGTTCGGTCCCTAATCCTCCCAGGTTTGCCCTGGAGGTGTTAGACACAGAGCCGGAGGGGTGGCCTGAATCGGTTCTGGGTTTGTACAAGGATGTCGTCTCTGACCCTGTCAAGTGGGCTAAGAAGTGTCTCACCTATGGGGCAGACATGATATGTCTCAGACTCCTCAGTACTGATCCTGCAGGGAAGGATGCTTCTCCCGAGGCGGCTGCGGCGATGGCTAAGAAAGTGGCTGAGGCAATCACTGTTCCGCTGATCGTGTACGGATCGGGGGATGAGAAGAAGGATGCGGTAGTGTTACCGAAGGTGGCTGAAGCCTGTAGCGGGGAGAACCTCCTCCTGGGCCCAGCGGTCAAGGAAAACTACGAGGAAATAGCCAAGGCAGCCCAGCAGCACGGGCACGCCATCATTGCCCAATCACCTTTGGATATAAACCTGATGAAAGAGTTGAACATAAAGCTGTGTAAGACCTTCCCTCCAGACAGGATTATGATCGATCCTCTCAGTTCAGCCCTAGGATACGGCATGGAGTATAGCTTCACCATCATGGAGAGGACGAAGCAGACCGGGGTGATTTTCAAGGACGGGATGACCCAGATGCCCATTATCGCCGATCTGGCGAACGAATGCTGGAAGACAAAAGAGGCTAAGGCCAATAAGGTGCAAGGCATGCTGTGGGAGGCGATAACGGCCGTCTCCCTCCTGCTTGCGGGAGCGAACATTGTCGTGGTGAGGCATCCGGAGACGCTGAAGCAGGTTAAGGAACTTCTGAAACAGAGGTGAAATAGTATGACTGAAGTGGCCGAGAAGAAAGAGAAGAAGACTAGGAGGCAGCGGGAGGTCGAAAAGCTCATTAGAGCGGAAGACCAGTGGGAGCCGATTGGGGCTACGCCGATGCCCGAGATTCCTGACTTGAGGAACTGGGATATGAGGCTTTTGAAAACCTACGCGCCCTGGTATGCTCCCTTTTGTGACCTGTGTTGTTTCTGCACCTATGGTAAGTGTGATCTGACTGAGTGCAGGAGAGGGGCTTGCGGCATTGACATAGCCGGTCAGCAGGGGAGGATCATCCTTCTGGCCTGCTGTATGGGCATGTCTGCTCATGCCGGTCATGCTAGGCATATTATCGACTATCTCATTGAAAGGCATGGTGAAGATTACAAGATTGACCTAGGGAGCAACGTTGCGGTTGAGGCGCCACACATCAGGACAGTGCTGGGGTTGAAGCCGGAGACCCTGGGTGACTTGAGGACAGCTATTGAGTATGTAGAGCGGGAGCTAATCCATCTTGTATCAGCGCTTCACACTGGACAGGAGGGGAGCTATCTGGATTATGAGTCGAAAGCTCTCCATGCCGGAATGCTGGATCACGTGGGCATGGAAGCTGCCGATATTGCTCAGATTGTGGGGTTCAAATACCCAACCTCCGTTGCGGATACACCCCTGGCAGGTTTGGGGCTTGCCTCGATAGATACGGCGAAGCCGATGATCCTGGTGATCGGTCATAATCCGGCGTCTTCCACCAATGTTATTGACTATCTGCGGCAGAACAACCTTTATGACAAAATAGAGGTTGGAGGTATATGCTGCACCGCTCTGGAAACGACCAGATATTCCGACAGTGCGAAGGTGATAGGGCCTCTTTCCAGACAGCTCTATTACGTCAGGACAGGCATGGCCGACGTCATAATGACCGACGAACAGTGCATCAGAACGGACATAGTTGAAGAAGCAAAGAAGGTTGGCTCAGCTCTGATCGCTACATCCGATAAGGCTTGCTACGGGTTGGAGGATGCTACAGAGAAGGATATTGACGAGATAGTGAGGCAGATAGTCGAGGAGGGAAAGCAATTTCTGATCCTGGATCATGCGAAAGCCGGAGAAGTGGCAGTGAAAGTGGCCTTGAAGCTGGCTCCGCAAAGGAAGAAGGTACTCATAAGTGAATCGGAGGCCCAAGAGCTGGCCAAGGTTTGCCGTGAATGTGAGATATGCGAGCGGGTCTGCCCCAACCTGTTCTCCATTGGGCACGGCATAAGACAGGTAGGCCAGGGCAACTTCGAACCTCTGAGGCAGCTCTTTGATCAGTGCATTGGCTGTGGCAAGTGTGAAGAAGAGTGTCCTCGCCACATCCCGATCTTCAAGATAATGCAGGCAGCGGCCAGCAAGGATACCTTCAAGGTGAGGGTCGGACGTGGGCCTATTATGGATACGGAGATAAGAAACGTTGGGGCGCCGATAGTGCTGGGGACAATCCCTGGGGTGGTAGCCTTCGTCGGTTGTTCAAACTTGCCGGATATAGATGACGTAGTGGAGATGGCGGAGGAGTTTGCCAAGAGGAAGTACATCGTAGTCCTCAGCGGCTGCGCTGCCATGGTAGCCGGGATGAAGAAAGACGCGGACGGTTTGACGATCTATGAGAGGTATCCAGGCAATTTCGATGCCGGGGGGGTAGTCAACGTAGGCTCCTGCGTGGCCAACGCCCACATTACTGGAGCGGCCATGAAGATAGCCAACATCTTTGCTACTCTACCTCTGCGGGGGAACTATGAGGTTATTGCCGACTACATCCTGAACCGTGTTGGGGCTGTAGGAGTAGCCTGGGGAGCTTATTCCCAGAAGGCAGCTAGCATCGCCACAGGCTGCAACAGGTTAGGAATCCCTGTGCTACTCGGGCCTCATTCCTCAAAGTACAGGAGGCTATATCTCAGCAAGAAGGGCGAGGATGACTGGAGGGTGATGGATGGGAGAAAGGCTGAGGTGGTAGATACTGGCGAGCCTTCTCCCGAGCATCTGCTCTATGTCACCGAGACCAAAGAGAAGGCAATGGTAATGATCTCCAAACTCTGCATCAGGAAGAATGATACTCCACAAGGGAGGGGTATTAAGCTGAACCACTACATTTCCCTGTACAAGAAGTACATGGGTGGTGGCCTTCCTGACGATCTACATCTCTACGTGAGGACAGATAGGGATCTTCCCATCGTCTATAAGAAAGAGGCGATGGCATATCTGAAAGAGGTTGGCTGGAAACCGAAGCCGGTTCTCAGCCTGCCCACCTTGATAGGCACCTATCCCAGCAAGGTGCCTCTGGAGGCAGTCATACATTGAACAGCAAGAGTGGCCGAGGAAGAGAACTATGTTCTCCCGCCTGGGCTGCCAGTAGTCAATGAAGGAGGACATGATGGTTTTGCCGACGCATCGGGTAAATGTTCTTACCGGCATCAAGTCGGCCAAGGTGATAGAAGATGCCTCTGAGTATGCGGCGTTGATCCGCCGTGCAAAGCGGCCTCTCTTAGTGCTGGGGCCGAAGCTAGCTGAGATTTCTCTCGATGGCAAGCTCCTGTTAGAGTATGCCCTGGAGATTGCCAAAGTGGTTAACATTCCCTTGTGCGCTACTTCCCATATCAAGGGCAAGATGGTGGAACTCGGGGCCAAGCCGGACAGCGAGTATGACGTGGTGGAGATCATAAACCACCTTAAAAGCCCGGCATGGCAAGGGGTAAGAAAAGAGGGGAACCACGACCTAGTGATTTTCTTCGGGATTAGGACCGACATCGGTAACCAAGGACTTTCCACCTTGAAGCATTTCGCCCCTCACTTGAAGACAATGACGCTGTGCAAGTATGTCTATCCCCATGCCGATTACTCCTTGCCCAACTTCAGAAAGGACGCGCAGTGGAAGGAATTCCTGGAAAAACTAATATCTAGCTTGAAGGAGGAGAAGTAGATATGGATTTTCACGTTGACATGGGGCCTCAGTACGAAGGCGAGACAGTCAGAAAAGAGGACATGTATGTTGAATTCGGCGGCCCGAAGATCAAGAGCAAGTTCGAATTGGTGACGCTGAAGAGGCCAGAAGAGGTCGAGCATGAGAAGGTAACGATCATTGGCCCTGATATCAAGGATATGGAAGAAGGGAGCACTCATCCCCTGGCTATCCTGATCGACATTGCTGGCGAACAACTTGAGAAGGATATGGAGCCGGTGATCGAGAGGCGGATGCATATGTACGTCAACTACATAGAAGGCCTCTATCACATGAATCAGAGAAATGATATCTGGATAAGATTAAACAAGTCTTCCTTCAAGAAAGGCCTTAATTCCTTGGAAGAGATAGGGCAGATACTCATCTTCCTCTATACCTCAGAGCTCTCCACAATCGAGAAGATCTCTATTACCTTCGTTACGGATGAGAAGAAGGTGGAAGAGTTGCTGGCTGAGGCCCTGAAAGTCTACGCGGCCAGGGACGAGAGATTGAAAGGTCTGAAAGAAGAGGATGTGGACGTCTTTTTCGGTTGCGTCCTCTGTCAAAGCTTTGCTCCGACTCACTGTTGCGTCATCACTCCAGAGAGAATCGCCAACTGTGGTGCCATAAACTGGTTTGATGGCAAAGCTGCCTACAAGCTTGATCCTGAAGGGCCCATCTTTCAGGTGGGAAAAGGTGAGTTGGTGGATCCGGCAAGAGGCGAATACACCGGGCTCAATGCAGTAGTGGCTGAAAGGTCGCTCGGAGAGTACAACCGGGTATATCTTCACAGTGCCTTTGAACACCCACATACCTCCTGTGGCTGCTTCCAAGCCATTTTCTTCTATATTCCGGAGGTTGACGCTTTTGGTCTGGTGCACCGGGATTTCGTCGGCCCTACAGTTATTGGACAGCCTTTCTCCCGTATGGCTGGGGTCACCTCTGGAGGGAGGCAAGTGGAGGGTTCCTGTGGCATGGCCCTGGAGCTCTTGAGATCTCCCAAATTCTTTCAGGCAGACGGAGGAATACGAAGACTGGTCTGGATGCCTAAAGAGATAAAAGAAAGGTACAAGGATGTCATCCCCGCAGACGTGTTCGATAAGATAGCCACTGAAGAGGATGCCAAGACTGCTGATGAGCTTGTCGCATTCCTGGAAAAGGTAGGACACCCCTGGATACGCGGTGAGGTGGAATTACCCATATAGTTACAACTTGACGAGATACCAGTTATTACAGTAGGAGGTTTGCCATGCCGGCTAAAGGAACCGATGTTGTCAAGAAGCTCCCTGAATCAGGCAAGAAGAATTGTAAAGAATGCGGTTTCCCCACCTGTTTCGCCTTTGCCATGAAGTTGGCTTCAGGAGGGACGACGCTGGAGAAGTGTCCTTACCTTTCTCCTCAAGTGAAGGAGGAGTTGGAGGATGCTCTGGCCCCAGCTATCAAGCTGGTTACTATAGGCTCTGGTGACAATGCTCTGAAGGTGGGTAATGAGGAGGTAATCTATCGGCATGAGAAGACCTACTTCCACCCCACCGGTGTTGCCCTCCTTATCTCTGACGCAGACAGCGATGCCAAGATAGAGGAGAAGATAAAGAAAATAAAGGAACTCCGGTTTGACGTGGTCGGTCGAATCCTCAAGGCCGATCTCCTGGCGCTCCGGTTCCAGTCGGGCAATAAGGCCAAATTTGAAGCCTTAGTCAAGAAGGTCAACCAGAGCACTGATGTGGGGATGATACTGATGAGCGATGACGTGGATGTGCTCTTTGCGGCCAGAGATCTATGCGCCGACAAGAGACCGCTTCTCTACCCGATAACCAAGGACAACATTGAAAGAGCGATCCCCAGGCTTAAGGCACGCCCTACTCCCATAGTGGTTCTGGCTGACAGTATTGAGGGGCTGATTCCTCTGACCACCAGATTAAAGGCGGAGAAGCTTGATGAGTTGGTCCTCGACTCGGGTTCCAAGAACCTCATGGAAGGGATAAGGGATCAGACTTTTATCCGAAGAGCCAGCATAAAGCAGGGCTTCAGGCCCCTTGGATATCCGACCATAGCTTTCCCATGTTTTATGGCCAAGGACGGATTGAAAGAGATAATGGCCGCCTCTGTATTCATGATTAAATATGCCTCAATTGTTGTCCTCTCTGACTTTGACGAGTTCACACTACGTCCCCTCCTCATGCAGCGGCTCAACATTTATACCGACCCGCGGATGCCTCTCTCTGTACAGGAGAAGATTTACGAAGTGGGCCAACCGGGTCCGGATGCTCCAGTCCTCATCACTACCAACTGGGCCTTGACCTACTTCATAGTGTCGGCGGAGATTGAGTCAAGCAAGGTTTCCAGCTTCCTGCTGGTCAAAGACTCGGAGGGCCTTGGTGTTCTCACTGCTTGGGCGGCGGGCAAGTTTAATGGCGATTCTATTGCTCCCTTTGTGAAGAGGTCTGGGGTAGCAGAGAAGACCAAGACTAGGAAACTTGTAATCCCAGGAAAAGTAGCCAGAATTAAGGGAGAGCTGGAAGAAGCTTTGCCTGGCTGGGAGATCGTTGTTGGCCCGAGGGAGGCCAGCGAGATTCCTGGTTTTCTGCCGGGCTTCGCCGCTAAGCTGAAGAACTAGGAAGAAGATGTGCCTACCACCATTGTCGTTGCCGGTAAAGGCGGAACCGGTAAGACGACTGTTGCCGCTTTGCTAATACAACTCCTTTCGCAAAAAGGAGTTGTATTGGCTATTGATGCCGATCCTGCCACTAATCTCCATCAAGCCCTCGGTGTACCCTTGGGCGATACGGTAGGTCGAATACGAGAGGACATGACCGATGACATTAAGCGCGGCACGATCAGTCCCACAATGTCCAAGCAAGAATACCTGGATCAGAAAATAATGGCGGCTCTAGTGGAATTGAAGGGATTCGATCTGTTGGCTATGGGTCGCCCTGAAGGACCAGGATGTTACTGTGCTGCCAACAATATGCTGCGCCTCTCCATTGATCGGCTTGGCCAAAGGTACAGCTATGTGGTCATCGACAGTGAGGCCGGCATGGAGCATATCAGTCGCCAGACAACCAGAGATATAGATATACTGCTTATCATGTCCGACGTGACTCAAAGGGGTATCAATACCGCTGCGGCTATGAAAGGACTAATAAAGGAATTGAGAACCCAGGTCGGTAAGGTTTGCCTCGTGGTTAACCGTTCTGCCAACGGGTTACCTCCTGAAATAGTCAGATCAATAGACAGTCACGGTTTTGAACTGGTGGCGACCATACCCCAGGATACAAGATTAGCTGACCTCGAAGTGAAGGGATTGCCTGTTACACAGCTTCCTCTGGATTCCTCTCTCCGCATCGGAGTAAGGGAACTGGCCAGCAAGGTTGGGCTCTGGAATGAGGTCGACAAGTGAGCCTCAAGGACAAGAAGCTGCTGACCTTGAAAGAAATCGAGGGGCCTATGGGTACCCACGATGGCTTCCTCAAGCACGAGATGGAGCGGAGAAAAGAGCCCTTGAGCTGCGTGGACAATGTTCGCGGCCTGGCTGAGTACATAGGAGGGGAGGTAGTCTCCCTCGGGGCGGGAGAAGACTGGGCGATAAGGAAGGAGATTTTCCCGGGAGTTGACATCCTCCTGGTCTATAATCGGGCTGACGCTGAGTTCCCCAGCAACCTCAGAGCACTCTATTCTGGGCGGAACATAAGAAACGTCCGCGGCGAAGACCTGGCAGAGCTTACCATTGGCTGCGTCAACCATATGCTCAGATACGTGCGGGAGACCACAAAAGAGCCACCCGAGATCTGCAAGAGAGTATGAAAAGGCTCGCCTCCAAGGAACTTATAGACAAACTGCGGACAATCCTGGCCCATCATGGGCGAGAAAGGGTGGAGCTGATTCCCATCCTCCAGGAAGTGCAGCAGGAGTTCGGCTATCTGCCTAGGGAGGCAATGCTGGAAATTGCTAATTTTCTAGAGGTCCCGTCTAGTTCTGTCTATGGCACAGCCACCTTCTACAATGAGTTTCGCCTCACCCCCATAGGAAGGCATCCGGTCAGAGTGTGTTTGGGGACTGCGTGCCACATGCGAGGCGGGAAGCGCGTCCTGGAGGCCTTTGAGCGGGAAGTGGGAATCCGAGTCGGGGAGATCACTGGCGACGGCGAAGTCAGCCTTGACCGCGTGGCCTGCGTTGGCTGTTGTGTAATGGCTCCCGTGGTGGTAATTGGCGAGGATATTCACCCCAGGATGACCCCGTTCAAGGTAGAAGAGGTCCTGGTAGAACTTAAGCAGAAAGATGGTTCCCAGCAGTCTCCTTCACCTGAGGGTGTATCAGGTTCCCTTTCGACATAGATGAATTTCGCCGAGATTTACCATCAGGCGATCTCACAGTGGGAAGCCCTTCAGCAGAAGACCCGCATCCTCGTTGGTGCAGCTACGTGCGGCAGGGCAGCGGGCGCCCTTGATGTGGTCCGGGCTTTCGAATCTGAGCTGGCCAAAAGAGGGTCTGATGCGTTGGTTATCCCAGTAGGCTGTATGGGTCTTTGCTACGCAGAGCCCCTGGTAGTCATAATGAAACCGGGGGAATTTAGCGTTTGCTATGGCAAGGTTACCACAGAGGCCGTTCGCCGTCTGGTAGATGGCTATGTACTAGGTGATGACCCCTGCCTTGAAATTGCCCTGGGCACGTTTGAGATTGGCGAAGAAGGTGCTCCTTTCATTCCTGAACTACCCAGGTTCGAGCGCGAGCTACGCCTGATTATGCGTCGCTGTGGCCACATTAACCCCGAAGACATCAACCACTACATTGCCACTGGTGGGTACAAGGGTTTGGTCAAAGCACTGGGAATGTCATCTGACGACATAATCGCTGAAGTCAATGTTTCCGGGTTGAGGGGGCGGGGAGGGGCCGGCTTCCCCACCGGCAGAAAATGGGAACTCTGTTACCAGGCTTTGGGAAGACCAAAGTATGTTATTTGTAATGCGGATGAGGGTGACCCTGGTGCCTTTGCAGATCGCGCGCTTCTGGAAAGTGACCCGCACTCAGTTGTGGAGGGGATGATTATCGCTGCCCATGCCATAAGCGCAAGCCTGGGTTACATCTACGTGCGATCTGAGTACCCTCTGGCAGTGAAGCACTGCAAGATTGCTTTAGAGCAAGCAGAGGCTCTGGGTCTGCTGGGAAAGGATATCCTGGGGAGCGGTTTGAGCTTCAGGATTGAGATAGCCCAGGGGGCTGGAGCCTTTGTCTGCGGGGAGTCAAGTGCCTTGATGTATGCCATAGAAGGCAGGCGGGGTATGCCTCGGGTGAGGCCGCCGCACTCCATCGAGTCGGGCCTGTGGCAGAAGCCAACCCTGTTGAATAATGTGAAGACCTTGGCCAGCGTGCCACTGATTATTGATCGAGGCGCGCAATGGTATGCCACCATTGGGACAGCAGGCAGCAAGGGAACAGCTCTTTTTGCCCTGGCTGGCAAGGTAGCCTACACGGGATTGGTGGAGGTGCCTATGGGCACAACGCTGCGTCAGCTTGTTGATGATGTTGGTGGTGGGGTATCGGGGGGAAAACAGTTTAAGGCAGTACAGATCGGCGGACCGTCGGGTGGGTGCTTGCCGGAGAGCCTGCTGGACACCCCCGTTGACTTTGACTCGCTGAGAGAGGCTGGCTCCATGATGGGCTCAGGTGGCATGATAGTACTGGACGAGGATAACTGCATGGTGGATGCCGCCCACTACTTTCTCGACTTCATTCAGAAGGAGTCTTGTGGCAAGTGTACCATGTGCCGTCTGGGAACCAAGCATCTACTTGAGATACTTTCTGACATCACCAGTGGTAAGGGCAACATAGAGGACTTGGACTTGCTTTTCGAGTTGTCTGAGGGCATCAGGGAAGGCTCGCTTTGTGGCCTGGGGAAAACGGCGACCAATCCTGTTCTGACTACCCTGCGTTATTTTCGGAGCGAGTATGAAGCACATATACTGGAACGCCGCTGCCCGGCATTAGTGTGCAAAGAACTTATCGCTTACCTTATCCTCCCGGAGAAGTGTGACAAAGGCTGCGAGCATTGTATGCTAGTCTGTCCTGCTGAGGCGATCTACCGGGACGAAAAGAGGATAAAGGTCATCGACCAGACTAAATGTACCAAATGTGGGAGTTGCGAGGAGGTTTGTCCTCCTGAATATAATGCCGTGGTTAAGGTCTCACCGCCCAGTTCGGCGAAGCGTTAAGCAAGAAACAACGGGCCGATTATGACGATTCCTTGACGTTGTGCTGGGAGTCTTGGGTACAGCATAACAACCTTGCAGTCAGATCAAACCGAAATGGGCTTTGATCTGTTCGACCTGAGCCTGTCGAAGAGCTGTTCATGGTTCGACCAGCACCACGAGCGCTCAGGATAACTGCTTTCATCATAGTAATTCAGGGGCGCCGGCTGTGCCTAATGGCGAAGGAATGTCATGCAATAGTTTCAGCCCTGGTGGGCGCTTCGAGCATCGCTGTGCTGGCTGAGTCCCTCCAGCTTCAGCAAATCCGGGGCAGAGGATCCCCGACCAGCATGTCAACTATTCGAGAGGCCCCCAGCCTGGTTTTCATCACTACCCTGCCGGGATTCTGCTGCCTCACCTCTCCAATAAGGGCAGCATCCCTTCCGTAAAGGTTCCGGTGCATTCTGTCCAGTATGGCTTCCGCATCTTCAGAAGCGACTATGGCCACCAGCTTGCCCTCGTTGGCCACATAGAGAGGATCAAGGCCAAGCATCTCGCAGGCAGCACTCACTGCCTCTCGCACCGGTAGCTTCTCTTCCTCGATTCTGATACCCACCTTGGATTGGGACGCCAGCTCATTCAGGGTGGTGGCCAGCCCGCCTCTGGTGGGATCGCGCAGACAGTGAATCCGGGAGCTGACCTCCACCATCTCGGCCACCAGCCTGTTCAGAGGGGCACAATCGCTCTTAAGCTCCGTGGAGAAGCTCAGCCCCTCCCGCTGGCTGAGCACCGCAATGCCATGATCGCCTATAGTCCCGCTGACGATAACCTTGTCGCCCGGCTGCGCCTTCGAGCCGGATATCTCCAGCCCGCTGGGCACGATGCCCACCCCGGCGGTATTGATGAACAGCCTGTCAGCACTTCCCCTGTTGACCACCTTGGTATCTCCGGTGACGATCTGGACGCCAGCCTCTGCGGCCGCCTGTTGAACTGAGGTGATGACGCGAATCAAGTCCTCCTGGGGAAGCCCCTCCTCGATGATCAGCGCCAGGCTCAAATAGAGGGGCACAGCCCCGGTCATGGAGAGGTCATTGACGGTGCCGCAGACGGCCAGCCTGCCGATATCGCCGCCGGGGAAGAAAATGGGACTGACCACATAGCTGTCGGTAGTGAAAGCCAGCCTGCCGCTCAAGTCGAATACGGCCGAGTCGTCCAGCTTGTCCAGCAAAGGGTTGGAAAGCTGCGGGAGAAAACCCTTTTCTATCAAGTCGTGGGCCAGCTTACCCCCGCTGCCGTGAGCCAGGAGAATCCTATTGCCCGCCTTGCTCACCGCTGGTTCCGTCTCCATAATGATAGTAGGCAGCACAGCTTCCTTCGGAAGAGACCATGCAGGGGCCTACCGGGGTGGCGGGGGTGCAGACCGTGGCGAATAGCCGGCAGTCGCGGGGCGTCTTGACTCCCCGGAGGAGGTCACCACAAATGCAGCCCTGGGGCTCCAGGGTGGGGCCGGGGTCGAAGTCGAAGGCCAGCTCGGCGTCAAACCGCGCAAATTCCCTTCTCAGTTTGAGGCCGCTATCTGGAACTGTGCCCATGCCACGCCAGCGGGCCGGGCACGGCTCAAATACCTGATACATAAGCTCCAGGGCGCGCTGGTTTCCCTCGGGGCGCACTCCGCGGCGATAGGCGATCTCCACCCTGGAATCACCAGCCTCAACCTGGGATATCAGCATGTCGACAGTCTGTAGCACGTCCAGCGGTTCAAATCCGGAGATCACGCAGGGGATGCGGTAGTCGCGGGCGATGAACTCCCATGGTTTAGAGCCGATAATGGCACTCACGTGTCCAGGGCAGATAAGCCCGTGCAGCTTCACCTCTCCCGAATCCAGCAAGGCTCTTATCACCGGCGGACAGAGCTTATGAAGGGAAAGGACGTAGTAGTTGCTGATGCCCTCTTGCTTCGCCTGGAGGATTGAGGCGGCGACGGTGGGGGCGGTGGTCTCGAAGCCAATCCCCAGGAAGATCACCGGTCTGGCTGCGTTTTCGCGGGCTATTTGCAGTGCATCCATAGTAGAGTAAACCATGCGGACATCAGCGCCCTCGGCCTTGGCTTCCTGCAAGCTGGAGCGACTTCCAGGGACCTTCAGCATATCGCCAAAGGTGGTCAGGATCGCGCCGGGAACCTTGGCCAGGGCAATAGCTTTGTCCAGGTCGGCGTTATCGGTGACACAAACGGGACATCCGGGACCAGAGAGCATTTCGATAGTGGGAGGAAGAAGCTGGCGGATACCGTTTTTCATGATGGTGACCGTGTGCCCGCCGCAGAACTCCATGAGGCGAGCTTTCTTGGTGGAATTGTGGTGGATGCGGCGTATCACCCCCTGCGCCAGGTCAGAGCGGCGGAACTCATCGATGAACTTCATTCTTCCTCATTATCTGCCAGTTCCGCCATCTCCTCAAAAATCTTCAAGGTTTCTGCGGCTTCCTCCTGGTCGATAATGCTAATGGCGTACCCGGTGTGGAGCAAGGCGTAATCGCCCACCTTGGCCTCAGGGGTAAGCCACAGACTGATCCGACGGCTTATGCCCCCAATTTCTACGTCGGCCTCGTTACCTTCGATGGACTTGATCAGCGCCGGTATAGCAAGACACATAACTTACCTCTCCTACCCCCACATCCATTATATAGTCCTGGATTTCCCACAGCAAAAAGAGCTCACAAGTAGCACCTTTAGTAAGATAAGATCAAAAGCCCTGGTGTTTAGCTTTGCGACGGGGCTTTGCTTGCAGAGGCTGCTGAACGATTGGGCTTTTCGTGGCGCGCTATGCTGATGGTGATTCTTTATGCTATAGTAAGATAGTTGATGGAGACGATTATTGGTAAACTATGATACAAAGGGCAGAGATTGCCTGTTTATGTTGTCGCGTGGTATGTGCTTAATTGGCACAATGTGAATCTGGTTAGTTGGGAACCCCTTGGAGGTGAGTGATGACGAGTCAGACTCAATGCGGGGAGGAATCAAGACGTAACAAGAATTATGCAAACGTAAGAATGACAGTCACTTTAGCACCAGTGATTTTCGCACTCGACTTTGGGGATTTGGCCCGCGCATTGAAGAAGAATGGATATGACCTTGCTCTACAAGTGCCCCCATTGGCGATAGGTCAGCGAATCGGAGGGTCAGGGATAATCGCTAAGAAAGGCAACATCACTATCGTGGCAGATTCAGAACGACGGTACGTTGGCGTCGATGGTACGTCACTGCCAGACGTACTTTCTTCGTTCGATGAACTGACTCGAATCGTGAAAGATGATCTTTGGGTCGATATCCGTGCCAAAGCAGCATTCTACGAGGCTATTGTTCGGATGAACGTACTTGGGCATGTGAATCCCACAGAAACAGTGGAGAGTTTCTTCTCGAATCTAGATGCTGTCAAAGCTCTCGAACCCATATTGGGAGAACCGACTTCACTTTTTACGATTCGGCTGGTGCCGAAAGGAAAACTGACGGGCGAACAAGAATGGTTTGAAGTCAAAATAGAGCCTGACTTAGCCCGTCCAGATAGTACGTACATGGTAGAAGTTGTGTACCGCAAATCGGACTACGAAAAGGTGAAAGACTTTGTTAGCGCAATTGACCAAAAGATTGACTTAGTACTAGATAAGATGGAGCAGAAATGCCCGTAAAGGCGCTTGACCTGACGGGTCAGAAGATTTCTAAAACAGAAGCGGCTGTTTTTTTCATTGAGCCGCAGGACATGGTAACTCAGAGCGAAATCGCAGCGCCTTTGGAGCTTGGTGGGTATCCTGCTAGCGGTGCAGCTGCCTCCGCTGATATGGCCCAAATCTACCCTCATCAGTGGTACGCATCGTGGCGGAGTTCAACCGCCAATATGTTAATTGTGACTTGGAAAACAAGGGAACAGGCCATAGCCCGTAATCCGTGGATTCTAAAATTTAGCTTCAGCTTAGTATTACACCGTAATACTCAGTCCTTACCTCGAAAGAGATTTCAATTGTTCTTTGTCCAAAGAAATCCCATATCGTTCGAGTACGAGAGA
>Ga0194112_10002751_pt1 | contig 24947 bp, 21 predicted proteins | sample TA2MahC400mmetaG_FD_146191 | JGI IMG/M metagenome (GOLD analysis project Ga0194112, IMG submission 146191) | Freshwater microbial communities from Lake Tanganyika, Tanzania - TA2015016 Mahale Deep Cast 400m | ecosystem: Environmental > Aquatic > Freshwater > Lake | place: Tanzania: Lake... | reverse complement strand
GGTGTCGATACAGGACAAATCGTTAAGATCATTTGCAGAACGAGTCCTGATCATACAAAGTTGGCAAGATTCCATAGACCCAAGAACGCCAATGAAGGAAAGTTTAGCATACCTTATTGTATTGCCGCTTCGCTGCTAAGAGGTAGGATATCCCTTGGAGACTTTACAGATGAAAAGGTAGCTGACTCTGAAACTCAAGCCCTCCTTTCCAAGGTAGATTTCGATTATCCCGAGGAATACATTAAAGACACGATGACTTTGACGCAAGAGGTCGTGGTTAGACTGCGTAACGGAGCTGAATATTCCCGAAAGGTAGATGTCCCCAAAGGGGATCCTGAGAGTCCATTGACCGATGAAGAGCTATCGGCGAAGTTTATCGATTGCACCCGATCGGCCCTTTCTCAAACGAAAATTGAGAAGGCCTTAGAGATGGTAGCTCATTTAGAGTCACTTAAAAAAATCTCTCAACTTATGAAACTAATTACTTACACAACAGAATTGAGTGAATAGTACAGATGAAAGGCCCTTTATCTGGAATAAGAGTTGTGGATATCTCACGGGCCATCAGTGGCCCCTATGGAACGATGCTTCTTGCCGATTTAGGAGCAGAAGTCATCCACATCGAGCCTCCTGAAGGAGATATTAGCCGATTTCGGGCTGGCCCAAATTATAAAGGAGAAAGTTTCCACTATCTTTCCTGGAATAGAAATAAGAAGAGTATCGTTTTGGATCTGAGCACCAGACTTGGTAGAGAAGCCTTCTATGATCTTGTCAAGATTTCCGATATCGTTTGGAATAATTTTCGTCCCGGTTCAATGGAAAGATTGGGTGCGGACTACGAGACTTTGAAGGAAATCAATCCGAGAATTATTTATGTTTCCATTACAGGATACGGTGAAACCGGCCCTTTTAAAGGGCGGCCAGCTTTTGATGTCGTCATATTAGGCCACTCAGGGGCATTGAGTTTGACAGGTGAACCAGAAGGAACACCGGTGAGGCCCGGACCTCCAATTGCTGATATGGGAGGAGGAATTTTTGCTGCCATCGGCGCTTTGGCAGCACTCACTGACCGTGAACGGACAGGGAAGGGCGGCAAGATAGACATCTCTATGCAAGATGTCTGTATCTCACTACTCTCCTACTATTTTTGTCAATATTTTCTCACCGGTGTTGTACCCAAACCACTCGATCACTCGGGACACGCTTTTTCCGTGCCTTACGGGGTGTATAAGACAAAAAAGGGCTATATCGTACTTGGAGCCTGCTGGCCAAGGATCGCAAGGGTGATTGGTGCGGATTGGATGATTGATGACCCAAGATTTAAGGACTGGGATGCCAGGGATGAACATCGTAAAGAATTGAATAGAATCATAGAGGAACATCTGGCTCAGGCTGAAGCACAGGATTGGGTTGAGCTATTTGAGGCGGAGGATATACCCGCCGCTATGGTAAAAAACATTGATGAGGTAGCCGTTGACCCACAGGTCATACACCAGAAGATGATTTTGAGTTTAAAACATCCACTTGGTGGTGAAGTGAAACTGGCAGGAAACCCTATAAAAGTGGGGAGCGACTCAGAAGATAATTACACCGCCCCACCCATTCTGGATCAGCATGGTCATGAAATACTTACAAAGTTACTCGGATACTCAGAGGAGAAGGTAAGGCAGCTGAAAGAAGAGGAGAAGGAGAATACAGAGCAGCGACTGAGCCATGTACGAAAAGTGTGGTAAGGAGGAAGTGTACCACAAAGAGCATCATTCCAAATTTAAAAAGGAGGTCAAAAAGATGGATACTCGACAACACAAATTTTTAATGGCTATGGTGGTAATGTTGGTTGGGGGGTTATTTTTTGCGAGCTCAGTTTTTGCAGCACCTATTGTACTGAGGTATGCTGGTAACTTTCCCGCAAAACATTATATGACCACAATGATGAATGAATGGGCTAAATTAGTGGAACAGAGGACAAACAACCGGGTGAAGATAGAGGTGTATCCGGCAGCACAACTCTATTCGGACAAGGATCTGGACAGGGCCCTTGCCTCTGGGGCCGTTGACCTTGGTCAGGCAATGGCTAATGTCCTGGCTGGTATCGTCCCTTCTACTCATATTCTCGATTTTGCAATGGTATGGGACGACTGGGATCATTACGACAGAGTATATCACAACGGTGGATGGAAGATTATGGATGATGAGGCAAGAGAACATAACATGACAGAGGTATTTATTATGCCCTATGGAAAGACGGTAGGTCCCATAACAAATAAAAAGAAGGTGGTCACCCATGAAGATTTAAAAGGTCTCAAGATAAGGGCCATGGGAGGAAACATGGCTTTGGCCGTGAAGGCCCTTGGTGCCACCCCTGTCTTCTTAAGTTCAGGTGAGGTCTATCAAGCCCTACAGAGAGGTACGGTCGATGGAGCGGTGAGTGGGCTCACAAGCATGTCCGAACGAAAATGGGGTGAGGTGGCCAAATATCTCTGGGAGCTTTACTATTGTCCGACCACCTGCGGCCATACAGCCGCCAATCTCAATTCCTGGAATAAACTTTCCCCTGACATACAGAAGATTATGCGTGATACGGGAAGAGAGTTAGAAAAGAAATATCGTAAAGAAGTGATCGATAAGGAAGAGGCAGAGGCTCGAGCAGAATTGGTAAAGCGTGGTGTGGAAATTATTATCCCGACTGCTCAGGAAACTGAGATTTGTCGGAAACTGGTAAAACCTATTATTGAAGAGTGGGCGAAGAAGAGCAAATATTGCAGGGCCCTGTTTGAGCTTGCAGAAAAAGAGCGGAAAAAATAATAACATCCTTTCTGGTTAGATCAAATAAGTAGAAGGAGGCACTATGGATGAAGTGACTGTTAAGGTCTCAAAACCCATAGCTATTCTAAAACAGATGCCTATCCACCGTATCTTTTCAACTCTTGGCAGGGCGATTGATTATGCCTCAACGATTGGCGGAGGTCTAAGTGCGACAATTATTTTAGCCATGGCGTTGATCGTTTTCTATGAGATTATTCTGCGGGGAATTTTTAATTTTCCCACTACCTGGGTTCTTGAATATTCAGTCTATTTTTTGATTGCCGCGACATTTCTTGGTGCAGCCTATTTAACAAAGATCGGTGGACATGTCTTTGTCGATGTGATTACCTCAAGGCTCTCACAAAGAACCAGAGCCGTCCTCGATTTCGTAACCCATCTCTGGTCGATTGGGTTTGCCCTCATCTTTGTAGGTAGCTCCATTTTCATGGTGCGTCAGTCTATTCTCCAGCACCGTATATCGACTTCCATTCTGGAAACACCCATGTTCATAACCGAAATGCCTGTAGCTGTGGGTGCTATTCTACTGCTCCTCCAGCTCATAAGGATGGCGGTTGATAAAGGGATCTTAATGACTCGGGTAAAAGAAACAGAACAAAATAAGACCTTTGTCAGGCCAGTGGATAAACCTTCCATCCTGATAACTATCTTAATTCTCCTTTTTGCCATTGGGGTTTTCCTCTTCGTCCAAGGAGGTGGTTTACAGATCACAGGGTTAATCCTTGTGATGCTTACCCTTTTTGCTACCGGTACACCGATTTTCCTCGTCCTCTCCATTCTCGGGAGCTTCGGCCTTTTCTTCCTCCTCGGCAGCACGCTTTCTTCCCAGATACAGGTTGCTTTACAGGCCCATAAGGGTGTAGATTCATTTACCCTTGAGGCCATACCACTCTTTATTATGGGTGCATCCCTTTTCGCCTCCACCCGATTGACCGATGGGTTGTTCGATATCGCAAAGAGCTGGCTATCATTTTTACCTGCAAATCTGCTCATGGCAACGGTTGTCTGTTGCGCCCTCTTTGCTGCCATTACAGGCTCAAGCGTTGCCAATGCTGCTACTATTGGTCTCGTGACAATTCCGGCGATGATCGCTGCTAATTATGAGAAGGAAATATCATTGGGCGCAGTCGCTGCAGGAGGAACTTTAGGTATCCTGATTCCACCAAGCCTTTCATTCATATTGATCGGTGAGATCTGCCAATTATCAGTAGGCCAGCTCTTTATCGCCGGGATTATCCCTGGTATATTCATCTCCCTTGTATTTATGGTTTACATCTATTTCAGGACAAGGAAAAATCCAAGGTATAAACCATTGAGTTATACCTGGAAAGATAGAATAAATTATTTAAAGACCGGAGGACCGGTACTTCTTGCCCCAGTGATCATTCTCGGAGGGATCTATACAGGTCTTTTTACCCCTACGGAGGCAGCAGCAGTATCGGTCATGTACGCTATATTCCTTGGTCTTGTCACAAGAAGACTTGACAGGCGAAATTTGTTAACCACACTTCGTGACTCAACGAAGAGCGCCGTCATGATCCTTATGATTATCGCTGGAGCGATGATTTTAGGATCTGTCGTCACCATCCTTCGCATACCTCAAAATGTTGCCAACTTCATAGTAGAGTCAGGAATTCCGGCATGGGCAGTCATCGTTTTGATGAACCTATTACTATTGATATTGGGGATGTTTCTTGAGTGTGCTTCGATTACCCTTATCACTGTACCCATATTCTTCCCGACCATCCAGGCCCTGGGGTTAGACCCCCTCTGGTTTGGTGTGATATTCACAATCAATATGGAATTGGCTTTGGTGACACCACCGGTCGGATTAAACCTATATATTATTCAAGGAATCACGGGCGAGAAGATGGAAACCATCGTACGTGGCGTTTCCCGATTCATTATTCTATTGGCCTTGAGCCTAATTGTTATTGCCTTGATCGAACCCATGTCAACCTGGTTGCCATCAAAGATGATCGGAAAGTGACAGGGATCCCTTTTTGTCATCCTGAACTTGTTTCAGGATCTGAGTGATAAGATTTAAGTTGGTAAATTTTAAACCTAAAGGAGGATCTATGTTAAAAAGGGTGAATCACATAGGCATTGCGGTAAAAAACATGGATGAAGCAAGAGAATTTTGGCGTAAGAAATTAGGTGTGGAATCGCCTCTACCTGTTACCGAGAGGGATATGCAAATTTGCATGATAAAACTGGGCGATGTCCTGGTCGAACTCATCGCTCCCATCGGAGAAGAGGGGATTATGGCCAAGTTTCTCCAAAAACATGGGGAGGGTTTCCATCATATCTGTTATGAGGTTGATAACATCTATACCGCTGTTAAAGAACTTGCTGATAGAGGGGTTGAAATTGTGGATAAAGAACCCAGAGAAGGCGCTGAGGGTAAGATCGTTTTTCTTCACCCAAAAGGAACCCAGGGCGTTCTTACTGAAATCGTTCAGGTTCGAGATAAGTGACAAAAGTTACGTGGAGGGATAGGAGATGGATTTTGAGCTGACACAAGAGCAGATCATGTTTAGAGATTTGGCGCATAAATTTGCCGAACAGGAGATACTTCCCTATATCAAAGAGTATGAAAGGGATGAAAAATACTTTGAAGAAGTGGTTCAGAAGGTCAAACCAACGGGTCTAATGGGAGCCCCCATCTCTGAAAAGTACGGTGGATTGGGGATCAATCGTGTTACCTTAGCCCTCATTTTTGAAGAACTCTGCTGGGCCAGTTACAGCATCACACACAACTTCCTTGGAGGGCCTGTTCTTCCTGGGACAATCATTATGATGGTGGGCAATGAGGAGCAGAAGCAGAAATGGCTTCCTCCGATGTGCAAAGGGGAGCTATTTGCGTGTGGGGCGGCTGTTGAACCCAATGCCGGAAGTGATGCCTCTAACATTGAGACGACTGCAGTAAAGAGTGGGAATAAGTGGGTCATCAATGGCACAAAACTCTTTATCACGGATGGTGGTAAAGCAGATATTGCCCTCGTTTTGGCACAGACGGATAAGAGTAAAGGGCCTAAAGGGCTCGGTATCTTTGCCGTTGAGAGAGGAACACCTGGTTTTTCAAGTAAGGATCTTGTGGGAAAACTTTGCTGGCGTGCTGGAAATCTTGCAGACCTAAGGTTTAGTGATTGTGAGGTGCCTGAGGAAAACGTCATCGGCCAGATAGGGATGGGCCTCAGGAATATGTTTTATGGCATTGATGTGGCCCGCCTCATGGTCACGATGGGGAGTGTGGGCATGTCAAGAAGCTGTCTTGAGTCCGTGATCAAATATGCCAAGGAAAGAAAACAATTCGGCAAGCCTATCGGCAGTTTCCAGTTAGTCCAGGGAGTCATTGCGGAAATGGCTGCGGCTATTGACGGAGTGAGATTGCAAGGCTATCGATTGGCCTGGCTGATGGATAAAAAAGCCTCCCATGTCTTAGAGAGCTCCTATGCCAAGTACCAGGCCATGAAATTGGTGAAATGGGTGACCTCAGATGCCCTAAGAATGTTTGGAGCCTATGGACTCATGGATGAATATCCCATTGAACATCACCACCGTGATGCACTGACCACGAATCTCATGGGCGGTACACCTGAAATGCATGCCTTAACGATTGGGCGACAACTCTTAGAGATCGATGCAATGAGTGGGTAAGCTCGGAACATTTCATTGTCTGATAAAATTTTTGAATAAGGGTATAGCCTATATCTAAATCTATTGAGGATTAAAGACGAGCTATACCTTTATTTTTTTTCAGGTCAGTCAGAAGAAATATGGCACAGAATATAAGGGGACCTAAATTCTTTTATGGATGGGTAATTGCAGGCTTTGCTTCCTTGGTGATGGTGGTGTGCTTTGGCGTTCAATACTCTTTTGGTATTTTCTTTAAATCGCTCATCGTGGAATTTGGCTGGACTCGAGCGGCGACATCTGGAATATTTTCTCTCTATATGATTATACGGGCGATCTTTAGCATTGTGATGGGCTATTTTTCTGATAAACGGGGACCGAGATTAACCGTCGCTATTGGTGGAATCTCCATGGGCCTTGGTCTATTATTATCGAGCTGGGCCAATGCGATCTGGCAACTCTATATCCTCTATGGTGGCTTGGGAGGGATAGGAGCAGCCTCATTCTATGTCCCTCTCTCATCCACCTTGTCAAAGTGGTTCATAAGGAAGAGAGGCCTCGTCCTTGGCATCTTTACCGCGGGTGTCGGTCTTGGAGCTGTTATTTTTTCACCGTTGATAGAATTTCTTATTTCAACCTATAACTGGCGTTCATCCTATTTCATCCTCGGGGTGATCACTCTGGTGACCATTCTCACGAGTGCACTACTTTTGAGGGAACGTCCTGAAAAGATGGGACTCCAGCCGGATGGAAGGAAGAGGAACGGTGATGTCCGTCAAGAAATAGGATCTCAGAATTCCTTTGATAAAGGATTTTCACTGAAGAAAGCAACTCTGACCATGCCATTTTGGTTATTATTAGTTGTAGAAGTCATTAATTATATGGCCACGATCACACCAATGGTTCACATCGTCCCTTATGCAACGGATGCAGGAATATCCCCTATGATAGCAGCAGGAATACTCGCCGCTATTGGCGGGTTCAGCATCCTCGGCAGATTGATATTGGGGGGTATTTCTGATCGAGTGGGAGCAAAAAATCTATTGCCTCTGACATTTATTGGTGAAGCGGTGATGCTATTTTCTCTCATCTTATCAAAGGATGTAACGATGTTCTATGTCTTCGCCATCATTTTTGGTATTGCTTACGGTGGAAGTGTTCCCCTCATACCGGCCATTACAGCAAGCTATTTCGGTCTCGGCTCCATGGGCTCAATCTTTGGAGCGATATCCTTTGCCGGTATCCTTGGGGGAGCCTTTGGCCCCTTTATGGCAGGATATATGTATGATGCAACAAGGAAATACAGCATTGCTTTTCTAACCGTAGGCATTTTAGCTGCCGTGGCGGCTTTACTCTCTTTCTATTTGAGAAGACTCGAACCACAAAAGGCATCTTCATAGGATCAGTACAATAAGACCGAAGGAGATAATCATGGCTAATTGTGTTATCCATCCCATTCCAATAGTTGAATCTAAATTAGACAAATCCTTAATGACCTATCGTATGAATTTTGGACAGACTATTCTTTCTATCGGGTATGTTTGGTATATAAAGGGGACGAAGGAGAGGATTCTTGTAGACGCCGGAGCGAGTGCCGAATACCTTTCGACCGTAAGAGGAATGCCAGCCAAGGAAATTCAGACCCTTGAAACTGGCCTGAAAAATCTTGGAATAGGTTTTTCTGACATTGACCTTATCATTATTACTCATCTTCATAATGATCATATTGCGGATGCGCATCGATTTCCGGGGGCGAGGTTTGTAGTGCAAGAGAAAGAACTTGATTTTGCACGGAATCCCCATCCTTCTGTGGGAGCGCCATACTGCAGAGAATTTTTCGATGGGCTTCGTTTTGAGGTAGTTAGGGGAGATACCAAGATCTGTGAGGAGATATCAGTCCTCTTTACTCCAGGTCACACCCCGGGAGGACAATCTGTGAGCATTAAGACCGCCCAAGGTGCAGCCATTATTACCGGGCTTTGTACCATTAGAGAAGTTTTTGACCCACCCCAAGCCATTGCAAAGAGCACTCCTGTCATTACTCCTGGAATGCATACGAATGTTATTGAGGCTTATGATAGCGTTGTTCGAATCAAAGAGATGGCTGATATTATAGTACCAAACCACGATCCTGAATTTCGAAATAAGAGCTCCCTCCCTTAAATTCCATAACTATAGGAAGAATTATAAGGGTTTGAAAACTAATTAAAGTTTATGTTATTTTAAGTTGCCACCAAGTGAAATTAGAAACAAAGTTTATCCAATGAATCCAACCCTCCAGACATATTTGGACATTCCTAATTTTCTCATTTTATATTTTCTATTGGCAGTCGCTTTATCGATCTTTTTTTATAGAGCGTCGAAACTTTATGGCCTTTTGAGGCTCGGAGGTAAAGAGGATAGATTTGATCACATTGGGAAGAGAATTCCTCTATTCTTATCGAATGTGATAGGGCAATGGTGCACCCTTAGAAGCGTGTCAAGAAAAGATCTCGCAGGCATAGGTCACTTCTTAATGTTTTGGACCTTTGCTCTGTTCTTAGTGAATTACACCTACCTTTTTATTTGGGGGGCATGGCATCAAATCAGTTCTTTGTTGGAACTCGGCAATCGGTTTTCTTCTGCCTTTTCTTTCATTCTTGAAATGTTAGCATTGCTGACGATCGGAGCTGTTATTTGGGCATTAGGCAGAAGATATATCGCAAGAGCTGAGAGATTAAAAAGAGGTTTCGAAGCCGCTATTATCCTGATTCTGATCCTTCTTCTCTTGACCACTCACTTTCTTGGAGAAGCGCTGCGAATCAGTGCTTTTAGGGATCCTTATGGTGGTGCGGTCAGCTCGGCCATGGCTATCGCCTTTGATGGCATGAGCGAAGGTGCAAAGCAGGCCTCCTATTATATTGTATGGTGGCTTCACATTTTTATTCTTCTTGGCTTTTTAATTTACATCCCCCATTCAAGACACCTACATATCATTGCCTCTTTATTCAATATTTTTTTCAGGTCCACACGTCCCAAGGGAGCACTAACCCCCATTGATATCGAGACCGCCCAGAATCTTGGGGTAGAGAAAATAGAGGAATTTTCCTGGAAACAGCTATTGGATCTTTATGCCTGTGCTGAGTGCGGGAGATGTCAGGTCAGTTGCCCGGCCTTTCTGAGTGGCAAGCCTCTCTCCCCCCAGAAGTTGATTGAGCATCTCAAAACTCACTTGATTGAAACAGGAAATAATAGAAATAAATCTACCAATGCCTTGATCGGTGAGATAATATCTGAAGAAGAAATCTGGAACTGCTTGACCTGCTATGCCTGTCAGGAAGTTTGTCCCGTAGCGAATGAGCATATCGAAAAGATCAACGAACTACGACGCAATTTGGTCATGGTGAAGAATAAGATTCCTGAAACGGCTGAAAGGGCCTTAAGGACTATTATGATGAGGGGTGATCCCTGGACAGGTACCCAACATTTAAGGAATGACTGGACTGAAGGGCTGAGCATTAAGAAACTTTCCGAGGAAAGTCGTATTGACATCCTTTACTGGGTAGGGTGTACAGGAGCCCTCGATGAACGAAATATGAAGGTCACCATATCGTTTGCTCAGCTGATGAAAAAGGCAGGCATTAACTTTGGTATACTCGGGGCTGAGGAAAGTTGTTGTGGTGACCCTGCTCGGAGAATGGGACAGGAATTGTTGTTTCAAACTCTGGTTCAGCGGAACATCGAAAACCTAAAACGATACAGTGTGAAGAGAATCGTAACCTTTTGCCCACACTGTTACAATACCCTCAAAAATGAATATCCTCAATTTGGGGGCGAGTTTGAAGTCATCCATCACACTGAGCTGATCACCCATATGCTCAAAAGTGGTAGATTCAAACCCAATCTTCCAGTGGATAAGCGAGTGGCCTTTCACGATCCTTGTTATCTTGGCCGATATAATGACATCTACTTACCACCGAGAATGATATTGTCTTTTATCCCCAAGCTAAAATTCATGGAGCTCAAGAGGAGTAAAAGGGAGAGTTTTTGTTGTGGGGGAGGCGGTGGTCATGTGTGGTTGGAGGAGAATATTGGGACAAGGATCAACATCATGCGAATGCAGGATGTGATTGAGGCTGAGGTTGGTATTTTAACGACAGCTTGTCCCTTCTGCCTACAGATGATGGAGGAAGGGATAAAGAGAAAACACCTTGAAGGATCGGTTGAACCGATGGATATTTCGGAATTGATTCAGAAAACGCTTTAAAAGCAGGAGAGGCGATGAATCTGATCGTTTGTGTTAAGCAGGTGCCAAACCCAGAAATACCACCAAGCAAGTTCAGGATCGACTCTGAAGCAAAGCGAACCATTCCTCCAGAAGGCATTGCCCCAGTGATCAATCCTTATGATGAGAGGGCAGTGGAATTGGCATTGAGGCTCAAGGAGAAACATGGAGGAAAGATCATGGTCGTGACATTGGGAGATGATGTCTCAGGCAATGTGGTTAAACATGCCTTGTCAATGGGAGCGGATGATGGGGTTGTTCTCACTGATCCGGCATTCGAAGGTTCAGATAGCTTTGGTATAGCATACATTCTTACAAGAGCAATACAGAAAATAGGTAGCTACGACCTGATCTTATGCGGGAGGCAAGCGGCTGACTGGGATGAGGGTTTGGTAGGATCGATCATTGCGGAGAACCTATCTCTACCTCTGATGACCTTGGTGGTGGCCATAGAGCGCATTGATAAAGAGCTAAAAATGAAGCGTGTAACCCTTGAAGGCCACCAGATTTTTACCCTCCCTATACCTTCGGTCGTCACAGTTAGTCAAGAGGTTGGTCGACCGCGCCTACCTTCTGGATGGGGGATCATCTCAGCTACGAAAAAGAAACTACCGGTGTGGAATGCAAAAGATATTGGTGCTGATCTCTCTCAAATTGGGGCTAAGGGAGCACGGAAAAGGGTGATGAAGCTTTTCCTACCAGAGAGGGAGAGGAGATGTGAGATGGTTCAGGGGGAGACAGCAGTTGAGGCAGCGATCAAATTGGCTGAAAAGCTAAGAGAAGCTGGGACTATATAGGGAGCTATGAGAGGCAGGGCATAAACGGAGGTATATAAATGACCATATTTAGAGGGTTATTAGTCTGTGGGGAAGTGGTCGATGGAAACATTACAACCATTACCAGAGAACTACTCAATATTGGGAGGAAATTGAGAGATGCTCTTCATCAGCCGTTGAGCACTTTACTGATCGGAGAAAAGATCGAGGAGAGGGCTCAAGAAGTGATCAGTCTTGGGGCAGATAAGGTCTATATGGTGAATGGTCCCATCTTTATGGAGTCTTCCCCTGATCTCTATGTGGGCATCATAACAGAAGTTTGCAAGCAGATGGCACCATCTATCATCCTGTTCGGCCATACTGAAATGGGGCGTGAGGTGGCTCCCAGGCTGGCGGTAAGATTGAATAGTGTCGTCACCATGGACTGCACTGATCTTTCTATCAACCCAGAAACAAAGCAACTACTTCAATCGAAGCCGGTCTATGGAGGCAATGCCATTGCCATCTGGATCTCTGAGTCAAAGGATCCACAGATTGTTACTCTAAGACCGAGAGCATCCATGCCGGCTGAGCCAGATGTTTCAAGGAAGGGGGAAATGATACCACTTGGCATTAACATAGATCACTCAATGATTAAAAGCAAACTCTTAGAGACCGTTAAAGAAGAGGTGAGGGGTATAAAACTTGAGGATGCAAAGGTGATCATCGCAGGAGGGGGAGGCATTGGTGGAATTGAAGGATTCAAATCATTGGAAGAGTTAGCCAAGGTGCTCAGAGGCACAATAGGAGTGACCAGAGTCCCTTGTGATGAAGGTTGGATGCCGATCAGCTTGGAAATCGGGCAGACAGGTCATATTGTAACACCAAATCTATATATAGCCATCGGCATTTCAGGGGCGCCTCAGCATATGGCCGGTTGTGCGAGCTCAAAGTGTATCGTTGCAATAAATAGAGATCCCGAGGCCCAAATATTCAAGGAGGCTGATTTTGGCGTAGTTGGAGACTACCGCCAGATCTTGCCAACACTGATTGAAAAATGCAAGGATTTAATTAGATAACTTGGGCGACGCTTCATTTGGATGGCAATCCAATCCTTAAAAATGGGAACCTAAAGATCTGAACAGAAAGGAGGTTATAAAGATGTCTACTCGACAAGAAAAAATCGAGAGAGAAGTTACTGTTAAAACCACTGCAAGAAAGATCTCTACGAAATGGTGGGGCCCTCGGAGAAAGATCATTTTCTTGGCGATGCTCATCCTCGGCATTCTTTGCTCGGGTCTGAGGATACAAGCCCAAGAATATCCGACCCGGCCTATCACCATGCTTATCTCACATGCCCCGGGTGCCGGAACAGATGTTTGTTCCCGAATGGTGACGAAAGGGGCAACCAAAACCCTGGGCCAAGAGATCATCCCGGTGAATAAACCCGGGGGCGGAGGTTCAGTATCAGTAGGGATCTTGGCCAACTCTAAAGGGGATGGCTATACAATTTTGGCATTAACCAGTAGCGCCATTACAAATATCCCTCATCTGGAGTCAGTCCCATATGATCCCCTTAAGGACATAGTTCCCATTATTCAGTTTGGTTCCCTCATTACTGGCATCGTTGTTCGTTCGGATAGCCCTCACAAGTCTTTCAGGGACTTTGTAGATTTTGCCCGAAAGAATCCAGGGAAGGTCAGTTTTGGCACCCCTGGAATCGGGATTGCACCTCACGTAGCTTTGGCGCATGTGATGTTAGAGGAGAAGGTGGATATTACGGTCATCCCTTTTGGAGGGGCTACACCTACCCTGACGGCTCTTCTTGGCGGGCATATTTCAGCTTGCGGGGTAAGCACATCAGGTTTCTTGCCCCATCTTAAGGCGGGAAAGGTAAGAGTACTCGCTACAACGGGGGACAAAAGAATAGAAGTTATACCGGATGTTCCCACACTCCACGAGCTTGGTTATCCTTATGGTATCCTTATAGAGATTTATCTGATTGTGGCTCCAAAAGGAACCCCTTCTGCCGTGGTGAAAACGTTGGAAGGGGCATTCCGCAAGGCAATGGAAACGCCGGAGTTTCGAGCTTTGGCCGAGAATTTTTACATGTTTGTGGAAAATCCCCTTTCTGGCCAAAAGCTTAAGGAGTATATCGAAGAACAGTACTCTAAGAATGGGGAGATCATCCGAAAAGCCAAATTGGTTAAGTAAACCCCGTTAGAAAGGACGGGGCTTTGACCCCGCCCTCCATAAGGAGCTGATGCAATTTATTATACCATCCCCGCCATAAATGGCGGGGCTTTCTTAGGGGGTAAACCCCGTGTTCGCTATAAAAGGAATTCTATCTTCATCCCCGTCAAGGTATATAGGATTGGAGTATCTGTGGTTCCGGAAAATGCCATCTAAACCTTTTTTTCACCTTTATCAAGCACTTCTCTTTTTCTTTTGAAGAAAAAGTAAGACACCAGAACTAAGCCTGCAAGAATTAGAAGGATTGCAGAGACAGGACGTGTAAGGAAGATCAAGAAACTTCCTCCAGAAAGCTTGAGGGATTGGCGCAGTGACTGTTCCATAATTGGGCCCAGGACAAAGGCTAAAATCAAGGGAGCAGCTTCGTATTCGAATTTCTTCATCAGGTATCCCAGGACACCAAAAAACATCATGATCCCCACATCAAAGAAGCTGTTGTTAATGGCATAAGTTCCTACAATACAAAAGAGAAGGATGAGAGGAAGGAGAACCATTTGGGGAACTTTAAGCACCTGCACCCAAAGCCCAATAAGGGGGATATTAATTATTAAAAGCATGATATTTCCCAAATACATGCTGGCAACCAACCCCCAGAACACATCGGGATGTTCTGGGATAAGAAAGGGACCAGGCTGGATGCCATGCATCATCAAAGCGGCAAAGAGAAGGGCTGAGACCACGCTGGGTGGAATCCCAAGACCGAAAAGAGGGACCAAGCCACCTCCAAAAGCAGAATTGTTAGCAGATTCAGGACCTGCTACACCTTCAATCGCCCCATGGCCAAACTTTTCAGGATGTTTTGAACAACGCTTTTCTATGGCGTATGATACGAAGGAAGCAAGAACAGCGCCTCCTCCAGGAATGATTCCCAAAATGAAGCCAACAAAGGACCCGCGAGAGATAGACTTCCAAGAATTTTTCCAGTCTTGCCGGTTTGGGAGCAAGCCCCGTAACTTAGTCTTGAATATCGCCCTCCCCTCTGATAGATTAAGATTCTCAAGTACCTCTGCTACCCCGAAAAGCCCCATTGCAATGGGAAGAATGCCCACGCCGTCCATAAGTTCCGATATACCAAAAGCGAAGCGTGCCTTTCCAGTAATCATGTCAATGCCAACGAAGGAGAGAAGAAACCCAAAGACCGCCATCATAAGTGCTTTCCACATCGATTTTTGGGCAAGATAACTAAGGATGGTGATTCCTAAGAGAATCAGAGCGAAATACTCCGGCGGACCGAAAGCCAGGGCAAACTTTGATAGGGGATAGCTGAGAAACATCAGGCCAATCACGCTAAAAGTACCGGCGATGAAGGACCCGAAAGCAGCTATACCCAAGGCCTGACCTGCCCGACCTTGACGCGCCATTTGGTAACCGTCAAGACAGGTAACCACCGATGCTGCCTCTCCAGGGACATTGACCAAAATGGAGGTAGTAGACCCACCATACATAGCACCGTAATAGATCCCAGCTAAAAGAATGATAGAAGGGACAGGAGGAATTTTAAAGGTCACAGGCAGTAGGATACTAATTGTTGCCGAAGGTCCAATCCCTGGAAGGACACCAATCATTGTCCCGAGAAATACCCCGATGAAGCAGTAAAAGAGGTTGATAGGCTGAAAGGTAATTTGAAACCCAGTCAAGATGTTACCCAAGAATTCCATCGCATTACATCCAAATAGTCCTCAAACGGGGTAATGGAAAAGGTATCCTTAGAGCCCAAGAAAAAACTACCCATGCAGCCAGGGCTGTAGCCAGCGAATAGAGGAATACCTTGGGCCATCTACTCTTACCTCTTATTGAGAGACCAAAAAGGAAGAACATCAAGATGAAAGTAGAAAGGAGAAAGCCAATCCAGTCAAGTAGCAAACCATAAAGGAATACAGAGGCGATCATCAATGCCTGGCGACTCCAGAAAATTCCCTTTACAGGTGTTTCCAGTCTTATCAATCCATTTACAAAAGTAGACAGGCTGAAAAAGACCAGGATCAGGGCCATAATCAGGGGAAGAAATCCGGGGCCCGGGTTGCGCAAGGTGCCAATATTCAGCTTTAATCCACCCAGGGCAAAAAAAATTCCCACCCCCATCCAAAACAGACTCCCTAAGACCTCCGACCCTAATCGTCTCATCGTGGTCTCCAACCTTTCCACTTTTACTTGCCCAATTTGGCCTTTCGGATGATCTCCCCGTTCTTGGCGTACTGGTCTTCGATAAACTCTTTGAGCTTCTGACCAGAAAGAGGATCCTCTACATACATGTAAAGATTCTCGGCCAAAGCTCGAAACTCAGGTGTTTCCATTGCCTTGCGGAATGCCCCTTCCAACGTTTTCACCACGGCAGTAGGGGTTCCTTTAGGAGCCGTGATTAGGTATATCTCTATTAAGACGCCCTGAGGATAGCCAAGCTCGAAGAGGGTGGGAACATCTGGTATAACTTCTATTCTTTTGTCCCCAGTGGTAGCCAGCACCTTTACCTTCCCCGCCCTGAGATGTGGCAGAAAACCTGATGTGCTTACCCCGCAAGCTGAAACATGCCCACCAAGGAGAGCTGTTAATGTAGGTGTAGCCCCCGGAAAGGGTATCAATGGGATATCAACCTTCTCTTCCAGCTTCACAATTTCCATGGCCAAGTGGGGTGCAATCCCGATTCCAGGGGTGCCAAAACTGACTTTCCCTGGATTCTTGCGGGCAAATTCTATAAGGTCTTTGAAAGACTTGTGAGGGCTATCCGAACGAACAACGATGCCAGTAATAAGGGAACCATACTGAATAACAGGGATAAAATCTTTAAGGGGATCAAAAGCGACAGATTCCAGATGAGGAACGTTTGTAAGGGCGCCATGTGTGCCTGCCAAAAGTGTATGGCCATCGCCTTTAGAATTGGCCAATATCCCCGCCGCCACCGAACCACCCCCTCCAGTTTTAGTCACCGGAATAATCTCTTGGCCCAGGATCTTTGTTGCCCCTTGTGCTATCATCCGGGCACCAAGATCCACTCCAGCACCAGGCATCATAGAGATAAGAAGAGTTATAGGTCGCGCAGGAAATTCCTGAGCCTGAGCTCCCTGAGTCCAGCCCAGAAAACCCAGGATGAGGGTAATCAAAAGAAAACCCTTTTTGAATGGGATCAACCCTTTCACAGGTGTCCTCATTAAATTTAATTTAACAATCGTTTGTTTTCTAATTTCTTTTCCCATTTTGGTTACCTCCTTTTTTGTTCAGACCTTGAGGTTTCCATCCTCGAGGATTGGGTTTCCATCCAAAAGGAGCGTCGGCCAGGTAACCAGTACATCCAAATGAGTTTTCCCCCTGGAGTTCCCTCCGATATGATCATTTCGGCCGAGTCCTATGTGGACATGCCCTGCAATGGAATTATCTATCCGAGTGCCTGTAAATATTTTGGGAATCTTGTGATTGCTATTTACGCCCAACTCGGCAAAGGTCCGGGCTTCATCTTCCAAGGTATCCAGGAGGTCCTTCAGTCTCTTGGCATCCTTTCCACCAGAGATTTTCACAATCCTACCCTTTTCAAAGTGGATCTCAAAGGGTTCTTCTACCAATCCCTCGAAATTCGCCGCCCCTACCATAGTTCCATCCACCACGGCCACACCTTCCGCAGAATCCTCAATCGGAGCGCAAGGAGCCTCAGCATAATCTGGAAGGACGCAAAAGGACCCTCTTTTTCCGAAGGGGATCAAAGCCGCTCCATTCCTGCCTTTAAGAGACATGCGAAGATCTGTCCCTGCCTTGGTTGTCAAGTAGGCAGAAGAGGCTTCGGTAAGACGCTGGGCAATCTTCTCGGTGAGCGAACGTACCTCTAATAGATCCTCCCGGGTAAGATCCAATTTGGTCAAGTATTCCTTGGTTGCTGCTCCAAGGGTGGAAAATTTGACACCTGCTGCACAGGCTTCCTTCCTTGCCTTAGTATGCATTAAGCTACCGAAGGTCATGGTGATGACCACATCGGCCTCCTGCATTGCCCGAGCAATGGAACGGGGAGGTTCGTGATAATGTTCCTTCCTGGGCTCAATTAACACAATAGCCGCCTCCGCTCCCCTCGCCTTGCACTCAGCAGCAATCAGTGTAACCACATCCATGTTTTCCTCTCTATCAGCGATGCATAGGACATTCTCCCCCGGGGCTATTTCCAGACAGACATCCGTAATTAATCGCACACTCTGAATCAACTCCAATGGATACATTAAAGCCTCCTTTTTAAAAATTTTATTTTCCCTTAAAAAACCTTTACTGCCTTCTTGGAATAAAACAATAATACCACCCTATGGAAAAAAATCAATAGGAGGTTCCATTTAGGGCTTGACTTCGGATTTAAACTTTTGGTAATTGAAAGATATGAACATGGGAAAAGAGATTAGGCTTCCAAAGCCAAAAGAAGAAGGGTTCATTTCAATAGAGGAAACCCTTCGTCAAAGAAGATCCATAAGAGATTATAAGAAGGTTCCATTAAGCCTCGAACAAATTTCACAGCTCCTCTGGGCAGGTTCAGGTAAAAATCTATACCAAAGAACCGCTTTACATCATTCCCGTAGGTAAAATTTGAAGTTATTAAAACCTAAATTGAGCGATTCTAAAGACGAGAATTAGAAATTGATAAATAGAAATGATTACGCATTAAGTCCAATTTACACCCAAGAAGGGAGACCGAAGTTCGTCATTCCTGTGAAAACAGGAATCCAGTTTCTTAAGTTTTTTCCTGGATTCCCGCCTTCACGGGAATGACAGTCCGGGTGTTTCGAACACAAGAATCGCTCAATTTAGGTAAAAATCTCTGATCCTCATTCCGGTACCCTATGATAGAGTCAAGATCGTCCAGCATGCTTAAAGGGTCCGATAATTTCTCAAAAATATTAATGGAGAACCTCTATAAAAATGTCAAATCTCTATCCGTAAATATCGGGGAACGACATTTATGGAAAGGAAACTCCCTCAACTTAGCGGCGGATTATATTGAGTCGACGTTGATGGCTTATGGATATGGTGTTTGGCGTCAAACTTATTCATGTTACTCCCAAAGCGTCTCGAATCTGATTGCTAAAAAGAACGGAAAGGACCATAAAGTTGTTATCATTGGTGCCCATTACGATACTGTTCCTGGAACTCCAGGGGCAGATGATAATGCATCGGCTGTGGCTGGCATGCTGGAATTGGCGAGATTACATAAAGAGGGCTCGAATAAGAAGACTCTTATCTTCGCTGCCTTTGCGAATGAAGAACCTCCTTGCTTCGGATCAGACCATATGGGGAGTATGGTTTATGCAAGGCACTTAAAAGAGCAGAAGACCCCAGTCGAAGTGATGGTTTCTCTGGAGATGATTGGATTCTTCAGCCAGGAGCCCATTCAGACTTATCCCCTTCCGGGAATGAACTTTCTCTATCCTAAAACCGGAGATTACATCGGGATTGTGGGAAACTTCCATTCGTCAAAACATGTCTCTTTTTTTAAAAAAGGAATAAGAAGGCACTCGAGTATCAATGTAAGGTCTTTAACGGCACCGGAATTTTTTGGAGGCATCAACCTTTCAGACAATTATTCCTTCTGGCACCATGGGTATAAAGCGATCATGATTACGGACACATCCTTCTTCAGAAATCGAAATTATCACCAGGAGACAGATACGATCGATACTCTTGATTTTGGAAGGATGGCAGAGGTGGTCAAAGGTCTTTACTATAGTTTGTTGGAGTTATAGAAAAGGAAAAAATTTGGAAAGAGGCGTTTATAAATTCTGACAACTTAAAACCTGAGGAGGAATACGGATGCCAAAAATCATAGAGGGTGTTTATTTCATTCCTGGGCAGGATGAAATGATGCCGGACTCTCATACCTACGTGGTGGGAAATCCCCCCTCAAAAGATCTCTCTCTTATCGATCCAGGTCTCCCGAGGAAGGGGGATTATAAAATCGAGTCGATAAAGAAGATGGGGATCGAGTTAACAGATATTAAAAGGGTGATTATGACCCATACTCATTTCGATCATATCGGTTGTCTTTCCGAGATAAAAAAGAGGATCCCTTGGGCGGAGCTGTGGATTCATGTTTTGGAGGCTGACCCCCTTGAGAAAGGGGACGAAAAAACCGTTTATGGCATGGATATGTTTCAAGGAATATGCCAAATGCAGTATGGTATTAGACCAGGTTCATTTACCTTTCAAGTCAATCGCAAGCTTCGGGGGGAAGAGATTCTCGAAATAGGTGGCATAGCATGGGAAGTGATTCACATCCCCGGGCACTCCATGGGCAGTATCGGCCTCTATTGCCGACTACAAAAAATTCTCATCCCGGGGGATGTCATCTATGCTGATAATGCCATAGGCCGATTCGACCTTTACGGGTCTGACGGAGCCGAGCTCAAAAAATCCTTAATGAGACTTGCTCAACAGGAGGTGGACATTCTGCTGCCTGGTCATAATCGAATCGTTACAAAACTTCCGGCTGACTACATCCAAAAGACGATAAGGCAATGGGAGCCCTATCTGGTCTGATCAGGTTTGAATGGTTTCGTCAGGGTTTAGGCATCTAATCCATTAGGAGTAGGTTTGTCACGATCCGTACAACCCAGGAATAACTGAAAGGGGGAGATAGATGATAGATTATTCTCTTATCGATCGATCGCCTGCATTGATGTTTATTTTCTATCCCCGGAAGGATTTCACCTTATGTCCGGAGAATGCCTTTGATCTTTCAATTCCCGTTAAAGACCAGGTTTCGATCTCTTGCCGTTTTTACATGGGCTCTCCAGAATGGCCATGGATTCTCTTTTTCCATGGAAATGGTGAGGTGGTGAGCGATTATGATGAGATCTCTCCCTTTTATCATCAAAAGAGGATTAACCTAATCGTTGCTGATTACAGGGGCTATGGAGCCAGTAGCGGTATTCCTACCTTAACAGATCTCCTTCAGGATTCTCATGCCGTCTTAAACGGGGTGAGGGAGGAGCTATTTAGAAGAAATCTGAGAAATGACCTATGGGTAATGGGAAGGTCTCTGGGAAGCATCTCCGCCTTAGAGCTGGCCTACCATCATCAAGAGGTGATGAAAGGTCTTATCATTGAGAGTGGTTTTCCCAGTGTGGTGAGGATCATTACCCATCTTGGGATACCTGTTTATGATGTCGATTTGGAGAAGATTGATCGGGGATGTCTGGAGAGAATCAAAAAGATATCCATCCCCTCCTTGATCATCCATGGTGAACAGGATATGCTCGTCCCTCTTAAAAATGCAGAAGATTTATACGACCACCTTGGATCACAGGAAAAGGAATTTCTCATCATCCCTTCTGCTACTCATAATGACATCATGCAGGTTGGATTCAAAGACTATTTTAAAGCAATCGAACGATTTATTGAGAAGACAGATCGAAAACAGACAGCTCATAACAAGTGGTGAGAAGGATCTCTTGAGAGCCTTCTAAGGGTAAGTTATAATTTATATGGTGAAAGTTATATGAAGATCAAGGTACTTGGTTGCTCGGGTGCAGAGTTCCCTGGACGAAATCCATCCAGTTTTCTACTGGATGATAAGATCCTCTTTGATGCGGGAAGCCTTACTAAGGTTCTGGATATCGAGGATCAATTGAAGGTGGAAAATATCTTCCTCACACACGCCCACCTTGACCATGTCATTGGGATTCCGTTTCTTTTGGATAATATTGCCATTGGAAATATTTGGCACAGAGTGAATATCATCGGGATACCTCCTGTGGTGAAGGCGATCAAGAAGAATATTTTAAATAATTCGATCTGGCCTGATTTCACAGTTATTCCAGATAACCGTAATGGAATTGTTAGCTTCACTGAGCTAAAGGCAGGTCAATCGATGAAGATCAATAGATACATGGTCACACCCTATAATGTAAGCCATTTTGTTCCTGCCACAGGGTATCTCGTTGAAGACGAAAGGAAGAAGAGATTCTTTTATACCGGTGACACCGGACCTACGATTGATACATGGAAGAAGTTAGGAAATAGGGAGATTCATTGTCTCATCATAGATGTGTCCTTTCCAAACCGAATGGAGGAGATCGCTATCAAGTCAGGACATTTAACCCCCCGATTATTGGAAAAGGAGCTCTCGAAGATGAAGCATCTCCCTGAGAGAATTTATATCACACATCTGAAACCCCAATATTACAAGACCGTCAAAAACGAACTCCAAAGGCTTAAAATAAAAAATCTCAGATTATTTAGAGATGGAGAGACGATTAATATATAAACTTTAACCCCTGCTGACCCTTTCATGAAAAAGACAAAGACCGTTCTTCTCATCGGGATTCTCATCACCTTGTTCTATTCCTTCTGCGCCATTAATAAATTATTACCCCTTGAGCGGTTTGAACTTCTTCTCTATGATCTCCGGTACCAAATCCGTGGAAAAACGGTTCCTCCCAAAGAGGTGGTCATCGTGGCCATCGACGATAAGAGCGTCGAAAAGATTGGCCGATGGCCATGGGAGAGGAGGAAGATAGCCTCTCTTATCGACATTCTAAGCAAAATGGGGGCCAAGGTCATCTTCATGGATATCATCTTAAGTGAGGCCTCCAATGATGACGAGATATTGAAGAATGCAATCAAAAGAGCAGGGAATGTCATCCTTCCCATCGTTTTCGACTTTAAGGAGGAGAAGAGGGAGGTTCAGGATGGAATACTCTATCAATATTCTTTCACGGAAATTGCCAAACCAGAGAATTTCAACCTCTTTTTCCCAATCGAGGCAACCGATGTCTTATTACCCGTAAAGGCTCTCTCGCATAATGCCTATGCTATGGGCCACATCAACATGATCTCAGATCGGGATGGTGTCCTTCGATGGGAGGTGATGGCCTTCGAATACAACGGGCAATTCTTCCCCTCCCTCTCTCTCCAAGCCGCAAGGATCTACCTGGGTCTCCCTGTGGAAGAGATGTCTCTCATTGCAGCAGAGAGCATTCGATTGGGGAAAGAGGTTATCCCCACTGATTTCTGGAACCGAATGTTGATCCATTACTATGGTCCTACAAAGACATTTCCTCATATCTCCATTGTCGATCTGATGGAGAATCGAGTAGATCCATCGGCCATAAAGGATAAAATCGTCCTTATCGGTGCAACGGCAATAGGCATATATGATTTGAGGGTGACCCCTGCCTCTCCAGCGATGCCGGGTGTGGAAAAACATGCCAATGTGATTGCATCCATCTTACAAAAGAATTTTTTGCAAAAGACAAAGACCATCACCAACATCCTCATTATCTTCCTTTCAGGCATCTTTCTCTCTTTTTTGATGATCCGTGTCAAGGCCATCCTCGGTGCCATTTTATCATTTGCTCTCATCTCCCTTATCTACTTTGTCGGTTACTACATTTTTTTCAAAAAAGGCCTCTGGATCGATATGAGTTATTCAAGCATCAGTATCCTTTCTATCTTTTTCGTCACTACGACTTACCGGTATGCCACTGAGGAGCGTTATGCAAAGAGAATCAGGACAATGTTTTCGAGTTATGTCACTGAAAAGATCGTAAACGAATTGATCAAGAATCCACAACTTGCCAAATTAGGTGGCGAGAGGAGAGAGATAACGGTTCTCTTTTCTGATGTCAGGGGTTTTACAACATTTTCAGAGAAGAATGCTCCTGAAGAGGTCGTGACAATGCTAAATGAATATCTCGGTGAGATGACAAATGTCATCTTCCAATGGGATGGGACACTGGATAAGTTCGTTGGAGATGAGATCGTTGCCTTCTGGGGTGCGCCCCTGCCCCAAGGAAACCACGCTGAACTTGCAGTGAAGTGTTCGCTAAATATGGTCAAGAGGCTGAAAGAACTTCAACAGAAGTGGCAATCAGAAGGGAAAACCCCCTTGGATTCGGGCATTGGCCTAAATACCGGTGAGGTTATTGTTGGAAATATCGGCGCAGAGGGGAAAAAGATGGATTATACGGTCATTGGAGACCATGTCAACCTCGGTGCAAGGGTTGAGGGATTGACCAGAAAATATAATACCCATATCCTGATCACAGAATTTACCCTTGAAAAGATAAGAGAAGCAGTCCAAAGGGGCGACCTTTATAACCTAATGGTGAAAGGATTAGAAAAGGTTGTCGTCAAAGGAAAAGAGAAACCTGTGGGAATCTATGAGGTCAAGCCGACAGAAGAAGGAACAGCGTCGTGCATCATTGAATGTGAAGAGGGGGAGGTGGTTACTATGAAAGAAAAATAATCTTTCAGATCACTTCTTTGAATCGTAAGCTTCTATAACCTTCTGAGTGATATCATAGGAGTCTTCGTTATAAGCAATTCCAGCCAGTGCCTTCTCAAAGACAATCGAGAACTTCTCTTTCTGAGCTATATTTCTGATGATTTCTGTAATCTCCCGGAGAGCCCTTTGCGAAAGCTCCCGGTCTATCTTCTGTAAATCCATATTGACATCTTCCTTTAAGCGTCGTAATTCTTTTAATTCCCTCGAAAGGCTTTCTTCTAATCTCTTCCTTTCATCAATAGAAATTCCCTTATCCTCCTTTTTTAATTTCTCTTCGATCAATCTTACAGAATCCTGTTTTTCTGCGAGAAGCCTCCTTTTTGTCTCGGTCTCCTTTCCAAGTGTCTTCCGATACTCTTGGATCACTTTTGAATCTTTCATAATCTTTTGCAAGTTAAAGACACCGATCTTGAGAGGCGATGCGGCATAAAGAAAAGAGATGCAAAAAACTGAAAAAAAGAAACTCAAAAAAGAAATTATAAGAAATTTTTTCATCAGCTATCCATTTTTTAACTTCGTCATATATACGACAGCACTACCTAAAATTGGCGTTTCGTTTTATGAATCACTAATACAAACGCATTAAATTATTTTACCCCCCACTCACCCCTCCCCCTCAAGGGGGTAGGGTGAGGGTGGGGGTGATGACATTTTATTTAATGCGTTTGTATTAATCTACCATACGAGGAGTAGCTACTCCTGCAGCAGTGCCCGAGAAGGTTCCTGATGCTGGTCCTGTGGTGTATGTACCGGCACCAGCGCCAGAAAAGGAAAATGCTCCTGGATATGAGCCAATTCCATTAAGTGCATTTCCAGAAATCGATGAAAGCCACTTGTTGCTTCCCCATTTATATACATAGAAATTTCCGGTAAGCCCGGGAACACCACTGGTTAAATCGACAGATGCACCTGATGGATTTCCAGTATACGTACCGCTCACATTACCTGTCACCCAGGCCTGTGGTCT
>Ga0194112_10002750_pt1 | contig 24955 bp, 16 predicted proteins | sample TA2MahC400mmetaG_FD_146191 | JGI IMG/M metagenome (GOLD analysis project Ga0194112, IMG submission 146191) | Freshwater microbial communities from Lake Tanganyika, Tanzania - TA2015016 Mahale Deep Cast 400m | ecosystem: Environmental > Aquatic > Freshwater > Lake | place: Tanzania: Lake... | reverse complement strand
GCACTTCGAGTCGGTCTTCTTCGGCAAGCTCGATTTCGAATTGCCGGGCCGTCAACTGGTGGTGGACATCGCTCACCAGCCGTGGGGACAACAACCGTTGTTGATTCTGGACGAACACGGCGCGCTGCTGGGCCGGTACATGATGGATCGAAGCCGGCAACATCGTTTGGTGGATTGGTTCGGCACGGGCGCCGACCTGATTGTCAACGGGCAAAGCCGCGCGTTGTTTGATGCGAAAGGACGGAAAGTTGCCCGGTTCGAAACGCCGATGCCCGAAGGCGCCGACCCGACGGAACGCGGCAACGAGCCGTTGCGGTACATGGTGCACCTGGCTGATATCAACGCCGATGGGCGGCCTGATCTCGTGTTGGACACCGTCCCCGGCTCGGCAGTCTGGATTTACGAGAACGAGAAAGGCGCGAAGGTTTTGGATCCGTCCCGCTTGGTGTTGCCCGTCAACGCCACGTTGTATTGACCGGCGCTATCGCACCAATTTGCCGGTGCGCAGGACCTCCGCCGGCGCTTCGAGGAGCGTCAGCGTCTTGAGCAGCGCGAACAATTCATCGGCATTCGTTTCGTCGTACACGGCGTGCAGCGCGAGCAATTCTTTGGCGGCGATTTTCTTGCGGACACTGGCGACGTGGCGTTTGTCGGCGTCAATCGTCACGATGAAAAACCGCGCAGTGGGGAAATGCTGACGCAACGCCACCGCTTCGAGGTCGGCTTGTTTGTAACGTTCCCGCAAACTCGTCTTGCAGGAGATGATCACCGGGCCGTGTTCCTTCGACCAGAGCGTCGCGTCATTGTAATTCTTCGGCACCGCGACAAACTCCGCCTGCCAATAAGCTGGGACGAGCTTGCGTTCTCTCAACGCGATCAGCGTGGCCCATTCGAGCCAGCGACCGCGCATTGCAGCGATGGATTGTGGCGATTTGCCTTCTTTCTGCGCGCGGGCAGCGGCGGTGTCCACAGTTGTTTTCAGGAATGCGCCGACGCCGTTGGTCAGGCTCGACACATTGACTGTTGCATCGAACCATGTGGCCGAGTCGTTGTATTTCGTGAACAAACCAAGCTCGCGAACCGGCCCGCTGGCGGCGGCCTGCCACGCAAAGCACAACAGCAATAGGATCCATCGCATGACGGCATCCTACGGCAAAGCGTTGCGGCGGACAAGCGCCGGGTGTGGCGATCGACGGGTTGACATCGCGCAGGAGTTTGGGTATCGGGCTGGCAGCGGAATCATCTATGTTGTCAAACAAGTGGAGAGACGGCGCGCAGAAGACGATGCTTTGGCTTGCAAGATCAAGCGTGTTCAACAAGCAACTGCATGGCTCAAGTTCTGTGCCCGGTACACTGGTACATTGCCCGATTCCACAGGCCAAAGAGAACGGGGAATTGTTTTGGTTGAAATGATTGTCTGTCGGAAAATCCTCCTTGCCGGTTGTTTTGCCCTCCTGATGACATCGCTTGCTGGTGAGGCCGCCACCGTGATTCGATGGGACCAGGGCACGTTGACGCTCGTGCGGCGCGGCGGCGTGTATGGACGCATGATCCGTCTCGACAACGGCGAGATCCTTTGCGGCTACAGTGTGGCTCGAAAACTCTGCGTCTGCCACAGCCGCGACAATGGCAAAACATGGGGACACGAGGCCGTCGTTCTTGCCCCGCGAGTCGGCGGCGCGACCAACACGGAACTGCTGCGGCTCCAGAACGGCTGGGTGATGATCGCCTATAATGAGAGACCGGGGGATCAAGTTCATCCGTACGCGATCGGAATCCGAATCAGCAAGGACAATGGCCGCACATGGTCGCCGCCGCAAACTTTGTACCAAGCGGACGTGTTGTTTGAGAACGGCTGCTGGGAACCAGCCATGATTCAACTGCCCGATGGCGAGGTGCAGTTGTTCTTCGCCAACGAGAATCCGTATCGCAACACGAACGAACAAGAAATCACACTGTTGCGTTCGCATGACAACGGCCAGACGTGGACGTCACCGGAGACGGTAAGTATCCGCAAGGGGCATCGGGATGGAATGCCAGTGCCGTTGGTGCTGACGGGCGGGAAAGGGGTCGCCGTGGCCATTGAGGACAACGGATTGAACGGCCGATTCAAACCGGTCATCATTCACTCTTCGCTTGCGGATAACTGGCGACTGCCGCCTGCCGACGGGCAGAGTCCACGTCGCTGGAGCGCGCTGGTCTCACCACTGCCGGGCAAGGTCTATGCGGGCGCCCCGTATTTGCGACAACTGCCGAACGGAGAGACGATTCTCTCCTGCCAGAGCACGGAAGGCGGGCGCAAGGAAGCGCAGATGGTGGTTTATGTCGGTGACGACAATGCGCGGAATTTCGCGCAGCGTTCCGTGCCATTCCGGTTGCCGGGCAACGCGAAGGGACTGTGGAACTCGCTGTTTGTCAAAGACGCCAACACCGTGACAGCGATTTCCAGCGCCATCATCGGGGGCATCGCCGGTGTCTGGGCCATTGACGGGAAGGTGATTCGAGACAAGTGATACGGAAGGAGGATCAGTGCCCGCCGGTGCGAGGTCAGAGACCTTCGGAGAACCGAATTTCCGGCGTCGCATCCATACTCCCGGAATTTCTCGACAAACCGGACGTGACCAGCCATTCTGCGCCATCAATTGACCTGAAATGACTTCGTTACAGCTATTCGATTGCGTCCCCTTGGTGCTGCGCATGATCAGTAAGAAGCCGACGCCGCGCGGCGCGATGCTGACCGTGATCCGGGGCGCGCTGGCCGTCGCATCGGGGATGTTTCTCCTGTGGAAGTCTGCCGGAAAGAGATGCCCCTGATGCACCGTTTCTTTCTTCCCGATCTTGGCTCGCTCCGGCTTGCCGGTGACGAGGCGCATCATTGCCGCGACGTATTCCGTCTCCGTTCCGAAGACGAAATCGAGGTGTTCGACGGATGCGGCAACGTTGTCCGCTGCCGGATCGAGGCGCTGAGCAAACGCGAGGTTCGTCTGGCCGCGCTGGAGCGCCGCCATGCGCCGCCGTTGCCGTGCCGCATCACGCTCGCTGTCGCGGTGATCAGGAAAAACTTCGAGTTCATCATCCAGAAGGCCACCGAGCTGGGCGTCAACGGCATCATGCCGCTCATCACCGAACGCACCATTGTCCGCGCCGACAAGACGCCGCGCTGGACCGAGATTGCGCTCGAAGCGTGCAAGCAATGCGGCAACAACTGGCTGCCTCTGGTCACGCCGGCGCAGTCGCTGGAAGAATTTCTCGGCGCGCCCAGCCATTTTGATTTGAGACTTGTCGCTGCGCTTCATCCCGGCGCGAAACCCGTGAAGAGCCTCCTTCGCAGCGCGCGCTCAGTGTGTGTGTTGATCGGACCGGAAGGGGACTTCACCCCCGCAGAATACGCAGCCATCGGGGCGGCGGGATTTACGCCGGTCACGCTGGGGCCGCTGGTCTTGCGCGCGGACACGGCGGCGATCTACGCGTTGAGCGTCGTGCATCACGAACTTGTCGTGCATGGCGTCGTCTGATAGGTTGCCGCCCATGCCAGCGAAGAAGAACAAGGCAAGGAAAAAACTGCTCGGCGTCGGCCTCGACGCCAAGGACGATCACGTGCGCATCACGACCGGCGAGAATTTCAAGCTGGTCGGCGGCAGCGAGGAGACCCACGGCGTGATGCAGGAGAAAGCCGTCAAGATGAATGAGCACCTCAAGCGCCGCGGCAAGACGCTGGAGACCGTGACGCGCGAGGAATTCCACGAGATCGCGGATCGCCTCGGCATGCCGCTGGCCGACCAGCAGGCGCCACGCAACAACTGACTCACGCCGTTCCGATCACTCCTGGCTCAAGCCGCAGGTTTTCTTCCGCTCGCGGCCAAGCGCATCCGCCGCAAACAGGGCGTCCACGATGCTGTCGCTGGTGACGGTGAACGGGTGGTTCTCGCAGAGCGAGCCTTTCCCCGCGCAGATGTCGCCGATCTTTTGGAGGCGGTCGCGCTTCACTCCGGCGAGGCCGAGTTCGGCGAAGGTCACAGGCAGTCCGATGGCGATCTCGAAGTCCACGACCTTGTACAACTCGGCAGTCTCGGTGTCTTCGTCGAGGCAAAGCTGGGCGAGCAGGCCGAAGCCGACTTCTTCGCCGTGCATCAGGCCGTGACATTCGGGGAATGACGGGAAACAGTTGGCGATCATGTGCGCGCTTGCGCAGCCGCAACTCTCGAAACCGAGACCGGACAGCAGCACGTTGGCCTCGACAATCTTCTCGACGGCGGGCGTGACGAGATGCTGTTCGACGGCGCGTTTCGCTTCGATGCCGTGTTGCATCAGCGTGTCGTAACAAAGCCGCGCAATGGCGAGCGAAGCCATCGTGGCGGTGCCGCCGCTGCCGGCGAGGTTGCAGGCGCGGGTTTTGCGGCACGCTTCGGCTTCGAACCACGTGGCGAGGGCATCGCCCATGCCGGCGACGAGGGAGCGGACGGGCGCATTGGCGATGACTTGTGTGTCAACGAGGACAAGATCGGGGTTCACGCCCCATGATTCAAAGCCGAGGCAATTCCCGGCGTCGTCATACCAGACGGTGTAGGAACTGGTCGGCGAATCGTTGGAGGCGATGGTGGGGACGGTGACCATCTTGACGCCGGCGAAGGCGGCGGCGGCTTTGCCGCTGTCGAGCGTCTTGCCGCCGCCAAAGGCGACGATGATGTCGGCGCTGTTTTGTCTGGCGAGCGCGGCAACGCGTTCGGCCTCGGCCTTGGTGCATTGGCCGCGGAACTCGACGTCAACAAAACTCTCGTTTTGGACGGCGGGAGCGATGACCGCCTTGACGCGATTGTCCCAGAGGAAGATTGGTTTCTTGCCGATGGCGCGAAGCAATGGGCCGATCTCGTTGAGGACGCCGCGTCCTTGGATGTAACGGCGGGGGGCGATGAGTACGTTTTTCATGGTTTGTTTTCTCCGGGGGTGTTGCTGCTGCGCATGACGTGCATGATGCGCGTCCAATCGCTCGGCGCTGCCTTCTGCGCGCCGGTGCGTGGCGCGCCGCGAACCTGTGGCGGGAGGGCGCGCGTGACTTCGATCATCTGGCGCTCCTTGTCCCAACCGAGGATGCGTCCGGCGACAGCGGCGAGTTCGGTGAGTGTTTTGATGGTGGCGTTGCCGAGCAACCCGATGGTGCTCCGCCGGTACACGAGGTCGGCGAGGTGGACCATCGCATCGTTGGCGGCCATCCATTCGATCTCGCCGGCGCTGTATTCAGGCAATGATTCCAGCGGCGTGTTGTCAGTGGCCGCGATGGTTTCCGCAACGGTGCCATAACGTCCGAGCAAGGTGGCGGTGCGTTGTGGCGTGCATTTTGTCTTCTCCGAAACGCGGGCGATCCATTGGGCGCGGTCGCCGTCGGCGACGGGAAAATCCTTGCCGCCGCCGATGGGGATGCCGGCGGTGGAAACCCGTCGCGTGAGGCCGAGACGCGAGAGAAGTTTGTCGGCCGTCTGCTCGGCGAGGGCGCGGAAGGTCGTCCATTTGCCGCCGATGAGGCAGACAATGGGAACCTGGCGCGCGCCGGCGGGTTCGAGGAAATGAATGGTGTGTCCCCGGCTGATGTTGGCGGTCACGGTGCTCTTGGTGGAGGGAAGGGGACGCACGCCGCAGAAGGCGAACACGATGTGTTCGCGGTTGACCTTGACGCCGGGGAAGACGCCTTGAAGCGTGACGAGCATGTACTCGATTTCGCGGTCATCGAACGTGGCCTTGTCGGGATCGTCCACGGGGATGTCGGTGGATCCCATGATGACCTTGTCGAGGAACCGGAAGACGATGCAGACGCGTCCGTCGGCGTGTTGGTAATAGACCATCTGGTCGCCGATGGCGTTGTAGAGATCGGGACAATCCACGACGAGGTGCGAGCCTTTTGTGCCGCCGATGAAATCTGTCGGCTCGCCGAGGATGGCGTTGGCGGCGTCCACCCAGGCGCCGGTGGCGTTGACGACAAACTGCGGCTCGACGAGGAGAGTTTCGCCGGTGACGAGGTCTTTGAGGGAGACGTGGTTGCCGTCGAGGCGTTGCGGGACGACATAGTTCAACGCGGCGCAATCCGGGGAAGCGCGTTGCGCGTCGTGGATGAGTTCAATGCAGAGGCGTTCGGCTTCCGTGATCATCGCGTCCCAGTACGTGGCCGTGCCGATGATCTCGGGATTCAAGCCGGGCAGGGCCTGCAACGCCTTGTCGCGCGGCATGAGAAAGTGAGTGGGCGTGCGACGATCCTTGCGCGTGACGAAATCGTAGTAGGTCAGGCCGAGGTTGGTGATGAGCGATCCCCGGCTGCCGGGACGGACGGAAAAACCGAGGAAGATAAGCGCCGATTGCACCGCGCCGCCGAGCCGGGAGAAGAACGGGATGGTGGTCTTGAGCGGGAAAACGACGTGCGCGGCGTTGGTGAGGAGGCGATTCCGTTCGTGGAGCGATTCGCTGACGAGTTTGAACTCGCGGTTTTCCAGGTAACGCAGCCCGCCGTGGATCATGCGCGAGGATTTCGAAGTGGCGCCCGCGGTGAAGTCGGCCTTGTCAACGAGCAGGCACCGCACGCCTTGCAACGCGAGTTCGCGGAACAGGGCGATGCCGTTGCAGCCGCCGCCAAGAATGAGAACGGGGACGCGCGGATTGGCGCGGAGTTGTTGGATGGTTTGTTGGCGTGAGATCATGGTTCGGGAAGCAGTTCGGCGCCGGTGACTTTGAATGTGAACGCGTGCTGGCAGGGAAGTTGATCGGGGGACAGCATCGGGACTTCGATCTCCAACGTGTTGCCCCGGATCCGCCGTTTGAGTTTGCCTTCGCGGCCGAGCAACGTCACCACGCTGTTGGCCGGCGTTTTGATGTTGTGCAAGGCAAGCTTCGCGCCGGGCCAGCCGGGTGTGATGGCGTACAACGCGTCGGGCTTCTTCGTGAAGAATGCTTGTTGGACGGCCATCTCACCTTTCGCTTGCTGGCCGATTTGTTCCATGAGGTTGTACTTGACCTTGTACTCGCCGAACTGCTGGCCGGGACGTTTGCCTGCGGTCCACTGGCACGAACGCCCCGCGTAGCGCGTGCCGAAAATGGCTTCGCCGTTGACCTTCAGCCAGTCGCCAATTTCCAGCAGCCGTTGCTGCATGATGACCGGGATCCGTCCGTCGGCCGTCGGGCCGATGTCCAAAAGAAAATTGCCGCCCCGGCTGACCAGATCGCAAAGCACCATGATGAACTCGCGCCCCGTTTTGTAGTCGTCAATCGTCTCCGCCCGGTTGTAGCCGTAGGAGTGCGCCATGCCGCGGCTTTCCTCCCACGGATGCGACGCATCCTTCATCCCGGCGGCATACTCGGTCGTGTAATACCCGCCGTGTTTGTGCCGGCAATCCTTGCCCCAGCGGTCGTTGATGACGACGTACTCCTTGCATGGCGATTCGTTGAACAACCACGCGAGCAGTTCTTCACTGCGCCAATCCTTCGACGGCATGTCCCATTCGCCATCGCTGAAAATGAGGCACGGCTTGTAGCGGATGACGACATCCTTGAACTGGGGAAACATGTGTTCGCTGACATAACGGGCGCGAGTCGCCTGGTTGGTCCAGAGCGGATTGAACCATTCGTACAGCGAGTAGTAGAAGCCGAACTTGATCCCGCGTTTCTCGACGGCGGCCTTCATCTCGGCCATCAAATCGCGTTTCGGACCGATCTCGACGCTGTTCCACGGTCGTCCCCACGTCCTGCTCGCCTCGGCATTTGGCCAGAGGCAGTAGCCGTCGTGGTGTTTCGAGGTCGGCACGATGTACTTCGCGCCGGACCGAGCGAAGATATCGGCCCACTGGTCGGCGTCGAATAATTCGCAGGTGAACCGCGGCGCGAAGTCCATGTAGTCAAAGCTCTCGCCGAAATGCTTCTTGTGAAACTGCCACCAGACGTTGTCCGGTTTCTTGTTGGCCATTCGCTGCCAATACCATTCCGCATATTGTTTCGGCGCGCCCCAGGCCGGCACCGAATAGACGCCCCAATGAATGAAGATGCCGAACTTCGCGTCGAGAAACCACTCCGGGGTCGGTCGCTGGTCGAGCGACTCCCAGTTTGCCTCGTACCGCGGCTGCGCATCGCAGCGCAGCGTGACCAACAACAGCAGTACGGCGAGTCGGGAAAGTGTTTTCATGCGCCTAGCCGATACCGCGCACCGCCGGACGTGTCAAGCCTCTCATTGGCATCGGCGTCGTTCGAAATGGTGGAAATGGAAAACGCGCGTTGAGTGACCCCGCACAACGCGGACCGGTCAACCATGTCCGGAAAACAGGAACGATCGTTCCTGTTTCCCGGACAAATGTCTTGCGCAACAAATGGGCAACGGGTAAAGAAGATGGCATGGCTGGATTTGATGGCACAGACATCCTGGACCTGTTCTGTTGGGGCATGGAGAAACTGACGCGGCCGACGCTTTCCAACCTGCTCTCGGGTTATGAGGAGTACGAACATCGGTACGGCGCGAGCCGCGCCATCTGGCGCTTGGAGCGGGAACGCTGGATCCAACGCACCCGGTCGGGCAAACAAATCGTGTTCACGCTCACGGTGGACGGAAGGCAACGCGCGCCGGTCTGCGAACCGCAACAAGACTGGTCCCGTCCTTGGGATGGCGCGTGGCGGGTGGTGACCTTCGATCTGCCGGAGACGCAGCGCAAAGAGCGGAAACGCTTGTGGCAGGCATTGCGGGCGCGCAAGTTCGGCTTGCTTCAGCGCAGCGTGTGGGTCTGGCCGCATGACGTGCATGGCATCTTGGAAGACATGATCGAAATCGAGGGATTGCCGGAATGTTTTTGCGGGTTTCAGGCGAACCGATTGTTTCTCTGCACCCACGCAGAAGTGGTTTCCGCCGCGTGGGACTGGAAGGAGATCAATCAGCGACACCAGCACCACCTCCAACGATTGACCGGCACCGAGGCGGAATTGCGAAACGCAACGTCGCTGGCGGAGTTGTCCAAGGCTGCGCGGTGTGAGCGACGCGCCTATCAATATGCGTTTTCTTTTGATCCGCTGCTGCCGCGCCCGCTGCTGCCGAAGTCTTATGCCGGCGGGCGCGTGGAAGAAGAGCATCGGGCCTTTCGCCGCCATCTCGGTCGCCGGCTTCATGAGTTGGGGGCTGAGTGACGCATCTTGTCCGGGAAACAGGAACGATCGTTCCGTTTTTCCGGACAAAGTACATGGCAATGCGGTGAGTCAGGCGGCGCGTTCGGCGCGCATTTGAGTTTGCAGTTTCGGGGCTTGTTTGCTATATGGCGCCCACTATGAAACCCCTGCATCTGCTCGTGGCAATGATTCTGGTGGCAGCGACTGCCGTTGCTGCCGACACTCCATCCATCAAGGTCATCGGCCCGGACCAGAAACCGGTCGCCAACTTCAGTTTCCTGACGCGTCCTTCCTCCGAGCGCGTATCGCAGCGGTGGAAGACCGACGCCAAGGGAGAGTGCCGCCTGACCAACCTGAAACCCTCTGCGAAGCATGTCCTGACGTGGGCGGCCACGTGGACCGAGAAGGGGTTGATGGAACAAGGCACGCAGACGAGCACGTTGAGCGCCGGTCAGCCGACGACCATTTCACTCAAGGCGGCTCTGATCCCCAAGGGCGCTGTCGCGGCCACGCTGCAAACGTGCGCGTATTCGCTTTCCAGTTTCTGCCTTGACCGGGAAGAACGGTTCCTCGTCTGCGATCCACTGAATAAACGCCTTCGCGTCCTCACCGCTGATGACAAACTGGTCAAGGACATTCAACTCGGATTTGCCCCGCAGGTCGTTGCCTGTCGCGCCGACGGCAGCATCGTCGCCGCCGGCACCGGCGAAATCGTGCTGCTCAACGCGCAGGGCGTCAAACAAGCCACGGCAAGCCTGCCCGCGCAATCCCGCACCGCCACCGCCGTCGGAGCGCAAGGCCAGGACGTCTTTGTTTGTGTCCAGGCCAAAACCGGTTACGCCGTTTTCCGCTTCTGCGACAAACTTCAGAGTCCGACCGAGATCATCAAGGGGCTGCGCGGTTGTTGCGGCCAGATGGATTTCAAGGTTCACAACGGCAGTCTGTATGTCGCCCACAACACCAAGTTCCTCATCGAAAAATATGACCGCGACGGCAAGCTGTTGTCTTCCTTTGGCAAACGGTTCAACGGCACCTCGGAGTCGTTCAAGGGGTGTTGCGAGCCGAAAAACATCTGCTTTGATTCCCAGGGAAATCTCTGCACCGCCGAGTCGTCGAACTGGACCGTCAAAAAGTTCACTCCCGACGGCAAGTACATCAACTTTTTCGGCGCCATCGCCGAGACCGGCGACTGTGTCCGCGCCACCATCGTTTCCACCAAGGACAACCGGATCTACATCCTCGATCATCCGCGCAACATCATCCGTCCTGTCCTGCCGGGCAAATCCAAGGACGTCAGCACCGGCCGCTCATGAAGTTTCGATTCCTCTTGCTCGTCGCGTTCGCGGTGACACTTCGCGCGGAAGACCTGTCGCTGCTCGTTCTTGATCCGCTGGCGGCCCCGAACGCCTGCGCCTGCGTCGCGGGGTACGCGCAGCGCGATTACGAGGCCTTCGCCGCGCATCTTGGCAAATCGTTGAACGCAACCGTTCCCCTGCAATTCGCCCCCATCCTTGCCGGCAAACCGTCCCTTGTCATCGGCAAACAAACCGAGATCGAACACGCCGCCAAAGCATCGGGATTGAAACTCACACGCGTTGCGATGCTGACCGACTTGAAAGGCAGCACGAATCTCCACGGCCTGTTTGTCGTCCGCGCCAAGGACCGCGCCAAGACCCTCGCCGATCTCAAGGGCAAACGCATCCTGTTCGGTCCCGACGGGTCCGACGAAAAACACGCCGCCGCGCTCGCGGCCCTGAAACAAGCCGGCGTTCCGGTGCCGGGGAAAATCGAAGCGCGCGACACCTGCAGTCAATCCGCCATCGAGGTGGCCGAGCGCAATGCCGATGCCGCTGTCATCTCCAGCTATGCGATGCCGTTGCTCGAAGGCTGCGGCACCATCGCCAAGGGCGAACTGCGAATCATCGGGCGCACCGGTGAGGTTCCCTTCATCGCGCTGTACGTCGCTGACGAGTCGCTTGTCCCGCGATTGGAAAAGGCGCTCGCCCAATTGACCGGCGACAGCCAACTGCTCGACAAGATGGAATCCGCCAAGGGCTTTGTCGTCGTAAAAAAAAAGTAGCTGACGCTGGTTGGACCGATTGGCGCGGCGCTGGCCGCGTGTCCCATTCGCCGTTCGTTCCCGCGAAACTGCCGGCGACACCGGTTTTCCTCTGGCGCGCCCCGCTCACCTCGCAAGGACTCGGCGGCGTCGCCGCGACCGAGTCTGTTGTCATCTGCTCCGACAAAAACGAAGAAACCGACATCTGGCGTTGTTTCGATGCCGCCACCGGCCAATCGCTCTGGGAATTTGCGTACGCCGCGCCCGGTCAAATGGATTACACCAGCGCGCCGCGCGCCACGCCCGTCATTGACGGCGACAAGGTTTTCCTGTTCAGCGCGCTCGGCCAGCTTCATTGCGTTGCGCTGAAGAACGGCGCGCTGAAATGGTCGCGCGACTTGCTCATTGACTATGCCGGCGAACTCCCGACATGGGGTTACTGCGCCACGCCGTTGCTCGTGGACGACCTCGTCATCGTTCCCGGCGCCGCGACCAACGCTTTCCTTGTCGCCTTTGACCGGCGCCGCGGCGCGCTCCGCTGGAAAACTTCCGGCGCCATGCCGGGCTACGGCAACTTCATCTGCGCCGAGTTCGGCGGGCGCCGGCAAATCGTCGGCTGCGACGCGGAATCCGCCGGTGGCTGGGACCCGAAGACCGGCAAGCGGCTCTGGACGATTCCATCGGAGTTTCCCTCGGAGTTCAAGGTGCCGACGCCGTTGAAGCTCGGCGGGCGATTGCTGCTCGCGGCCGAGCAGAGCGGGGCGCGGCTGCACGGATTCGACAAGCAAGGACGGGCGATTCCCAAGCCGTTGTTCGAGAATACCGATGTGAATCCCGACGTGACATCGCCTGTCGAGGTTGACGGCATGATCTGGTTGACGACCAACAATGGCCTCTATTGTCTCGATGCCAACCTCAAGATCGTCTGGCGCTTGGAGCAGGAACCTTTCAATGATCCCGCCCAGTTGATCGCCGGCAACGGGCGCGTGCTCGTGCTCACCAACAAGGGAGCGCTCGCCTTGTTGCCGTCGCGCCCCGCCGCTGCGACGAAACCGCAACTGCTTTCGTTGGTGACGGATGTTGAGGTGTGGTCGCAGCCCGCGTTGGTGCGCGGGCGTTTCTACGTGCGGACTGATGCCGAACTGCTCTGCCTGTCGTTGGACTGAGCGGTTGCATCTGCGACGACGCCCCGCGCTTTGTCCGGAACACAGGAACGATCGTTCCTGTGTTCCGGACAAAGGAACCATGAGGCGCGGTTGACAAACAGGGCGGGCGCGGCTACGATGCCGCTCGATTTCGGTGGGGACGTAGCTCAGTTGGCTAGAGCGCCTGAATGGCATTCAGGAGGTCGAGGGTTCAACTCCCTTCGTCTCCACCAAATTTTCTCCAATGAACTGGACCGCGACACATGATGCACAGCGCGTCCGACGCAAACGGCGTCGGCGATAGCTGGGGTGTCTTCGCGCAACGGTTCCCTCCCTCCTTTGCTTTTATGACCCAACACATTCGTAACATCGGCATCATTGCCCACGTTGACCACGGCAAGACGACGCTCGTGGACAAACTCCTGCGCGAAGGCGGCGTCTATCGCGACAACCAGGTCGCCGAGGAACGCGCCATGGATTCCATGGACCTCGAAAAAGAAAAGGGGATCACCATCAAGGCCAAGAACGCCTCCGTCCACTGGCGCGACCACCTTATTAATATAGTGGACACGCCCGGCCACGCCGATTTCGGCGGCGAGGTCGAGCGCATCCTCGGCATGGTGGACGGCGTGCTGCTGCTGGTGGACGCCTTCGACGGCCCGCAAGCGCAGACAAGGTTCGTCTTGCAGAAAGCCCTCAAACACGGCCTGAAAGTCATCGTGGTCATCAACAAGGTTGACCGCGAACACGCCGACCCGATGGCAGTGCACGACAAGGTCCTTGAACTTCTCCTCGAACTCCACGCCAGCGAAGACCAGTTCAACGCGCCGTTCATCTACGCCAGCGCCCGCGACGGCTATGCCGTCCGTGAACTGCGCGACGCGCGCAATGGGATGACGCCGCTCTTCGAAACGATTCTCCAGCACGTTCCGCCCCCGAAAGCCGACCCCGCCGCGCCGTTCGAGATGCTCGTCAGCAACCTTGATTGGTCCGACTACGTCGGGCGCATCGCCATCGGCAAAATCACCGGCGGCAGCGTCAAGGTCGGCGACCCCGCCGTCTGCATCCACAAGGACGGACGGCGCGACCGCGCGGCGATCACCAAGGTGTTCGAATTCAGCGGCTTGAAGTCCGGCGAATGCACCGCCGGCGAAGCCGGCAACATCGTCGGCCTTTCCGGCTTCGAGGAAGTTTCCATTGGCGAGACGCTGTGCGACAACGAAGAGCGCGAGCCGATCCCGTTCCAGGAAATTGATCCGCCCACCATCCAGATGCAGTTCGCCGTCAACGACGGGCCGCTCGCCGGCAAGGACGGCAGGCTCGTCACGGCCCGGCACATCGGCGAACGCCTGCACAAGGAGACGCGGACGAACATTTCGCTGAGCGTCGAGGACACCGACGCGGCGAACATCTTCCTCGTCAGCGCCCGCGGCGAAATGCAGATCGCCATCCTCGTCGAACAGATGCGGCGCGAAGGCTACGAAGTGCTTGTGTCGCGCCCCGAAGTCATCACGCGCCGCGACAAGAACGGGAAGTTGCTCGAACCGTACGAGACGCTCTGGGTCGAGACGCCGCAGGAAAAACTCGGCGACGTGATGCAGGTGCTCGCCGCCCGCAAGGCCGAGATCACGAACATGCAGCATCACCCGCACGGCGTCACCGTCGAGTCCGTGATCCCAACGCGCGGCCTCATCGGTTTCGAGACCGACCTCGTCAACCTCACCAGCGGCCGCGCCGCGATGTCGCACCTGTTCCAGGAGTACGGCCCGTGGAAAGGCGAGATCATGACGCGCACCACCGGCACGCTCGTCTCGATGGAGACCGGCATCGCCACCGCGTGGGCGCTCAACAACATCCAGGAACGCGGGCGCCTGTTCATCGGGCCGCAGGAAGACGTTTATGAAGGGATGATCATCGGCGAGAACCCGCGCGCCGAGGACATGCCGGTCAACCCGACCAAGACCAAGCACCTCACCAATATGCGCAGCCAAGGCGAAGGGAAGGGGATCCAACTGGAGCCGCCGTTGCGGATGAGCCTCGAACGCAGCCTCGAATACATTGACGTGGACGAATACGTCGAGGCGACGCCCAACCACCTGCGCCTGCGCAAGAAAATCCTCAACGCCACCTTGCGCAAGCGCTCGGCGATGGCGGCGTCGAGCGCAGTTTCATAGGCTACCGCTTCGAGGTGCGGTCGGTGACCCAGCGGTGGATTTGCTTTTGCGTGTTGGCCCAGCGGCGCGGGTCGCCGCGCTCGGCGACGAACTGGGCGAACAACTCCAGCAGCATCTCGCGGAATTGGCCGAGTTTCTGGACGCGTTCCTGAAACATCGAGGCGGCGTCGAGGATTTCCTTGGACTCCGGCAGCTTCAGTCCGCGAAAGACGAAAGCGTCAGTGTCGAACGAGCACGACCAGTTCTCGTCGCCGCTGCGGGCGAGGATGAGCTTGGCGCGTTCGAGTTTCTTGCCGCTGAGCAGCGCGGTCTTTGCCTCGGCGCTGATGGTCGGCAGGCCGTGGCGCAACGACATCTCGTGCGCGCCCTCGCCGACGCGCGTGAACAGCAGCGGCCCTTCGAGCATGATGGCGACGCGTCCGTGTTCCTTCGTGTCGAATAATCCCTCGCGCGCCTCGGAGCAGAACCAGAGCCACGTCAGGAAATCCAGTCCGGGTGTTTCCTCCATCGCGGAATCCGGCACCTCGGGCGAGAAACTCGTTTTGCCCCAGTCGCCGATGCCAGCGCCCAACTGCACCGCGGCCGTCGCGGCAGTGAGCGGGATGGGATCGAACCCGGCGGCGTTGCGGAAGTTCAGGCGGAACGCGTCGGTCTGGTTCTCCGAGGTCGCGCCGGCGTAGAGCGTGCTGGCGCGTTCGTCGTACACGAACGGAATACCCTTGAGCGTCGGCGGCATCGTCGGCAGCAACCGGGCCATGACTTGTTTGCGGATGTCGCTGCGCGTTTTGCGGTCCACGAACGGCTTCTTTTCGAGGCGCATGTGGGCGAACTCTTCGAGCATGCACTCGGCGCGCACGAGCGACTTCGGCACTTTGCGCTCGGCCTTGAGCAGCACGAGCCGGAGGTGGCCGCCGAAGAACGCGTTCTCGTCGGTGATCGGCACATCGAGCAGATGGCGTCCGCCGACCCAGCCGTGGACGGGGTCGGCGCCCATGCTTTTCAACGGCGGCGCGGCGCGTTGCGCGAACCGCTCGACGGCGTCCTTCGGCAGTTGGTGCGGGACATGAAAAATACGGAAACTGATCGAACCATTTTCAAATGACATGTGGATTTCCTTACATGAAGCGCCGCTTATAGCATGGCCGCGCGGAGCCGCCAGCATCTTTTTCGCCGGATCTTTTTCGCCGGAAGCGCCGCAGGCGGGCGCATTTGGGCACTGCCACCATTGCGGCGAAGCCATTGTAGGCCGACTCTGTGAGTCGGCGTTCGTTCGACCACACCGGCTGCGCCGACACGCAGTGTCGGCCTACAACCCACTGACGGTGCGTGAACAGGTGTGGCAGTGTCCGGATGCGCCCGACTCAGGCGGGCTTGCAGCCGTTCGCAGAATCTGCTAAGGATGACAGCCATGAAGACGCTGCGCTGCTTGCTTGCCATCACTGTTGCCGTTGCCGCCGTCACGTTGCTGACAGCCGCGCAGCGAGCCAACGCGAGAGGAAAGAAAATCGTGAAACAATCGAACAAGAACTTTTACCATCCCGACGGCACGTTCCATGCCGTCAAGGCGAAGCAGGCTTATTACGACATGATGAAACGGTTCGGCTACCCGGTGTACGACAAACTGAAGACCGACGACTTCTGGGCGATTGATTTCGGCCTCGGCGATTTCGCCAACGTCGGCATGGCGGGCATCTTCTGGTGGAACGACCAAAAGCACGATTATTTCGGGCACGAGATTTATTTGTTGCCGGGCCAAATGATCGTGGAACACGGGCACGTCCGGACGCCGGAGGCGAAACCGAAGATGGAAGCGTGGCAGGTGCGGCACGGCAGCGTCTATCTGTTCGGCGAAGGCGAGGAAACGAACCCGTGCCCGGTCGAGTTGCCGGAGAGCCAGGCGAAATTCATCACCGTCCGAAACGCCAAGCTGCTCAAGCCCGGCGAGATCGCCGCGCTCAACCGGCCGGAAGCAAAACATTTCATGGTCGCCGGACCGGACGGGGCGATTGTGACGGAGTACGCGACGTATCACGACAACGCCGGGCTGCGGTTCACGAATCCGGGTGTGAAGTTTTAGCAAAACAAAAAGCGCCGGCGATTGGTGAAGACGTTGTGGAGGGCCACGCTCCGTCGTGGCCGCATGGGCGAACGGACGCGACGGAGCGCGTCCCTCCAGTTTGGTTGCGGTTGTGAGTTGCATGTTGCGCCATTTTCATATCGGTTCCATTCGCCGCAAGCTGATGGCGGCGATCTTGCTGACGAGCGCCGCCGCGGTGCTGGTCATGGCAACGGTCATGATCGCGTATGAACGCGTTCAACTCCGGCGCGAAGTCAAAGACACGCTCATCACCGAAGCCGAGTTGATTGCGCGATCGGTTGCCAACTCGCTTGCGGCGGGTGACGTCGCCACGGCACGGGAAAGGCTCAGCGCGCTCTGGGTCCAGCGCGAGACCGTCCAGGCATGCTTGCACACTCCCGATGGCAAATTATTTGTCGAGTATGATCCCGCGGACGCGTTCAGCGCGGTGATGCCCGCCACGGGAGAAGTTGAGTTTGGTCCGCGATACGCACTGCTGCGATGGCCGGTCCTGCGCCACAATCAACTGGTCGGTTACGTGTCGTTGCGCGAAGACATGCAACCGCGGCTGCGGCAGTTGCGCCTGCATTTTCTCATCGCGCTCGCCGCGATTGCCGGCGCGCTCGTGGTTGCAGCGGCGCTCTCGCTCCAGTTGCAGCGCATCATCTCGACGCCGCTGCGGACGCTGACGCGCGCCGCGCGCGCCGTCGTCAAGGAGAACGATTACGGCATTCGCGTGGTCAAGCGAAGCCGCGACGAAACCGGCGAACTCACCGATGCGTTCAACCAGATGCTCGACGAGATCGCGCGTCGCGAAGCCGCTCTCGCCGCGAGCGAGCAACGCTACCGGTTGCTGGCCGACACCGTGCCGGACCTTGTGTGCGTGTATGATTTACCCGCGCGGCGCAACCGCTACATCAATCGCGCGGTTCAGCGGATCCTCGGCGTGACGCCGGAACAATTTCAAAACGAAACGCTCGGCCACTTTGTTCATCCCGACGACAAGCCGCGCCTGGAAGCGCACCACGCCGCGTTGAGCGCCGCGCGCGACGGCGAGGTGCTCGAAACGATTTGTCGTTTCCACGATGCAGAGGGGCGTTGCCACTGGCTGCAGTTGCGCGACACCATTTTCACGCGGGATGCCGATGGCAGAGTCCAACAGATCATTGGCGCGGCTTCCGACATCACGGCGTTGCGCGATCTTCAGCGCGAGGTTTTGGAGATCAGCGAACGCGAGCGCGCGCGCATCGGGCGTGACATTCACGACAGCCTGTGCCAGCAACTGGTCGGCGTGACGTTGATGCTGAGATTGCTGCGGGACAAACTTCAGTCGCGGAACCCGTCCGAGGCCGTGGACGCGGCAGAGATGGAGCGGCTGCTGCGCGAAGCCGTCCATCATGCGCGGGAGATCTCCCATAACCTCCATCCGGCGCAGTTCCTCGATGAGGGTCTTTGTGTCGCGCTCCAAAATCTTGCCGACCAAACCAGCCAGCGTTGTTCGGTACAATGTGTCGCAGCGTGTCAGGATGGAATCAAGGAAGTTGATCGTGCGACAGCCCTGCACCTCTATCGCATTGTTCAGGAGGCGGTTGCCAATGCCGTGAAACATGCCCAATCGAGGCGGATTGACGTGCGATTGAGCGCTGATGCCGGCGTGTTGCGATTGACCGTCCAGGACGATGGATGCGGGTTTGCCGACACAGCAGGGAATGGGGACGGGTTGGGGTTGCGGATCATGCGGTACCGGGCGCGCCAGATCGGCGGCAAACTTAGCGTTCGTTCCGCCGAGGGCAGCGGCACCGTCGTGACCTGCCAGTGGCCGGTGTCGGGTTTGTAGTCACGCACGCAGTCCCATGTCGTTTCGGGACGGAGTGCGGTTCCTCGCCTCACGCTACTCCGCTTCGCTGCGTAGCTTACTACGAACAGGAGGGAGGCTTGACCATACTATAGGGGATTATAAGGGGATAAAATTATTTCAAAAAAAAGTTGCACAAATACAAGGGGGGATGTATTTTCCGCCATCAAACGGTGGGTAAGTCACGAGGCTGTCCCAGTTAACCACAAATGTTCACCTGTTACGCGAGTTGAACCAATGTTAGCCGGAGAGAATCGCAGTGTTTTTAGGACGTAGGTGAGGTATCTTCATTCCAAGTTGTCGTGCCGTGCTTTTCTGGCGGTTGCCAAGAGCAACGCTGTCTTTATTTTTCCCATTGCCACTTTTCCGTTGAACCACCACAAGGACTGACTATGAGCTACCAGCGTACACCACATCAGACCACGATCCCCGCCCGACAGACATCTCTCGTCCTGTCCCTGATCGTCCGGTCGGTGATGCTCTCCGTCATGGCTCTTGTGTTCATCGGTTGCGGAAAACAAACCGGCGTCGGCGTCATTGATCTCGACCGCGTGGCGTCGGCGTTGGGTTGGATGGATGATCTCGGCAAGAATCTCCAGACCGCCGACACGGAGATGCGCGCGCAACTCGACCAGGTGTTGCGCGCCAACGTGAAGACGATCGAGGACACCAAGGCCGAGGTTGCTGCCGACGCGAAACTCACGGCGGACCAGATCAAGACGCTGAACAGCATCCAAGACGTTCGCGAGCTTGCCCAACTGCCGTTGACGAAAGAGCAGCGCGAGAAACTCATCAACGCCGTCAATGACGCCAACACCCGCTGGCAGAATGCGCTCAACGCCTACCAGCAACAGATCCAACAACAGCGCGTCAACCTCATCCTCGGCTGCCGCGAAAAAATCCGGCCCGCCGCCCGTCGCGTCGCCACCGCGCGCGGCCTCGCGATTGTCCTCACCACGTCCGACAACGTGCTGCTCTCGGAGCCGGGCACGGACATTACGAATGACGTGATTGATGAACTCCAGAAGAGCGGCACCGCGCGAGTCGTCGCGCCAAGCGCCGCACCGGCGCCCGCGACCCCGGCGCCCGTCGCGCCCGCCAAACAGAACACGAAGCAATAACGACACAGCCCGCACTTGAACGCCACCGCGATACAACCTGCGACCGTCAGAGCCAAGAGCCGAAAGTCCCGGCGGACGGCGCGTGTCATGGCGTTGATCGCAGCGGGGATATTTGGTTTCAGCAGCAGCCACCATGCTGCGAATATCTACTGGGATGCCGGTGGTGCTGCAGACACCAATTTTACCACTCTTGCCAACTGGAACACAGCATCTGATGGAACGGGTGTTAATCCCGGTGTAATTAACAATTTCGATATTGCCTATTTCAATATCACCACCCTCAATACCCCGGTGGGTGTGCGGATCGGCGCTCTGACGATTGGGGGATTCGTTTTCAGGAGCACCGGTTTGGTCTCTTTCAATACCGATGGCTCGAATCGAGCCATTACCCTTGGCACGGGCGGTATCACGATCAATGCCGGTGCAGGACCGGTCACTTTTGGAACAATAACAGATACTCAGAGGATCACGTTCACTCTTGGCGGCACACAAACATGGCGAAACGATTCCGGCAATCTCCTTTCGTTGAACAACAACAACACGATTAACCTGGGCGCTAATATATTAACGTTTAGCGGTGCCGGCAATATCACCACGGGCACCGGCATAATCAGCGGAGCAGGCGGCGGATTGGTCAAGGAGGGAACCGGGGTGCTCACTCTTGGCGCCGCCAACACATTCACGACGGGCGGGTTCAGGTTGAACGCGGGCACCGTCGTGATCGGCAACAACGCAGCGTTTGGCGCCCCCGCCACCAGCCGCCTCACCATCAACGGCGGCGTACTGAATGCGAATGCCGCCCGAACGGTTGCGAATGCCGTCACCATGAACAACAATTTTGCGTTCGAAGGTGCGGGCACGCTCCTTCTAAGTGGCGCGGTCACGCTCGGCAACAACGTGACGATCAACGCTACCAACAGCACGCTGACCATCGGAGGTGTCATTGGTGATGGCGGCAGTGGGTTCGGCATCACGAAAACCGGTTTGGGCACCCTGATATTCAGCAACTCAGCGCCGAGCACGTACACCGGCATGACGACGGTGAACGCCGGTACACTGACTCTGGGTTTCGGCGCCGCAACGACTCCTGGCAGTGGCGTGATTCGGTCCGGTAACGGTGTGACGCTTGGCGGCGGCGCGTTGGTTGTCAAGGGCAAGGCCAGCAGCACCAGTGTGCAGAACTTGGGCAGCATTACCCTCACTCCCGGCGCCAGTCAGCTTTTGGGTGATACAAGTGAAACCTCCGCGATATTGACCTTGAGCCTGGGCACGTTGGCGCTCAACACGGCCAACACGGCTCTTTTGATCGGCAAGGTTCCCGGCGTGACGGCTGGTACGCTCAACCTCACCAGCACCACCAACAAAGATGCCACCGGCATCTATGGCGGTCGGGTTGTTTTTTCCACTGGCACAGCCAACACCGGGTACGAATGGGCGACGACCAGTTCCGGAAGCTCGCCCTACACCCTCTCCGCCTACGCGGGGTATTCGGCTTTGGCACTCGGTGCCGGCACGGACACGCTCAACTCCCGCATCACAGCCAGCCAGACGCTCACCGGCAGCCGGACGACCAACACGCTCAAGATCGAAGATCCCGCAACAGCCGGTCTGACGCTTGCTCTCGGAGCCAACACGCTGACACTCAACGGTGGCGGGTTGCTGTTCACCGGTACTCGGGCATTCCAGATCACCGGCACATCCGGCGCCACCCGTCTGACCGCCGGCAGCGGCAGCAACTATGAACTGATTATCCATCAATACAGTACAGGCGCCTTGACCAACACCGCGGTGATTGGCGACAACGCAGGCAATGCCGTTTCCGTGCTCAAGGCGGGGCCGGGACAATTGGTGCTGACTGGCGCCAACACGTTTACTGGCGGGTTGCGCTTGGGTGGCGGTACTCTGGTCATCGGCAATAACCAATTCATGGGTAATGGCGGCGCATTCACGATTGACCCAGGCACCACGCTCAATGCGACTGCCGACTTCAATGCCACCTTCAACCGCCCGATTCAGTTAAATGGCGATTTCACCTTCACGGGCAGTGGAAATCTTAATTTGGGAACGGGCAACGTCACGCTCGGCAATCACGTGCGGATTACAGTTGGAGCCAGGACGTTGACGCTGGGTGGCGCCATTGATGACGGCGTGAATACGTACGACTTTGCAAAAGCCGGCGCCGGCACGCTGAGACTGACCGGAACGAACACTTATGGCGGCACGACCTACATCCACGGCGGGGTGCTTCAAGCGGTTGAAGGAGTCGGGTTGCCGACCAACTATCTCACGCTGAACGGCGGCGTTTTCGAGGCGCTCGGCGGCGGCACGTTCACGCGGTCGCTCGGCATGGAAGGCGCGAATTATTTCCGATGGGAAACCGGCGGCGGCGGGTTCTCAGCCAGTGGCGGCAAGTTGATCGTCAACATCGGCGGCAACCTGACTCCCGATGAATTGGTTTGGGGTGTTGCCGCGCAGGTTGGCAGCCGGATTGTTGGCAACTTGATTTTCGGCTCGACAACGGCGAACGCCGAGACGGAGTTTGTGAACCGCATTGATCTGAATGCTGTAACCCGGACGATTAACGTGGTTGCCAATGCCGGTGTTGCCAGCACCGGTTTTACGACGATTTCCGGCGTCATTCGTACTTCCAGTGGAACAGCCGGCCTTACTAAAACCGGCGCTGGCACCTTGAAATTGACCGGGAACAACACCTACAACGGCACAACCCTTATCTCGGGCGGGGCAATTCAGGCGGTCGCAGGAGTCGGCTTGCCCACCACTGGCAATCTCAGTCTTAACGGCGGCGTGTTTGAAGCGCTCGGCGGAGGCACCTTTACGCGCACGGTGGGTACTGCTGGCGGACAGGTTCAATGGACGGGCGCGAGCGGCGGCGGCTTCTCTGCTGTGGATGGCAAGTTGACCGTCAACATCGGCGGCAATGTGACACCCGATGAATTGATTTGGGGACCCTCGGGCAGTTTTCATATCCAAGGTCCCCTGATGTTTGGCTCGGTCACGGCGAATAATGAAGTCGAGTTTCTGAACCGCATTGATCTGGCAGGCGCAGCGCGCACGATTACAAACATTGTGGGCACTACGACGCTTTCCGGTGTCATCCGCAACAGCAGCGGGACGGCAGCCGGTTTGACCCTGAGCGGCACCGGCACCTTGAACATGAGCGTCGCCAACACGTACGATGGCGGAACCACGATGGGCGGTGCCGGGTCGTTTACACTCGTGCTCGGTGACAACCAGGCCTTGGGCACGGGCAGCGCCTTTACGTGGACGGCTGGCACTCTGGCGGCCAGCAAGGCAATCGCGCTGTCATACAATGTGGCGATGGGTGGCAACAACACGATCACCGGCGCGAACGACATCACGTTGAATGGGACGTTTGATCAGGGCAATGCGAGCCGCACTCTGACGGTGAACAACACTGGCACAACGATACTGAACGGCAATGTGACCCTGACTACGGGCGGCACAGCCCGCACACTTACTCTCGCCGGCAGCGGCAACCTTACTGTCAATGGCCTGATTCAGGACGGCGTCACCGCCGCCAGCGCCTTGGCCGTCACCAGCACCGGACAAGTCACCTTGAACAACGCCAACACCTTTACCGGTACGTTCACGCTCAACACGGCCAGTGGCACGCTGATTGTGGGCGACAACAACGCGTTGGGCGGCGCGGGCGGCACGCCCGGCGCGTTCACGTGGACCGCCGGTACAGTTCAAGCCGGCGGCGGCGCGCGTGCAGTGGCCAATAATGTGACGTTTACCGCCGGCGCGATCAGCGGCGCGAACGACCTGACCTTGAACGGGACGTTTACCGTTGCCGCCGGCACACGTACGCTCATGGCGAATACCACGGGTGGCGCGGAAGTCACGCTCGCCGGCAACGTCTATTTGTCCAGCACGGATACCGCCAACCGCTCATTGACAATCGCCGGCGCGGGACCGGTTGTGATTGACGGCGTGATTGCCAACAACAATGCCGGCAACACCCTTGGGGCCGCGCTGATCTACTCCGGCACCAGCGTGTTGACTCTCAACAACGACAATACATTCACCGGCGGCTTGACGATCAACACCGGCCAAGTGGTGTTGGGCCACGCCGGGGCATTGAACAGCACCGTTAATTCCGAGAACGCCGTGACCTTCGGCAACGCCAGCGAGGGGATCTTGACGCTGAACGGCAACAGCATTGTCGTCAGAAGCCTCACGTCTTCCAACAACGCGACGGCGGCAGTGGTTGAAAACGCCCATGTTAATAATGCAGTTCTGACCGTGGGCAATACCGCTGGCGATAGCAGCACGTTTGCCGGCGTGATACGGGACGGCGCGGGCGGCGGCACGCTGGGATTGACCAAGGAAGGAACCGGCTTCCTCTATCTCACGGGCACCAATACATATACTGGGGCCACCGCTGTCAACGCCGGTCTGCTCGGACTCTTGTATAAGATATCGAACCCCACCGACCTCACCGTCGCTAATGGCGCTAGGCTTGTTCTCGGCGTTGGTGCTGTGGGGCAATGGGAAGCTGCCGACATTGCTGATGTCGTCGCCAATTCTCTATCGGCCAATTCTAGTTTTGGTCTCGATACCACTCTTGGCAATTTTACCTACAGTGGTGACCTTTCTGACTTTGAGCATTTCTATAAGTTTGGCACCAACACCCTGTATCTCAGCGGCACGAGTACGTTCGGTGGCAACGCCTACGTGCTCGGCGGCGCGTTGCGCGCCGAGTGGGGCGTCGGCCTGCCCGACACTGCCAACCTCGTCCTGAGCAACGGCGTTTGGGAAACCTCCAGCGGTACCGCTTGGAACTTGGGCACGGGCGGCGGCCAGTTCCAGTTGGTCGGCCCGACCGGCGGTTTCTCGGCGGTTGACAACCCGCTCACCGTCAACCTCGGCAACGATGGCCAGACAATCGTCTGGGGCACGGATACATTCAAACCGGGCGTGCTCTTGCTCAACTATTTCAGCGCCAACACCAATCTTACCTTTGTCAACCCGATTAACCTGAACGGTCTGGCGCGCACCATTAGCGTGGAATCAGCAGTAGCGCCGGCGACGATGGTTGGCAACATCTTTAACAGCGGTGCAGCCGCTGTTCTGGTGAAGGTCGGCTCCGGCACGCTGGTCTTTGAGACCAACGCCGTCACCTTGACCGGGTTGACTGTCAATCAAGGCACGTTGACGTTGCGAGGCGCGACGGTGGCGAACAGTGGCGCCAATATTATTGTTGGGGGTTTGGCCAGCAATGTTGCGGTGCTGACGTTTGCAGGAACGACGACGGCTGACAACAACCGTCAGATTCTCATTGGCAATGCGGCCGGCGCCGTCGGCGTGTTGACCTTTACTGACCAGGCGGCTTTGACCGGTTTCGGATCGCTGACGT
>Ga0194112_10002748_pt1 | contig 24961 bp, 23 predicted proteins | sample TA2MahC400mmetaG_FD_146191 | JGI IMG/M metagenome (GOLD analysis project Ga0194112, IMG submission 146191) | Freshwater microbial communities from Lake Tanganyika, Tanzania - TA2015016 Mahale Deep Cast 400m | ecosystem: Environmental > Aquatic > Freshwater > Lake | place: Tanzania: Lake... | reverse complement strand
GACGAAGAACGCCCCTGGGGGCATGGCCATGATTGTCCAGGAGTGCCACCAGGCGGCGCGGGCCGGGAGTTCGAGGCCGAAGACGGTTCCGAAGCCGAGCGGCTCGCGGATGGCCGCCACGAGCATGAGCACGCCCGAGTAGCCCAGTCCCGCGCCCAACCCGTCGAGGAAGGCCGGCAGCGGCGCGTTCTTGATCGCGTAGGCCTCGGCACGGCCCATGATGATGCAGTTCGTGATGATCAGCCCCACGTAGGGGCCGATGATCTTATGGATGGCCGGGAACTCCGAACGGAAGATGATGTCCACCACGATCACATAGTCGGAGGCGAGGAGGACCTGGACGATCATGCGGACGCGTGCGGGGGTGTAGTTGCGGAGCGCGCTGGCGGTCACGCTGGTCATGGCGGTTGCCCACACGAGGCCCGCGCACATCAGGAGGGTGTTGAACATCAAGTTGGTGACGGCGAGCGACGAGCAGATGCCCAGCACCTGGCGGAAGATGGGATTGTCGTCCCACATCTCCGTCACCAGCGCCTTCTTCGCCTGTCGTGCGGTCGAAGCCATCGCGAAAATGCCCTTCTACAGAGAGGATGAATGGATGGGTGGATGAATGGATGACCTGAAGGCAAGTGAGAGTGAAAGGGAAAGTGAAAGTGAGGAGAAGAGCAACTGCCCTTCAGCTTCCCCGCTCACTTTCCCTTTCCCTCTCACTCTCCCTCCAATCATCCATTCATCCAATCATCCCCTCACTCTCTCATCTCCCGCTCCGCCTCGCGCTCGCCATCGCCCTTCGGAACTGGCGGAGATTCTCGCCGAGGAACTTCCCCACGGCCAGCGAGGTCTGCGTCGCGCCCGTGATCGCGTCAACGTAGCGGCCTGAGCGTGGGTCTTTAGGGCTCGTGGGCGCTCCGCCGCCGACGTAGAGGAACTTGCGCCCCTCCGCGGGCGGGGAGACGTCGAGGCCCTTGAACTGCGCCTGCCACCACTCCTCGGTCACGCGCCCGCCCAGGCCAGGCGTCTCGCTCTGCTCCGTGATGATGAGGCCGACGGCCTTTCCGAGGTCGGGCGTGAGTGCCATCCAGCCCTTGATTGGCGCCCAGAAGCCCACGCCGCGGAACTCGAACGCCACGGCCGCGAGGTCCGACTCGTCGCGCTTAGCCTCTGGCGATGCCTCGCTCCGGGAGCAGCGGAGCACGCGGAACTCGCGCCCCGTCTCGGGGTCCCGCACCGTCAGGCTGCGGTCGACCCTGCGGCGGACGGCCTCGGCGATGGCGCTCTGGCTCATCGCCGCGGCGTCGCCCAGCCCGAACACGCTCACGATGGCCCGCTCTTCGAGGAGCGCCTCGTTGCGCTTCACCCGGCCCCGCGTGGCCACCTGGAGCGACGTGATCGCCGCGGTGAAGACCGACGACACCACCAGCGTGTAGCAGACGACATAGGTTGGACGATTCACGTCAAGCTTCATCTTGTGGATCCATCCTGACCCGTGACGCGTGACCCGTGACAAGAGAAGAAAGGCCCCCTCTTCTCTTGAGTCTTCTCACGCGTCACGCGTCACGGGTCACGGGTCTCTTCCTCTCCTGCCAGGCGCCCACCGCAAGGTCGAGCGTAGGACCAATGGTGTTCCCGAGCAGGATCGCGAAGCCCACGGCGCCCGCGAACTGCGCCTTCCAGCGCAGGAAGACGATCATGAAGCCGATGAAGACCCCGTACATCCAGATGGCCGGCTTCTTGCGGGGCGCGGAGATCGGCTCAGTGACCATGAACACGGCGCCGTACATGAGCGCCCCCGAGAAGAGGGTGAATGGGAGCGGCGGGACGGCGGCCACGCCCGCAATGTCGTGGAAGAGCAGGCAGGCGGCCACTGCGCCCACGAACGGCCCAGCCATCAGCCGCCAGTTGGCCGTCCGCGTGGCGAGCAGGTAGGCCGCGCCGATGAGGATTGCGAGCGCGCTCACCTCGCCGCACGAGCCGGCCGCGAGCACCTTCTCGCCGAACTCGCCCCGGAACGTCCCCCCGATGTTCCCCAGGAACAGGTCGAGGACGGGGGTGCCGTAGCCGTGGTCGCGCAGCGCCCACATCGGCGTGGCCGCGGTCACGGCGTCCACGGGCCACTTTCCCGCAGCCGAGGCGAGCCAGTCGGGCGCCCGCGCCAGGCTCTCAAGCGACCAGTGGCCGAAGCCGCCCGGCCAGCCGCGGAAGGCCGGCACGAAGCTCCCCGTCATCTCCACGGGGAAGCAGACGTAGACGAACGCCCGCCCGACGATGGCCGGGTTGCACCAGTTGCGCCCGAAGCCGCCGTAGACCTCCTTGCCGAACAGGATGGCCACCACGATGCCCACGAGGGCCTGCCAGAAGGGCATCGTGGACGGGAGCGACAGGGCATAGAGCGCGCACGTGACGAAGCAGGCCGTGCTCACGGGCGCCTTGCGCCGCCGCGCCATCACCCACTCCATCGCCAGCCCGCCTGCCGTGCTCGCCGCCAGGAGCGCCGCCACCCGCCAGCCGAAGAAGTAGACCCCCGCCACCAGCACGGGCGCGAGCGCGTGGAGCACCCGTAGCATCACCGGCTGCTTGAGGAGCCACTTCCTGGGTTTCCCGGGCGATTGCTCTGCCATAGGATAGCGGACCTGAGAGAAGCAAGATGCCCCAGTGCGGTCTTCTGCTGCAACTGAAGGGGATGATTGGATGGGTGGATGAATGGATGATTGTCTGACACCCATCCACCCATCCAATCATCCATTCATCCCCCCGCTGACAAGGGGTCACTTCGCTGGCGGCTCCTTACCCGCCTGTGGTGCGAAGCGTTGGCGGAGGGCGGCGGGCTCGGGGTCGGTCGGCCCCCAGGCGGCCTCGCCGAGGGCGGCGAGCGCCAGGGGCAGGCTCCCCTCGCCGGCCGCCTCCTTTGCCAGCGCGAGGAGCGGCGCGGCCCCAGGGACCGGCGCCGGCTCCGCGATGCACGGCACCGGGTGGTACTGTGCTACGTGGCGCAGGCGCTCGCGCACTTCCTCGTTCGCGGGCACGGCCCCTTGCGCGATGCCGTTGAGCTTGTAGCGCGCGGCGAGCTTGAGGAAGTCCTCCGCCGCCTGAGGGTCGTCAGGAACCTTGAGCTCGGGCGGCACCACCCGCTCGGGGTTGGACGGCCAGTCGGCCATCCAGAGGCAGGGGATGGTCGGGCCGCGCGCCCTTCGGAACGCCGTGCCGCGCCGCGGCGGACGGATGAGCTGGAGAAGCGTCTGTGCGCCCCAATACGACCCCGCGTCCGACGCCCCGTGGATGACCACCGCGAAGGCGTCCACACGGATGAAGTACCCCTCGATGACCATCTCCTTGGAGAACCGCAGGTCCTTGACGCCGATGGTCATGGCCGGCATGTGAACGGCCGGCTCGCCGGGCTTCCTGGCCCTGAAGGGCGCGGTGAGCTCGTCGGCGGCCGGCACCCGGCGTGGGGGGCGCGGGCTGGGTTTCTCCGCTTCCCCGCCTTTCCTGGTTTCGTCTGGCGGGCGGATGGTGCGCGGCTCGACGATCCAGATGCTCTTGCGCGGCCCGAGGCGGCGCTCGTCGCCGATCCGCAGGATCGGCAGGTCCAGCCCCCAGCGGTAGCGGATGCCGAGCTGCACGGCGCGTGCCGCCGCGCGGGTGCCGAACGCCGCCTCCTCCGACACCAGCACCGCGGCGAAATCGTCGAGCTCGAACTCCCCCTCTTTGAGCGTGACCTGCTTGGGCGCGGGGACCACGCCGAGCGCGAGCGTGGCATCCTCTCCCGCTTCCGCGCACAGCGCCGCGAGAACACACGCACCGATCCACGCACGAAGGCGGCCCATGACTGCTCCTGGGATTCTCACGTTGGCATGATACTCACTCTTGGAAGCGAGTCAACCGCGCTCGAGCCTGGCACGCCCCCAGTTTGCCGTCGCTCGGTCTGTTCAGCCCCGGGGGGGCGAAATGCGATAGCCCAGGGCGGAGCGAAGCGGAGCCCTGGGAAAGACGGCCCCCGTCCGATAGCCCTGAGAGGGCGGAGTAGGGTCCTCGGCACCCCTATATCGCCCTTACAGGGCTCTCTCACTGACGACCGCACACCCAGGGCTTCGCTTCGCTCCGCCCTGGGCTTTCCCATGCCGCCCTTGCAGGGCTGCCAACCGCCAGACGCGCAAACCGGGATCGCCTCGTCGAGGAGCTGGCACCGCGGCGCGAGGGCTTGCAGGGCTGCCAACCGCCAGACGCGCAAACCGGGGGCGTGTCAGGGCTCGAGCAGGGCCTTGAGGTCGGCGAGGCGGGCCTCGGCGGCCGCCTTGTCGCTGGCCTCCACGGTGATGCGCAGGACCTCGCGCTCGGTGCCCGATGGCCGCACGCAGAACCACCAGCCGTCGAAGTCCTTCCGCACGTCGGGCGGGAAGCGCGTGACCTGGCGGGCCGAGGCGTCGGGGAAGGCGGCGTCCGCCCTCGGGATGCGCGCGACGGCCTCCTCGCGGTTCGCGAAGCGGAGCTTCGCGCCCACCCTGTGGTAGCGCGTGGCGAGCGGGCTGACCATCTCGGAGAGGCGCCGGCCCGCCGACGCCAGGAGCTGTAGCGCCACGAGCGTGGCGAGCATCCCGCTGTCGCAGTAGTAGAAGTCGCGGAAGTAGAAGTGCCCGCTCTCCTCGCCCGCGAATAGGCCGTCGGCGCGGCGCAGGCGCTCCTTGATGCGCGAGTGGCCCACGGGCGCGACGGTCGCCTTGCCGCCCGCCTCCGCGATGGCGTCCCGCACCGCCAGGCTGCACGTGAGGTCGTAGAGCACCGGCTGGCCCGGGCAGCGGCGCAGGAACACGCCGGCGAAGAGCGCGGTGAGCGCCGAGCCGCCCGCGGGCTGGCCCGCCTCGTCCACGATCACCGCGCGGTCCGCGTCGCCATCGAAGGCCACCCCGAGGTCGGCCCCGCGGCTCCGCACGGCGGCCTGGAGCTTCTCAAGCGCCCCGCGCTCGGTGGGGTCCGGCCCACGGTCAGGGAACGCGCCGTCGAGGGTGAAGTGCAGCGGGATGACCTCGCAGGGGAGGCGGCGGGCGATGAGCGGGAAGACCTTTGCCGCCATGCCGTTCCCGGCGTCCACCACCACCTTCAGTGGGGCGAAGGGGCCGGGGGCGATGGCGAAGAGCTTCTCGACGTATGCCTCGGCGATGTCGCGCGTGTGCGCCCTCAGCGGCCCGATGGCGCCGGGCGCCGCGTCGTTCCGGGCCACAACGATGTCACGGATGATCTTCAGCCCCGTGTTCGCGTCTATCGAGAGCGCGTGGGCGAGGACGAACTTCAGGCCGTTGTCGGACGGGGGGTTGTGCGACGCGGTGATCATCACCCCGCCGTCGAAGTCGTCGTGGAACTCGCCCGTGGCGAAGTAGACCATGTCGGCAGAGACTAGCCCAAGGTCTACCGGCGTGATCCCGCCGTCCTTGAGGCCGGCCGCCGTGGCCGCCGCGAGGACGTCGGAACCGCGGCGCGCGTCGCGCCCGATGGCCACGTGGCCCGTCTCCACCCGCATTGCCTCCTCGAGGTAGGCGGCGAGTGCGCGCCCCACCCGGTACGCGATCTCGGGGCTCAGCGGGCGCGGGTACGTGCCCCGGATGTCGTAGGTCTGGAACACGAGGTCCACCGCGGCTCGCAGATCGTCCATGGGTCATCCTTGCGGGGAAGAAGCGGGCGATGGGGGACAGCCAAGAGGTTATCCGGCGGGCGTTGGATTGTCAAGGAGATCATTGATTGCGATCATGGGTCCTGCTAGAATCCATTTGGTGGGACACCGGGCGGCATGTCCCCGGGGCCGTGAAAGGAGACCTGGCATGTTGAGCAAGAAGATGGAAGAGGCGTTGAACAAGCAGTTGAACGCCGAGCTGTTCTCGTCCTACCTCTACCTGGCGATGGCGGCGGACTTCGAGGCGAAGAACCTGCCCGGCTTCGCCCACTGGCTGAAGGTGCAGGCCAAGGAGGAACACGGCCACGGGATGAAGTTCTACGAGCACATCAACGACCGCCGCGGCCGCGTGACCCTGGCGGCCATCGCGGCGCCGCCCGCCGAGTGGAAGACCCCGCTCGCCGCCTTCGAGGTCGTCCTCGAACACGAGAAGAAGGTGACGGGGCTCATCAACGCCCTGGTCGAGCTCGCCGCGAAGGAGAAGGACAACGCCACCGGCGTGATGCTCCAGTGGTTCGTCACCGAGCAGGTGGAGGAGGAGAAGAACGCCGACTACATCGTGGCGCAGCTCGGGATGATCGGCGAGTCGGCTCACGGGCTGATCATGCTCGACCGCGCGCTCGCCCAACGGAGCTGAGGAAAGGGTTGGACCATGGAAAAAGTCGTCCGCGTGTTGTGTGTGGCGCTCGTCCTGGCCGCGGCCTGCCTCGTCGCCGGCTGCGGACAGGAGGGCGCGAACCAACCGGCCGCCGGAGGCAAGGCCCAGGCCCTCTGCCCGGTCATGGGCCAGAAGATAAACAAGGCGATCTTCGCGGACCACGAGGGCAAACGCGTCTACTTCTGCTGCGAAGGCTGCCCGGAGACCTTCAAGAAGGACCCCGCGAAGTACATCAAGAAGCTCGAGGACGAAGGGGTGGTCCTCGAGAAGACGCCCTCCAAGGGCGGGTGATGCCCGTGAGTGGCCCGGGGGTCACCCGGGCAAACTGCTTCCGCGGGTCACTGGTTCCGGCCGGGGGGCCAAGAGATGGAGCCGTTCGCCCTGGTGATTCTCGGCGCCTCGGGCGACCTCGCCAGCCGCAAGCTCCTCCCAGCCGTCCATCGGCTCTTCCAGGAGCGCCTGCTGCCTGAGCCGTTCGCCGTCGTCGGCTTCGCCCGCACCGAGATGAGCGACGCGGCGTTCCGCGACGCGGTCCGCCAGGCGCTCGCCAGGTTCGCTCCGGCCGATGCCGGCGATTGGCCCGCGTTCGCCCGCTGCCTCTTCTACCATCGCGGGGCCTACTACGACCAGGCGGGCGCGCTCCGCGACATGGTCCAGAACCACATGATGCACCTGCTGTGCCTCGTGGGCATGGAGCCGCCGAACTCCCTCGACCCCCGCGCGGTGCGGGACGAGAAGGTGAAGGTGCTCAAGGCCCTCCGCACGATCCCGACCTGCGACGTGGGCGACCGCGTGGTCCGCGCGCAGTACGCCGCAGCGGAGGGCGTCCCCGCCTACCGCGACGAGCCGGGCGTGGCCCCCGACTCGCGCACCGAGAGCTACGTCGCGCTCAAGACCTACATAGACAACTGGCGCTGGGCGGACGTGCCCTTCTATCTCCGCACCGGCAAGCGGCTGGCGGCCCGCATCACGGAGATCGGCATCCATTTCAAGCCGGTGCCGCAGGTGCTCTTCAACGCCGCGCCCTTCGGGCCGACGGCGCCGAACGTCCTCGCCCTGCGCATCCAGCCCGACGAGGGCATCAGCCTCCAGTTCCAGGTCAAGCGCCCGGGGGCCGGCGTGCGGATCGAGCCGCTCAAGATGGCCTTCGGCTACGAGGAGTCGTTCGGGGACGAGCCGCCCGAGGCCTACGAGCGGCTGCTCCTCGACGCCGCGCTCGGCGACCCCACGCTCTTCACCCGCAGCGACGAGGTGGAGGCGGCCTGGGCGTTCGTGGACCCGCTCCTAGAAGCTTGCGCCCAGGCGCCGCCCGCGCCGTTGCCGACCTACCCCGCCGGCACCTGGGGGCCGCCCGAGGCCGACGCCCTCATCGAGGCCGACGGCCGCCGCTGGACCGTGCTCAAGCGCCGCGGCGCGGGGAGGAGAAGCCCATGAGCCGCTTGCTCCTTTGTCCCTGTAGTCCTTGTGGTCCCTGTGGTCCTTCGGCACCTCCAGAAGCCAAGGGACCACAAGGACCACAGGGACCACAAGGACCAGGGGGACGCCGTGCTCCACACGCTGGGCTATTCGCCCGCCTCCTGGTCCTCGCGGCGCTCTGGCCGGCCGTGGTTGCCCTCGCCGCCGAGGGCTTCGAGGAGGAGCCCTTCCAGGTCAGCTCCGCACTCGCACCCGCCGAGGCCCCCGCCGGCGGCGAGCTCACCCTCTCCGTGGCCTTCAAGCTGCGCCCCGACGTGCACCTCTACAAGGACTCCATCAGGTTCGCCTGGGACGAGCTGGCCGGCCTCGCGGAGAAGGAGGTGGTGAAGCCGAAAGGGAAGGATTACCCCGACCTCATCTCCGGCAAGGCGGGCGCCACGCTCGAGGCCTACGAGGGCGCGGTGAACGTGGCCGTGAGGTTCCGGGTCACGGGCGCCGCGGGCGGGAAGGCGGCCCTCAGGGGCAGGGTCGCCTACCAGGGCTGCACGGAGACGCAGTGCTTCCGCCCCGCCCGGTTCGCCCTCTCGCACGAGGCAGCCATCGTGGGGGGCGCAGGCCCCGTCCTGGCGCCGGAGGCGGAGGAACGGCCAGGGTGGCTCTTCGTCCTCCAGCAGTTGGCCAAGGCACTTCTCGCCGGCCTGCTCCTCGGCCTCACGCCGTGCGTCTACCCGATGATCCCCATCACCGTGGCCGTCATCGGCGGCCAGAAGGGGGCGTCGCGCCTGGAGGCCGTCCTCCTCTCGCTCGTCTACGTGTTGGGCATCGCGGTCATCTATGCGTTCCTCGGCGTGCTGGTGGCGTCGGGCGGCGCCTACCTGCGGCTGGCCTTCCAGTCGCCCTACGTGCTCGCTGGCATTGCGGCGGTGTTCGTGCTCTTCGCCCTGGGGATGTTCGACGTCGTGACGATTCGCGCGCCGGCGTTCCTCGGCGGCGTGGCCGACGATCTGGCGGGCAGCACCAAAGGCTCCCTTGGGGTCTTCCTGCTCGGCATGGTCAGCGGCCTGGCCGCCGGGCCGTGCGTCGCAGGGCCGCTCCTGGCTATCCTCACCGACATTGCGACGATGGGCAATCGCCTGCTCGGCGGGGCCATGATGTTCGTCCTCGCCTGGGGCATGGGCACGTTCCTCATCGCTGCCGGGGCCTCCGCCGGCCTGCTCCCAAAGGCCGGCCCCTGGATGGTCTGGGTCAAGCACCTCATCGGCTTCGTGCTCATCTGGGCAGCGCTCTACTTCCTGCGGCCGGTCATCCGCGAGACGGCTTTCTGGCTCGCCAGCGCGGGGGTGATAGTGGTGGGCACGGTGTTCCTGGGCGGCCTTGACGCCCTGACGCCCGAGAGCGGGTTCGGGGCCAGGGCGAAGCGGCTCCTCGGCGTCGTCGCCCTCGTCGTCGCGGGCTGGTGCGCGCTCGTCGGCCTCGGCCTCGAGCCGAGGGCGGGCTTCGGCCCCCTGCCAGGCGTGGCGCAGGCCGACCCGTTCCTCCACGGCGACCCTGACCTTTTCAAGGAGGCGTTGGCTGCGGGCAAGCCAGTCGTGCTCGACTTCACGGCCGAGTGGTGCGGCTACTGCAAGGTGCTCGACCGCACGACGTTCGCCGACCCCGCGGTGATTGCCGAGCTGGGGCGCTTCCGCGCCCTGAAGATTGACGTTGACACCGGCCGCAACGCCGAGCTGGTGAAGCGCTACGACGTGGCCGGGCCGCCACTGGTCGTCGTGCTCGACTCCAAGGGCGCCCTCATCAAGAAGCTCGGCTACGACGAGGCCAAGGACCCCGACAAGTTCGCCGACTTCCTCAAGCAGGTGAGGTAAGGGCCCAAGCGTGCGCAAATACTGGTGTCGCATCTGCACGTTCGTGTACGATCCCGCCAAGGGCGACCCCCAAAATGGCGTGCCCCCCGGCACCCGCTTCGAGGACCTGCCCGACGATTGGACATGCCCCACGTGCGGCGCGCCGAAGAACTACTTCGACCCAGTGGAGGGCGGCCACGACCCGTAGGCCCTCTCGTGCTCGTCGTCGTCCTCGTCGTCGTCGAAATCCCGAAGGAATCGAGGACGAGGACGATTGACGAACCCAGGAGCTGAGGAAATGCGCAAAGACGAGTTGATGCGCGTCTACTACCAGATGCAGCTCGCCCGCGGCTTCGAGACCCGCGTGGCCGAGCAATACATGAAGGGCCGCATCGGCGGCTTCTGTCACCTCTACAGCGGCGAGGAAGCCGTCGCCCTCGGCGCCCTCTGGTCCCTCCGCAAGGACGACTACGTGATCGGCTCCTACCGCGACCACGGCTACTACATCCTGCGCGGAGGCGACCCGGGCAAGTGCATGGCCGAGCTGTTCGGCCACGCAGAGGGCTGCTGCAAGGGCAAGGGCGGCTCGATGCACCTCTTCGACCCGGACATCAACTTCCTCGGCGGCTACGCGATAGTCGGCGGCATGTGCCCCATCGCCGCCGGGCTCGGCCTCGCCATCCAGTACCGCGGCGAGGACCGCGTCGTCCTCTGCTTTTTCGGCGACGGCGCGACCAACCAGGGGGCCTACCACGAGGCCCTCAACATGGCCTCCCTCTACAAGCTCCCAGTCATCTGGGTCTGCGAGAACAACCGCTACGCCATCGGCACCAGCGTCACCCGCTCCAGCGCCCAGGAGTCCATGGCCCGCAAGGCGAAATCCGCCTACGACCTGCCCACGAGCGTGGTGGACGGCATGGACTTCTTCAAGATGCAGAGCGTGACCGAGCGGGCGATCAAGCGGGCGCGCGAGGGCAGAGGACCCTCGTTCATCGAGGCCAAGTGCTACCGCTACCGCGGCCACTCGATGAGCGACCCCGCCACCTACCGCGACAAGAAAGAGGTCGAGTTCTGGAAGCAGCGCGACCCCATCCCCCGCATCAAGGCCGTCATCCAGCACGACTTCGACGTGCCCGACGAGGAGTTCCACGCCCTCGACGCCAAGGTCCGGCAGGCCCTCGACGAGGCCGTCGCATTCGCCGAAGCGGGCCAGGAGCTTCCGCCCGAGAGGCTGCACGAGGACCTCTATGTGGACTGACCCGCGCCCTCCCGAACGTTCCAATACGTTCGGGAGGGTAACGTTGTCGCCGCTGAGTACCCTCCCGAAGGTATTGGAACCTTCGGGAGGGAGAGGAGAAGGGCACCAGGAACGTGTCATTCCGAGCGAAGCGCAGCGAAGTCGAGGAATCTCTCCTGCTCCTGGCGCGGTGGAAGACAGATGCCTCGACAACCTCGGCATGACGCGGCAGGGGAACGGGCCGATGGCGAGCATGCGCACTGACGACACGTTGTTGCCGCTGCCGCGTTGGGCATGGGTGCTCGCGGCCTTGCTCTTTCCCGCGGGGGTCTTCGTGGCCCTCTCGGCTGCAAGGGTGCTGACATGGAGGGCAGGCGTCGCACTCGCCGTGGCAAGTTACGCTGCACTAGTGGCGGCGGTGCTTCTCAACGCGCTCAAGACACCACCGAGGACATGAGGAAATGGCAAAGCTGAGCTACCGCGACGCCCTCAACCAGGCCCTCCGCGAGGAGATGCTCCGCGACGAAAACGTGGTGCTCTTCGGCGAGGATGTGGCCGAATATGAAGGCTCGTTCAAGGTCACGCGCGGCCTCCTCAAGGAGTTCGGCCCCAAGCGCGTCTTCGACACGCCGATCTCCGAGGCCGGCATCGTGGGCATGGCCATCGGCGCCGCGATGGGCAGGATGCGGCCCGTGCCCGAGCTGATGACGGTGAACTTCGCCTACGTTGCGATGGACCAGATACTCAACCACCTGGCCCTCATGCGCTACATGTTCGGCGGCCAGGTCACGCTCCCGGTCACGATTCGCATGCCGGGCGGCGGCGGGCACCAGCTCGGCAGCCAGCACTCCCACAGCCTCGAGGCCCTCTTCGTCCACACCCCCGGCCTCTTCGTTGTCTACCCCGCCCTCCCAGTGGACGCCAAGGCCCTGCTCAAGGCCGCCATCCGCGACGATAACCCCGTCATCTTCCTGGAGCACGAGGGACTCTACAACTTCGAGGACGAGGTGCCCGATGGCCTCGAGCCCGGCGAGATAGGCAAGGCGGCCATTCTCCGCGAGGGCAACGACGTCTCGCTCATCGGCTACGGCGCCATGACCCACGTGGCCCTTCACGCGGCCGAAGCTCTTGCCACGGAGGGCGTTAGCGCCGAGGTGATTGACCTCCGCACCCTGCGGCCGTGGGACAAGGTGGCCGTGGCCGACTCCGTCGCCAAGACCCACCGCGCCGTGGTCATCGAGGAGTGCCCGCCCGCCTGCGGCATCGCCGCGGAGGTCGCAACCAACATCGCCGAGCTCGCCTTCGACTTCCTCGACGCCCCCATCGAGCGGGTCTCCGGCGCCGACGTGCCGCTGCCCTATGCGAAAAACCTGGAACAAGCCTGCATCCCGCATGCGGCCGACGTAGTGAAGGCCGCGCGCAAGGCATTGGGGCGATGATAGCTGCGAGCGGCGAGCCACGAGCCGCGAGCTACAAGGCCAGGATTGGGAGCCATCTTGTTCCAAGCTCGCCGCTCGTGGCTCGCGGCTCGAAGCTCTCCCGACCCGGAGGACAGCCATGTACGAAGTGACGATGCCCAAGCTCTCCGACAGCATGAAGGCCGGCCAGATCGTCGAATGGAAGGTCAAGGAGGGCGACCAGGTCAGCGAGGGCGATGTCCTGGCCGAAATCGATTCCGACAAGGCGACCCTCGACCTCGAGTGCTTCACCCACGGCGTCGTGGCCAGAATCCTCCGCGCCAACGGCGAGGAGGTCCCCTGCGGCGAGGTCATCGCCACCATCGCCGACAAGCCCGAAGCCCCCGCCCCCACGCCCCAGCCACGAGCCGCGAGCCACGAGCCACGAGCCACAGAGGCCCCGGCTGCCGAGGCACCCAAACCCGAGAAGCCCCCTCCCGTCACGCGGCACGCGGCACGCGTCACACAGCCCATCTCCCCCTACGCCCGCAAGCTGGCCGCCGAGCGGGGCGTGGACATCGCGGCGCTCCAGGGCACCGGCCCCGGCGGCCGCATCATCGCGCGCGATGTCGAGGCCGCCTTGGCCACCAAGGCTTCTCTCGCCCCTCCCCCCTCGTCCCTCGCCCCTCGTCCCTCGCCCCTCGTCCCTCCTCCTTCTCCCGACGAGGAGCTGCCGGCCATCGTCCTCGCCCCAGGCGAGGCCGACGTGGAGGATGCCCCCTACCGCCTCAAGACCCAGGCCCGCATCGTCACCGCCTCCAAGCACGTCATCCCGCACTTCTACATGACCCGCGGCGCCGATGTGACGAAGCTCCTGGCGATGAAGGACGAGCTGAAGGAGAAGTTCGGCGGGGCAACCGTCACCCACCTCATCATGCTCGCCGCCGTCAAGGCCATTCAGGCGAACCCCGAGGTCAACCGCAGCTACGACCGCGGCAAGATCATCAAGTGGCGCGGCATCAACCTGGGCATCGCCGCGGACACCGACCAGGGCCTCACCGTGGCCGTGCTGCGCAACGCCCAGGCCCTATCGCTCGCGCAACTCGTCGAGCAGTCGAAGCCCCTCATCGAGCGCGCGCGGGCCGGCAAGCTCGCCCCCGAGGAGCGCAACCACCCCACCTTCACCATCACCAACCTCGGGATGTTCGACGTCGAGCACTTCGAGCCGATCATCAACCCCCCGTCGGCCATCACCCTCGGCGTCTCCTCCGCACTGCCCGCCCCCGTCGTTCGCGGCGACGCCATCCACATCGCCAGAGTGATGCGTCTCACCCTCTCCTGCGACCACCGCATCATCGAGGGCGTGACCGCCGCCCGCTTCCTCAAGACCCTCAAGGACCTCCTCGAATCCCCCGCCGCCCTCCTCGAAGGCCAGCCATAGCCAACCCCACCCGCCGCGAAGGCCCTGACGCGGCCCCAGTTTGGTGCGCAGGGGCATCCAAAGCGGCGCGCCGCCCGCCGGAGGCGTGCGGGCGCCGCACTCCATAATCCTCTCTGCACTACAGATGGCTCCCACAGGAAGGAATATGGAGTGCGGTGACGCAGTCACCGCTTTGGATTGGCGGGGCAGCTGGTGCGCACGAAACCGGGGTCGCGTCAGGCGAAGGCTGGATTGACACTCCGGGATTCCGTGGTAGACTGGCCGCGTGGTCCGTTGGCCGTGCCATCTGGTGCGAGGCAGGCCGGCCCGCCCGGCCTGACACCATGCGCGCTCGTGCCCCGGGGTTCATCAGCAGGCGAGGGATGCTGGCTCTGGCAGGCTCTGTCCTCCTGCCGAGGCGCGCCACCGATCTGTCGCACTTCCCGCCGGCCGGGATGTTCCGGGCAGACCACCACAGGACGGGCTTCTACGCGACCGCGGACGTGGGCGCGGGGGCGAAGGCAGAGACGCTCTTCCGGGGAAGCCCCCACATCGTGGCCTCGCCCCTGGTGGTGGAGGACCTCGTCTGCGTCGGCTACTGCACGACGCGCAGCCTGCTCCCCACGAGGCGGAAGCCCCACAAGTTCGTCGCCATTGACAGGAGCACCGGGAGGCTGAGGTGGGAGTTCGAGGCGCAGAAGGACATCGTGAGCTCCGCCGCGTACTACGACGACACCATCCTCGCGGGCGGCCTCGACGGCAAGCTTTACGCCTGTGACCTCGACGGCCGCCGCAAGTGGCACTTCCAGGCCGAGGGCGGCATCTTCACCTCCGTGGCGGTCTGGGACGGATGCGCCTTCTTCGCTTCCGGGGACATGGAGTTCGGGAGGCTCTACTGCCTCGACATCAAGCGTGGCCGGCTGCGGTGGCCGCCCGTGGCGCTGGCCGCAGGGGCGTTTGCAAGCCCCTGCATCGCCGGAGGCAATGTCTTCATCGGGACCTACTGGAATCTCAAGAAGGACGCCTTCTTCTACGTGGTGGACGCTTGCACGGGTGAGCGGCGCAGCGTCGAGATGTACAACGTGGTCTGCTTCTGCTCCACGGCGGCATCCGATGGCGAGACGGTGTACGTGGCAGACTGCGGCGAGTGGACCCGCCCGGCGCACTTCCGGGCGCTCGACGCGCGAACCGGCGAGGAGAAGTGGCGCCTCGCGCTCGACGCCGACAACGTGGCGTCGAGCCTTTGCCTCCACGGCGGCCTCGCCGTGTTCGGCTGCGACAAGGGCTATCTGCACGCGGTCAACACCAGGGAACGGCGGTTGGCCTGGCGCTCGACGCACCGAGCCGGCTCCTACCACGGCTCGCCTGCCATGACCCCTGGCAGGGTCTACATCGGCTGCATGCGGGGGGCACTCCACGTCTTCGACCACCAGGGCAACCACCTCCACCAGCACGCGCTGGGCGGCGCCATCGAGTCGACGCCTGTCGTCCACGACGGCCAGCTCTTCGTCGGCTGCAACGACGGCTGCCTGTACCGGCTCTGGGGACAAGGCGCCTTGCCTGCCAAGTCGTGAAACCTCGGATTGACACCCCGAGATTTCACGGCCGCCGCATCGGCGTCGAGTGCAAGTTCGCTGAGGCCCCTGCGGTTGCCCGCTCCATGCACACCGCCCTCGGCGACCTCCGCCTCGACCACCTCTACGTCGTCCACCCCGGCCCCCACCGCTATCCGGCCCACCCCAAGATCACCGCCTGGCCTCTCTCCGAGGCCGCGGCCCTGGCCGCCGCGCTCCTCGCCCCCAAGAGCGGCCCGCGGCCGCAGAGGAACGCCTGAGGCCCCTTGTTAGCCGGCTCAAGCCCCACCTCTCATGTAAGATTGCAGTGCATTCTTCCATGACACATGTAGGAGTGCACTATGCAGAACGGCGCGACGAAGCGGCAGGCAGCGTCCCCCGCCCACGTCGTCTGCCCTGATGTTTGACCCACTATGGGTGTTTTGGCGATCCGGACGCTTCCCTGGCCGTTTTTCCCATACTGGCTCAACTGCGCGCGGCCATTGATCCAGAATGGTCAAGAACCAGGGGCGACCTCGAACCCGGCATCCGCAGGGCGCGCTCGCGGCTTCGGCCCCGCGCCTGCCCGTAGGTTCTGAGGCGCTTGACCTGGCGGAACGAATTTGGTATTATCAGTTTGTTGGAAAGTCAGATCTGCGGATTAACGGAGTAACGAACTATGGCCGCGGTGGAAACTGCCCGGTTGGGCCGGCGTGGGGCCCTCGTGATCCCCAGCAAGCTGAGGAAGCGCTTCGGCTTGCGCGAAGGCTCATTCGTCATAGCCGAGGAGCGTGAGGACGGCATTCTCCTTCGTCCGGCGATGGTTCTGCCCTACGAGCGCTACACGCCAGAGCGCATCGCTGAGTTCATCCTCGGGGGCGCAGTCAATGCTGAGGATTACGCGAGGGCAGTGGAGGAGGTGCGCCGCATGGGGCTCGACCCGGCCAAGATCGACCACTTCAAGCCCAGCGAGGTCTGATACTTGGACCGCCTCTTCCTCGATGCGAATGTTCTCTTCGCCGTGGCCTATAGTCCCGCGTCGGACTTGAGGGAGCTTTGGGAAGTGCCGGACGTTGAACTGTGGTCGTCGGACTACGCCGTGGCGGAGGCACTCACCAACCTCTGGGAGGCCCGCCCTGATCAGGTGCCCGATCTGAAGCGGCTGGCTGTGAAGCTTAAGCTCCACACGGGCGCCCCTGCCTCAACAGGGCTGCCGGAGGAAGAGCAGCTTCCCCTAAAGGACCGCCCGATACTCCAGGCCGCCGTCCACGTCAACGCCACTCATCTGCTCACCAGCGACAAGATCCACTTCGGCCCACTCTCCGGCCGCAGCGTTGGCGGTGTCCTCATCCTTCCGCCCTGCGACTATCTACGTTCGCGGCAACGGCCTGGATGAATGATGCCACGGCGCGGCTCAAGCCCGGGTGCCTCCCTCCCGTCGCCCGTTCGTGACACCCCCATGTCTGCGCCGCACTTGGACGCCCCGCCGGGCTTGACAGGGCCGCCCGAGCAGAGCATAATGTGATAGGCAGGATGTGGAAGACAGGAGCAATGCCGTGGAGACGCTCGAGGTGACAAGACTCTCGGCCGGCGGGCAGGTCGTGATCCCGCAGCACGTCAGGACCCTTCTTGGCCTGGAGCCCGGGGACAAATTCATCGTCGTGGGAGAGGGCGACACCGTGCTGTTGAAGCGCCTGGTGCCGCCCGGCTCAGAGTCGCTGGAGAAGCTCTGCCAACGGGCGCGGCGGTTCGCCAGATCCCGCGGCCTCACGAGGCGCGACCTGGCACGCACGATCCGCAAGGTGCGCTCGCGACTCCGACCCCGTGGTGGCTGACGATCTCTGAAGCCCTTGACCCAAGGGCGCGAATGTGGTATTATCAATATATCAGATAGTCGGAAACACACAAAAACGGAGTAACAGGCAATGGCCGCAGTGGAAACTGCCCGGTTGGGCCGGCGTGGGACCGTAGTGATTCCCAGCAAGTTGCGGAAGCGCTTCGGCTTACGCGAAGGCTCATTCGTGATAGCCGAGGAGCGGGAGGACGGCATCCTCCTTCGCCCTGCGGTGGTCATGCCCTATGAGCGTTACACGCCCGAGCGCATCGCGGAATTCCTCCTCAACGGCGCCGTTGATGCAGCGGACTACGCGAGCGCTGTTGAGGAAGTGCGGCGCATGGGCCTAGACCCCACTACGATACCGCACGACAAGCCCGGCGCGGAGTAAGGTTTGGACCAGCTCTTTCTCGACGCCAATGTGCTCTTCGCGGCCGCATACAAGGCCGACTCGGGCCTGAGAAGGCTCTGGGAACTGCCGGACACCGAACTCTGGTCATCAGACTATGCCGTGTGGGAAGCGCTTGCCAACCTGTCGGCGGAGCGCCCGGACCAAGTGCCAGAGCTCAAGCGGCTGGCCGGGCTACTTCGCTTGCACACGGGGCCGCTCGAACAAACGGGACTGCCAGAGGAACAGCGGCTTCCTGCCAAAGACCGTCCCATCCTCCAGGCCGCGTTCCATGTCAAAGCAACGCACCTGATCACGAACGACAGAACCCACTTCGGTCCCTTTCTCGGCTGCCGCGTTGGCGGCGTCCTCATCCTCCGGCCTTCCGAGTACCTGCGATCGCGGCAGTCGCTCACTTGACGCCTTTGACGCGCGGCACGGTTGGACGCACTGCCGGCTTGGGGGCTTTGCCCCCAAGCCCCCAGGATTTTCCGCTTTACAGCCACCGGCACACCTGATAGAATCGGCCCGCTGCCGCGGAGGATAGGGCTCCGGTGGGAACCGCCCCGAGCGCCGCGGCAGTGCCATACGGCACAGGCGGCGCTCTTCGGGGCGCCGCCTGGTTTCCTCGTGCCGGCGGTGGCCCCAAAGCGGTAAATCCCAGGGGGTCTGGGGGACTGGTCCCCCAGGGCTTCGGCCCCGACCTCTTGCGGGCACCCACAAGGGACCCGGAAGATCCCTATGAGGCCAACGAGGGCTGAGGCCTGATGCAGCCGGACGCACGAGGCTGGTCCTGGAGCATCGGGAAGGAGGTCGAGGATGATACCCAAGGCGATCCGTCGGGAGCACGTGGAGGCAGCTGTCGCGCAGATTGAGGCGGGCGAGGTCCCACCGGCACGCGAGTCGCGCAAGTTCCTCCTGCGATTCCGGGGTAGGACCTATCCGCCGAAGCTCGTAGTCTCGTTGGCCTCCCGCTTCGCCACGGGTAAGGAACTCGCCTCACAGGATTTCAGCGGAGGCCAGGAAACAAATGCCTTCCTCACCAAGCTTGGCTTCACGACTGAACCCATTGGGCAGCGCGTTCCCTGCCCTCGGGCTGAGAGCAGGATTCAGGCGACAGGCGATTGGATTGCAGTCGTTCTCCTGGAAACGCGCAAGTCGTACAGGGCCGTTGAAAGCGCGGACAACTTACCTGGTCGGCTCGACATTCTTGAGCGTGCATGTGAGCTGGTTACGCAGCGCACGCATGGCGACGGCGTAGTCCTCTTTCCGGGGGGCTGGTTCAGCTCGGGGCGCGAGCCAGCCGAATGCCTATACGGCCGTGTCGAGGCAGAAGTCTCGCGGATCCTGGCTCAGTGGCCCGGGAAACTCGTGGCTTGCGTGGGCCTCGACGGTAGCATGGGAACGAGACCCCAGGTGTCGCGCGACCAGATCGCGATTGCGATCAGCCGGTCGGGCACGGAAGCCATGGGAAGGAAGTTCCACCCTACGGACGAGGAGCGGGTCTGCGCCAGCATTGCAGAAGACCACCTCGCCCCGGAACACGGCAAGCCACGCACGTTTCCCTTAGATGGCCGGACCTATTTTCTCTGCGTGTGCTACGACGTGTTTGGGCTAAGACAGAGGCAACTCCGAAACCCTGACGCTGATGTAGTGTTGGGCCTCGTGCATGGCTTCTGGCCGAGGGACAGCGACTGGCCGTCAGGGGCTGCGTACTTCGCCCGCCATGGTTTCGCGGGCGCAGCCAAGGAATGGAGACACCCTGTCTTTGGCGCAGCCGTATTCTTTGATCGCCGGATTCCCGCGCGCTGGCCATCGGGTGTGATCTGGAACCAGGGTAGGAAGAGCACCCAGAACTGGCGTTATGAGGACAACCCCCTCAAACCGTGGGACGTCTGTGGGTTCGATACGACCGAGGGCCGAGCGGTCGTCAGGCTGTACGCCCTCTAAATCGCAGGAGCCCTTGGAGGGAGGGTTCGGGGAGGGAGCCTTCTTGCAAGAAGCTCCCTCCCCGCGGTCCTCAACGCAGTCTGGCAATGAACTCCCCAATCCGTGCGGACCAGGGCTCGCAGAGGGCGGCGGCGGGGGCTTCGATGCCGGCGCCGACGAGGGCGCCAGCCTCGGGCGAGGCCAGGCCCTTGATGTGCGGCAACTCAGGAATGGCGGCACGAAGGGCGTCGAGGAACTTGCGGGCATCGGCGGCAGCGGCGGCGTCGCCGCCCTTGGCGAGGGCTTTTTCAAGGGTGATGAGATACGCGTAGTCGTTGATGCCCTGGGCGACGTTCAGGTAGTCGCTCTTGAAGAGGAAGCCGCCGGGGAACTTCCAGTAGGGGGCGCGCAGCGCGGCGCCGTCGTTGCCAGTGAACGGGGTGTACCATTCGTCGGGACAGGGATAGCCCTCGACGCCGCCTCCGCCCCACGACCAGTGCCACTCCCACCGCCCCTTCGAGGCCATCCGCCAGTTGTAGTAGCCCCACGAGAAGCGGTCCATGCCCGTGTTGTAGAACCAGAGGGTCTTCCCCAGCTTGCGCGTGGCCGCAATCATCCGCTTCGAGCCCTCGAAGGCGTGGACGGAGACGATGTCTACGTGCTCGGCGAGGGGCGTGTAGTCCTTGCCGCTCTGTGTGTCGCCCATCGGGGTAACGAAGGTCTTGAGTCCGCTGGCCTCGTGAATCCAGTCGGCGTAGCGGCAGGTCTGCTCCAGGTTGCGGTTCCAGGGGTTGGGCATCTCGCGCGGTTCGTCCACGACCTCGACCGCCAGCGGCAGGCCCATCTTCTTGGCGAACGCCTCGTACTGGCGGATGGCGTCCTGGTAGTAGCCCTTGAGCTCGGGCTTGGTGAACTCGATGCCTGGGTTCTGGTCAACGGCTGGGCTGAGGCCGAGCTTGCGGGCGATGCTGCGGGCCATGCCGAGGGTGTTGCCCATCATGCGCTGGTCCTCGTGGCGGCCCATGCCGACCTCTTTCGCCACCTCCCACAGCATCGGGTCGAAGGCCACGGAGACCTTGTTCGCGCCCACGAGGCCCGTGACGTTGCCCGAGCCGGCGTAGCAGGCGGTGAAGCCGATCTCGCGCATGAAGGCGAACTGCTCCTTCGCCATCTTGCGGCGGTCAACGCCCTGGGGGAAATCCCAGAGGCCGTAGTACATCCCGTAGCTCACGGGCAAGGTGTCCTCGAGGCGGAAGGGGTAGACCGTGAGCTTGACGGGGAGCACCTTGGCCCCGCCCTTTTCGGGCGTGAAGGTGAGGGTGCCCTGGTAGTCGCCCGGCTTTGCGTCGTCGGGCACCTTGAGCCAGAGCCAATAGGCCCAGGTGATGCCCGGCTCGAAGCGGATGCGGGTCCAGGGCAGGAGAGCCATTTCGCCCACGCCGCTGCCCGCCACGCGGTAGTTCTGGTAGTAGAGCCGGCAGGCGGAGGCGGGGATCGTGCCCGGGCCTTTGAGGTCGGAGAGCGCGATGTCGCCAGTGCCGAGGTCCTCGAAGGGCGTGACGGCCACGCGAACGACCAGGCGCTGGCCGATGGTGGCCTTGAGGTCGAGGGAGCTTGTCTTTCTCTCCTCCTCTGACGGGCCGCTCCAGGGGCGGATGGTCTTGAGGAAGCCGGGCGCCCAGAGCGCATAGGCGCCGTCGCCAGGCTGCTTCGCAGGCTTCTTCTGCGGGTCGAAGTAGAGCTGGCCGTAGAAGAGCTCGATTCGCTTCTGGCGAAGCTCGTCGGCGAGCTTCGTGAAGGCGGCCTCCTCGGCGGCGGGCATGACGACGAGCGCAGCGAGGCGATGATTCGAGATGCGGACGCACAAACGCCCCTCGCTCGACTTGGCCTTCAGCGTCACGCCCGGGCAGGCCGGCTCCACGTAATCAAGCCACAGGGCGTTCGGCCGCTCGGAATACTGGGTGCGCAGGTGGCGGAAGACGCCCTTCTCGCCGAAGAACTCCTCGTCGCCCAGTTGCTCGCTGCACAGCACCTTGTCGCCGACCTGGAGGAGGAAGGGCTGCGTGCGGGTGGCGGGGTCAAGGCTCTTTCCCGCGCTGAGCCAGACGCAGTACTCGCCATCGGGCAGCGCGACGTTGAAGGTGACGAGTCCGCTGCCGACGATGGCGCCGCCGGTGAGGGGGTCGGGCCAGGCGGAGCCCACCTCCTGGAGGCCGTCGCCGGCGAGGCCGCAGCCGGCCTCCTTGTTCCAGGCCGCCTTGGCGGGCACGTGGGTGAAGCCGGGCGTGGCCAGGCCCGCCGGGCCGAAGTCGAACGCCTTGGCGCCCGGGGGGAGCGCCACCTTGATCTTGCCCCCCACCGCGTCCTCCTGCATCAGCCGGAGGCGGTCCACCCACAGCGTCGTGTTCCCGCCCTCCTTGAACGGCGTGAAGAAGATTTTGACCATCTTCAGGCCGTTCATGGCGATCTTGTCTTTCGGCTCGAGCTCGTCCCACTCGCGGCCCTCCTTGTTGTTGCGTTTCGCGCGGTTGATCTTCCAGAGCATCGTGTTGCGGCCCACGTGCGCCGTGTTGTCCTCGAACGTGCAGCGGGTCGCATAGTTGGTCGAGGCCGCGTCCCAGAGCTCGAGCACGATTCGCACCTTCTCCTCGCGTTCGGAATAGACGTCCATTGCGAAGTAATCGAAGTCGGCCCAGCCCTTGATCTTGTCGGAGCGGATTTCGAACGTGCAGTAGTCGGCTCCCTGCTTGCCCACGACGCGGCAGCAGTTCTTCCCGCCCGTCACCCCGTTGTCCTGCACCACGTCGAGCGCCATGTTTGTGGCGGCGCCCTGAAGCTCCTTGAGGTCGGCCAGGTCCTCGAAGTCGTACAGCACCCGCACGGCGTTCCGCTCGGCGGCGGACGCAGCGGCGAGGCCGGCTGCGAGTGCGGGAAGACAGCGCCACGCGAAGCGGGTCATTCACGGCTCCTCTTACGGCATGGAGGCGAGACGGGTGCGCAGGAGTGCGCGGAAGACGTCGGCGCCCTTGCGCTTCGCGCCCTGCACGCTACAGAAGGCGTGGTTGATCTCGTAGAAGGGCACGAGGGTGCCACAGGCGCGCGCGAGGTGCCAGGGGAGCATGTCGGGGCTGAGGGCGCCGGGGCGCGCGCGTGCCGTGAGGCCGGCGGTGTCCCAGAACAGCGTGTCGCGGAGCGCCTCGTAGAGCTCGCGGCGCTCGGCGGAGGCGTAGGCCTCCTCCGGGCGTTCGAGCACGTAGCAGCCGTCGCACGGGCGCTCGGCGAAGCTGCGCGTGCCGAGGTAGCCGTGGAACTCCAGGTAGAGGTCGGGGCGAAGCTCGCCCGCCAGCCAGCCCCACAGGAGCTTGTCCTCCACCGCCTTCGGCGAGGCTCCCTCGCTCGCCCCGGCGAAGTCGGTGCAGGGGTTGATGTCCTGCGCCGTCCAGCCGTTGCGGCCGCGCGCGTTGCCGTCAACGTTGATCATCGGGACGAGCCACACGTCGCAGCGCTGGCGGATGGCCCGTGCCTCGGGGTGGTCGGAGAGGAGGAACTCGGCGATGCCGCAGGCGGCCAGCGGCCCGCAGTGCTCGGAGGGGTGCTGGCCGGAGAGGACGAAGAGCGGGAGCGCGCCGGCGCCCGTGGCGGGCAGGTGGACGCGGGGAATCTCGCGCCCCTCGAAGCTGCGGCCGAGGGAGTCCACCGCCGCGCCGCGGCCGCGAAGCCCCTCCGCCCAGGCCACGAGCCGCGAGTGGGGCAGGACGACGTTGCTGGCGACGTAGAGCGCGCCGCCCGCCGGCACCGCGGCTTGGGTGGAGAGGCATTCTGGGCCGTAACTCTCCACGCCCGGCCAGCGATGGCTCACGGGCACCCAGTGGGCGAAGTCCCCCTCGCAGAACCAGAGCGGCGCGGGATAGTGGCCGAGCATCCCCTCGCGCCCCTCCGCGCCGAGAGCGGGGTCGGGATAGATGTCCAGCCTGACAGGCCCCTCATCCCCGTCAGCCTCCAGCTTCACGCAGAAGTACTTGCAGTAGGGCGCCTTCTCGCCCGCCTCGTCGAGGCGCCAGTGGCCGGGGGCCAGCTCGGCGATGTTCTTGCCGTTCCCGCACTCGAAGGAGCTGGTGACTCTCACCGCGCCTCCTATGGGCCTCCGCGATGGCCACGTGCGATCGTGGGGCTGGCGCGGCACCGGTCCGGCAGCCCACGAAGTGGGCGACCCAGCCGTAGCCCAGGGCGACCGCAGGGAGCCCTGGGGAGCGGCGCCACCCCGTGCGTGAGCCCTGAAAGGGGCGATTCATGGCCACCTGAATCGCCCCCGTTCGGGGGCTCCCACGTGTGGGGGCGGCCTACCCAGGGCTCCCTGCGGTCGCCCTGGGCTACGGCTCGGTCGCCCCCGGTCGGGGGCTACACGGCGCACGTTTCTTTCGCGCAGGTCAAGAGCCGCTCTCATCCTCAGGCATGATAGCTTTCCTGAGGACCTCGGCGATCTCGTCGGCGGTGTAGAAGCCCGCGGTCTCCTCGCCGCCGGGGGCATCGAGCAGGGACACGGCGAGCTCGAGCTGTCCGCCGTCGAGCACGCAGAGGCGTTCGCCCGGCGCGCCGACGTGGCGGATGACGACCTTGTCGAGCGCGCCCTGGAGCTTCTCCTGCCCCTCAGGCCCCTGGGCCACCAGGCGAATGGCCTCGCTGAGCTGCCCGAGGACGAGCGGGTGGATGCGGTCCGTGGCCTCGGCGCTGCCGCGGAACGACTGCCAGGCCACCACGACGTCGAGGTATCTGCCCAGGGCCTCTGCCATCGTGTCGGCTTCCTGGGGGAGCGCCTCGTAGCGGACGCGCTGGAGCGCCTCGCGGAAGCCCGGTGCCTCGCCTTCGGGGAGCTCGGGCGCTCCCAGGCTTTCGGCCACGGCCTCCATCCCCTGGGCCATCGCCTCGCCCACGCCCTTCATCGCCTCGCCCATGCCCTCCACCAGTTGCGTCATCGCCTCCTCGAGGTTCACCCCGCCGAGCATCCGGGTGATGCTGGCGTTGAAGTCAACCTTCCACTCCCCCTCCACCTGGGTCAGGACGATGGGCAGAGCCTGGGAGGGCGCCTCGCCGCCGTCGGGCGGCGCCGGCCCGCGGAGCGTCGCCTCCACGATGGCCTGCGACCCCTCGGCCACGGGCTCGCCGAGCTCGTAGCTCGCCGCCGCCTCACGCGCGGAGTTGAAGTTCCACCCTTCCACGTCGCCGGTGAGCAGTGCCCGCGCGGCCGCCTCGTCGCCCTGCATGATGGCCTGGGCGAAGCGGTCGGCGGCGTCCCTGGCCGCCGCAAGGTCCTGGGGGGTCAGCCCTGCTGCTTCCTGTCCCACGGCACACCTCGCTTTCTGTCGGACTGCTTGCCCACGGTGGTAGCCCGCGCCACGCGCGGCATCCTATCACAACGCCGCCCTGCCCGCAAGGGAGCGCTGGTGTCCCACGCAGTTTCCGTTGCGGAAAGTGGTTCTGCGAACACGCCCAAACGGGTTGACAGCGTCCCAAGTCCTTGAGATCGTGGGTGTGCCTGCGGCCGGTGCGTCGGGGGCTTTGCCCCCGAACCCCCAGGATTTTCCGCTTTCGGGCCGCCGGCACCCCAACAGGAAAATGGCCGCGC
>Ga0194112_10002746_pt1 | contig 24970 bp, 20 predicted proteins | sample TA2MahC400mmetaG_FD_146191 | JGI IMG/M metagenome (GOLD analysis project Ga0194112, IMG submission 146191) | Freshwater microbial communities from Lake Tanganyika, Tanzania - TA2015016 Mahale Deep Cast 400m | ecosystem: Environmental > Aquatic > Freshwater > Lake | place: Tanzania: Lake... | reverse complement strand
TGCGGGCCCCCGTCAATTCCTTTGAGTTTTAACCTTGCGGTCGTAGTCCCCAGGTGGAGCACTTAACGTGTTAACTTGCGGCGCTGAAGGTAAACCTCCAACACCTAGTGCTCATCGTTTACGGCTAGGACTACCAGGGTATCTAATCCTGTTTGCTCCCCTAGCTTTCGCAGCTTAGCGTCAGGGCCAGACTAGAGAGCCGCTTTCGCCACTGGTGTTCCTCCCGATATCTACAGATTTCACTCTTACACCGGGAATTCCGCTCTCCTCTTCTAGCCTCAAGCCATGCAGTTTTGAAGGCAGTTCTTGGGTTAAGCCCAAGGATTTCACCCCCAACTTGCATAGCCGCCTACCTGCCCTTTACACCCAATAAATCCGAGTAACGCTCGCCATCTCTGTATTACCGCGGCTGCTGGCCCCGTATAAACGGTTTGGACTATATCATCATCCACTTATGTGGAGTTTCGCGTGTAGTCTCTGAGGACTCTCTGCAAAATTTCTGCAGGTTGCCTGCTGATTGCCTATGAAAAATACTCAGCATTAAAAATGTCGAGTACGCAGCGCATACTTCATAGGGTTCCCAGCATATAGCGAAATTTTCTCTCGCGATATTACTATCGCGACTCTGCGCCACCAGCTCCCGTTTTTTACGGGGCTGGCACAGAGTTGGCCATGGCTTCTTCTCTAGGTACCGTCAGTTCTATTAGTTAGATAGAAGTTTCTTCCCTATCGAAAGAGGTTTACAACCCGAAGGCCTTCATCCCTCACGCGGCGTCACATAGTCAGGGTTTCCCCCATTGCTAAATATCCTCGACTGCAGCCTCCCGTAGGAGTTGGGGCAGTGTCTCAGTCCCCATGCGGCTGACCACCCTCTCAGGCCAGCTACCCGTCAAAAGCCTTGGTAGGCCATTACCCTACCAACTAGCTGATAAGACGCGAGCTCATCTTCAAACGACACCGCTTGCGCAGCATCTTTACTTGTCCTGCCTTGCGGCAAGACAAACACATCAGGTATTACCTCCGCTTTCGCGAAGCTATCCTTGACTTGAAGGTAGATTACTCACGTGTTCCTCGCCAATCTGCCGCTATCCTTTTTCCTTAGCAAGTTCAGCCTTACGGCTTCACCAGTTCAAGAAAAAGGATCGCTCGACTTGCATGCCTAATCTACGCCGCCAGCGTTCACTCTGAGCCAGGATCAAACTCTCCGAAAAATTCGAAAAAGTTTATAATGAAGGCTCTAGTGATTTATTTAATTTGTTACCTCTTGAAATTGACCCCTAAAACTTAAATTGCGAAGTTTTCGGGATCCGCTTGGCTATTCAATTGTCAAAAGAACAAAAAAAGGCGCCCCAACGTTAATTGGGGCGCAGTAATTTATTATCTACCGCCGCCACTATCGTCGGCTAAACCGCTAGTTTAAACTGTCAATACCTCTACCTGTATCATTCATAAGCCCTTCTTTGAGGAAGGAATAGTAAGTTTACAACAAATAATGTTTTTGTCAAGCTTTTTTTTATTTATTTTAAGAACGAAAGTGTATATATTTACTTGAGTTACTGCGCAATTAACTGGGAAATCTTAAATACAGGCAAGAAAAGCGAAATAACTATGCCACCAACTACAATACCTAAAAAAGCAATTACCAATGGCTCAATCATGCTGGTTAAGGCCGAAGTGGCACTATCCACCTGTTCATCATAGAAATCAGCAATCTTGGTGAGCATCTTTTCAAGCTGGCCTGTCTGCTCCCCTACGCTTATCATCCGGCAGACCATTGGCGGGAAGACCCCGCTCCTCAACAAAGGCTGGGCTATTGACTCACCGTCACGCACTGATTTAGAACAGCTTAAAACCGCTTCTTCAACAACCTTATTCCCGGAAGTTTTACTGACTATATCCAAAGCGCTTAAGACAGATACTCCACTCTTTATAAGCGTAGAGAAAGTACGGGAGAATTTAGCAACCGAAAGCTTTCGGAATAGCTCTCCTAAGATAGGTGCCTTCAATTGAGTCTTATCAAAATTATAACGGCCTTTCTCTGTAGAGATATATTTATTGAACATGAAAACTAAAGAAACAAGGCCTATTAAGGTAAAAATAAAATACTTTCTTAATAGATCACTTGCAAAGATTAATACCTGAGTAGGAAGAGGCAATTGCCCGCCCAATACCTCGAATATCCCCTTAAAGGTAGGTACTACCTTTAAAAGCAATACCGCGGTAATAATAACTGCCATGGTAACAACTACTGCCGGATAAACTAAGCTAGATTTTATCTTTCTGGTCAAAGCTGCAGTCTTCTCTAAATAAGTGGCGAGCCGGTCCAGGATATCATCGAGCATGCCCGAACTCTCGCCTGCCCTCGCCATATTAATAAAAAGCTCGGAGAAGACTTTAGGATGCTTGCCTAGGGCATCACAAAAACTCATTCCTGCCTCAATGTCCTGCCGCACTGTTACAACTACTGTCTTTAATGCCGCGCTTTCTACCTGCTCTCCTAAAATACCTAGGGCATGAACTAAAGGTATGCCGGAATCTATCATTGTAGCCAACTGGCGGGTAAAAATAACCAGATCATCAAGCTTAACTCTTTTCCCTTTACCCTTAAGCCCAACCTTAGCAGGGTTATCTTTAGCTTGCACAATATTAATAATAGTCAATTCTTTCTTATGCAGGGCCTCGGCAACCTCTGACTCTGAAGCAGCTTCTAATGTACCGTTTAAAGTAAAACCGTTTTTATCTTTGGCAGCATAATTATATATACTCATAATCTATCCAATAATTTTAAAAATGCCTCAACTACCTTCGGATCAAATTGGGTCCCGCTATGTTTCTTTATTTCTTCTACTGCCGCTTCTTTTGAAAGGGGTATCTTCCTATAAGAACGTGCTGAACGCATCGCCTCATAGGCATCAGCAAGGTTTAGTATGCGTGCCCCTAATTGTATATCCTCACCTTTCCTGCCTTCAGGATAGCCCGAACCATCGTAATGCTCATGGTGTTGACGCACTAAGTCTATCACATCGTTTAGGAAAGTCAACGGTTCTAATATCTGTGCGCCGATTGTGGGGTGCTTACGGATCTGCACCCATTCTTCATCAGTGAGAGGGCCTGGCTTCATAAGTATACTATCCTCTATTCCGATTTTTCCCAAATCATGCAATTCGCAAGCCTGCTGTATAATTTCAATCTCTTTAGCAGAAAGGTTCATTTGAGAAGCAATAAGCATAGCATATTTTGCCACATTCTCGGAGTGGCTGTGGGTGTAATGATCACGGGCATCTATGGCCTGTGCTAAAACTTTAATCGTACGCATATAGGTGGAACGTAAATCCTCATAGAGACGCGTAAGATTACGCGTTGAATCCTCGATCCTTTTGGCTAAAAGGACATTCTGCTTTTCTAAGGCAAGATTATTCTCCTTTAAACCCTGGGTGAACTTACGGTTAACCGACATTAAATCATGCAGCTCTATCCCTTTCTTCACTAAAAAGAAAAGTCTCTCCAAATTTATGGGCTTAGTGATAAAATCATAGATTCCCAGACTAAACAAGTACTCCAGGATTTCTGGCTTTGCCTCATCTAAAACAACTATTATTACACAATCATGCTCAATTTTCTTAAGCTCTTTAACTAAGTTAAGTGAAGTTGCGTCTAAGTTAACAGGGCTAAAGATAACCAGGTCAAATCCGTTGCTACGGAAAGAGTCTGTGCCAGACTGATGAGATTCTTCAAAGACAACAGAGTATCCGCCTTCAATCGTAAGCTGTTCTCTTAAATAACGAGAGATTTCGTTATTTTCACAAATAAATAAAATCCTTTTATCCATCGCGCATTATTCCTCTGTAGTAATCCTAATTGCCTCGTCTAAAGTAGTAATCTCCTGCTTCACCTTTAAAAAAGCATCCTCTCTTAAACTTTTCATCCCCTGTTTCTGGGCGTAACTCCTAATCATATCTATAGGTTTTTTTTCTATAATCATCTCCCTGATTGTATCGCTTATTATTACCGCCTCAAGAATAGCTACTCTACCATAAAAACCGGTATTATTACAATATTTACAACCTACGGCAGTATAAAAAGTAGCTGTTTCTTTGAATCCTATCTTGTCTAGAAAATCCTGCGGGATATCTATAGGCCTACGGCATTTCATGCATATTTTACGCGCTAATCTTTGAGCACAAAGCATGACTACGCTAGAAGCTACTAAAAAAGGCTCAACCCCCATATCTATCAAGCGGGTAATACTGGAAATGGCATCGTTAGTATGTAAAGTAGAAAGGACTATCTGTCCGGTAAGTGCGGCCTTTATCGCAATATCCGCAGTTTCAGAATCGCGGATTTCACCGATCATAATAACATCAGGGCTTTGTCTAAGCAAGGAACGGAGACCAGAAGCAAAATCAAGCCCAATATCAGGCTTTACTTGGATTTGAGTAATGCCTTCAACCTGATACTCAACAGGGTCTTCAATAGTAATGATATTCTTCTCCGGCGTATTCAGTTGACTTAAGACTGAATACAAAGTAGTAGATTTGCCTGAGCCAGTGGGCCCGGTTACCAAAATCATCCCGAATGGCTTAGATATAGCTTCTTTAAAAACTCTCTCCGGTTGTTCTGAAAAACCGAGCTTATCCAACCCGATGGAAAGATTTCCCTTATCAAGCGCACGCAAAACAAATTTTTGGCCAAATGTAGTAGGAAGTCCGGAGACGCGAAAATCAACTTCTTTGCCTTCAAATTTTACCTTAAAGCGCCCATCCTGGGGGATACGATTTTCGGTTATATCAAGATTAGATATAATCTTAACGCGGGCTAAAACAGCATTCTGTTTTGCCTTGGGAATCTTAAAAACATCATGCAAGGCACCATCTATACGGTAACGGATACGCAAACACCCCTGTTCAGGCTCTATATGCATATCTGAGGCACGCTTCTTTAATGCCTGGTTTAACATAAGGTCGACGAGTTTAACTATCGGAGCCTTTCCGCTTTCTTCAAGGACAGAGGAAAGCTCTATCTCCTCCTGCTTAACTAATTCTACCTGTTCAGCCCCTTCCGATTCCTGATGCAAAGAGGCTTCGTCTAAAATCTGTTCCATATCTTTAGCTCCTGCCCCATACTGAGATTCTATAGAGCGCAGTATCTCTTCATCAGGGCTTAACACCGTATCAATGTTACAACCGGTAAGCGTCTTAAGGTCATCGAGAGCAAAGATATTGAGCGGATCAGACATGGCTACGGTTATAGTATTACCAAAGCGTGATATAGGGATAAGATTATAAAGCCTGGCTATGCGCTCAGGGACTAAACCGATAATTTCCGAAGGAAACTTGTATTTTGATAAGTTTAAGGTAGGGATGTAAAGCTCTTCTGAAAGCAAAGAAAGCAATGCATCCTCTTTAATCATATCTTCATCAACCAGTATTTTTCTCAAAGGTATACCCTTATCTTTCTGAAGGGTCAGTGCCTTTTTAAGCTGCTCATCATTAATCTGCCCGTTTCTAAGGAGTATATCTATTATTTTATCTTTAAGTGTCTGCATTGGATTATTCGTCTGGAGCGGTAACACGCAAAACCTCTTCCAGTGTAGTTACCCCGTCAAAGACTTGTGCTAACCCGTCTTCCCTTAAAGTAATCATACCTTCTTGCCGGGCTTTTTGCTTGATAACATGCTCCTGGGCCCGGGCTAAAATCAATTCCCTAACAGAACTGGAAAACAAGAGTACCTCAGCTATACCCGTTCTTCCCAGATAACCCATCTTAAAACAATTAGAACATCCTTTACCGCGGAAGAATTTCATTTTCTTGTCAGAATCGTACTTAATCTTTAAATTATCGAGCACTTCTTTCTTTACAGTATATTCCTCTTTACAGTGGTTACAAATCTTACGGACCAAACGCTGGGATACCACGCAAACCAAAGAAGAATTAATAAGGTATGGCTCTACTCCCATATTTATTAAACGCACTATTGCTCCTGGAGCAGTAGTAGTATGTAAAGTTGATAAAACCAGATGGCCAGTAAGGGCGGATTTTATCGCAATATCTACAGTTTCATAATCACGGATTTCACCGATCATAATGACGTTAGGGTCTTGCCTTAATATTGACCTTAAGGAAGCAGCGAAAGTCAATCCTATTTCGGGCCTGGCAGTGACCTGATTTATACCTTCAAGCTGGAATTCAACAGGATCTTCTACAGTAACAATATTTTTATCCGGGCTGTCCACTAACTTTAAAATTGAATAAAGCGTAGTAGTCTTTCCGCTTCCGGTTGGGCCACAGATAAGCATCATCCCATGAGGCAGCTTAGATACTTTGGTAAGGCTGGTTATAATATTTTTGCTAAAACCTAATTTTTCGATATTCAGCGTGGCCTGAGATTTATCTAATATACGCACAGCCACCTTCTCGCCAAAACTGGAAGGAAGTATGGAAACCCTGAAATCTACCTCTTTGCTGGAAAATTTCATTTTAAAACGGCCATCCTGGGGAAGCCGGTGTTCTGCGATATTTAAATCTGACATTACCTTAACCCTGGAGACAATTGAGGCATGGACATTCTTATGGGGGGCCTTCTCTTCGTGCAATACCCCGTCAACCCGGAAGCGTATACGAAGCTTCTTGCTAAATGGCTCAATAAGGATATCTGATGCCTTTTTCCTTACTGCATCTTCAAGAATCATATTGGTTACCTGTATTACTGGTGCCTGCCTGCTTATTGCATCGAGCTCCTGATCAGAAGGCAATGCCTCTTTCTCCTCGCGGATTAATTCTATTGAAGAAGTAGACATCTCTTTAACTAAGTCATCGATTACCCCCTTAGTGGAATCGGGATAAATTAAATCTATAGTTAATGATATATCCTGGCTGCTTGATATAATCGGGTTTATCTTATAACCGGTTAAAGCAGCAACATGGTCAATAGCAAAAACATTCAGCGGGTCTGCAGTAGCAAGAGTAATTGTTTTACCTATCCTAGAAAGGGGGACTATTTGATAATGGCGGGCAATATTTACTGGCACTATCTTTACAACTTCAGGATCAATCTTGAAACGCTTAAGGTCCATAAGCGGAAGGCCTAAACCTTCGCTCAAAGTAGAGACTAACTCGCTCTCTTTTATAAAGTTTAAGGATACGATAATATCGCTAAGCCTACCTCCTTTCTCTTTTTGTACCGAAAGCGCTTGCTCAAGCTGGTCCTGAGTAATCAATTTATTGTTAATCAGAATCTCAGTTAAGCGCTCTTTTAAAGATACCATTATTCCTTATCTTTATAATATTTCTCTATGGCTTTTTTAATATCGGAGGAGGTGGAGACAAAAGTCTGGACACTGCAACCGGATAGAAGCTCTACGTCCTCAATCGCCTGAACATTAAGAGGGTTAGACATAGATAAAGTAAGGTTATTCCCGATTTTATCCACCGGCATCAAAAGATACTGCCGGGCAACGCGCCCAGGAACCACATTAATAATTTCGGGGTTAATATCATAATTGCCCAAAGGTAGGTACGGAAACCCATACTGCGCAGTTAAGGCTTGAGCAATATCCTCTTCTTTTACAAAACCCAACTCAACCAACAGCTCTCCGATAAGCCCGCCCTTATCTTTTTGCAGGTTAAGGGCCTTCTCTAGTTGTTGATCGCTGATTATCCCACGCTCAATCAGCAATTCCCCAAGCTGCTTGTTGATTATTTTTCTTAGAGGCATAAATTAACGCTCCTTAAATATGACTACACGGTTACGCCCGGTATTTTTGGCAATCTGCAAAAGCTCTTTAGCCTTATAAACGAGTTCGTCAGAAGTTATTCCGTCTAAAGGATTCTCGCTGACCCCAACACTTACAGTAATCCTCTTGGCAATATCTGCTTCTTCGCCATAAGCAAACTCTGCCTTTTTTCTTATATTCTCCGCTATTTCTCTTGCCTGCCTTTTATTCTTTTCTGGTAAGAGGACTGCGAATTCATCATCACCAATCCTGCCTACCCGATCAATCTCGCTTACCGAGTCCTTAATCAAAGCGGCTATCCTCTTAACCACTGATTCCGCTTGTAGGGAACCGAATGACTGATTGTACTTTTTAAAATTATCAATATCGACGATAACAAAGGCACAAGGCCTGCGGTAGATAATAGCTCTCTTAATCTCATCCTGCAGACGATCACGCATAAAGGCTTCGTTATATAGACCAGTAAGTGAATCTTTAACTTCAAGTTTTTTAACATTATGCACCAAAATATCATTCTCAATAGCAATAGCTACCTGCTTGGCAAAAATATCCAATAATTCTATATCTTCTTTGGTATAAAGAAAATTTTCTTGGGCATTCCCTATCCCCAGCAATGCTACAACCCTTTTTCTCAGAGAAATCGGGATAATCAAGGTATTTTTAAGTTTAAGCCTCTCATGAACAAAAGAAGAAATAACCTCAGGGATAGTAGTCTGTTTATCCAAAACCATGGTCTTACTAGTTTTAGAAATTTCATAGAAAGGATCATCTTTGGGGTTTATATTTACCTGCGTGAGTTCTTCAGCATTAAGACCTTCTGATGCGCATAGAGAGAATGCCTCTTGCCCTTGCGGCCTAAAAAAGAGATAAGCTAAACCTGAACTAGCCAGAAGCCTTGTCTTCTCTGTTACTACCCTGAATATATCTTCAAGCTTATCGGATTGAGATATTTGAGAGCTTATCTGCAGCAGACTAGAAAGGACTATAACTTTTTTCTGAATCCCCAGATTAATTTCAGTAGTCCTCTCACCGTAAGACTTCAGCTCCTCCATATTGCTACGTATACGTTCAGTAAGTTTATTAAGGGCATTACCTAACTCGCCTACTTCATCTTCACTAGAAATACTGGGTTTACGATTTAAATCTCCGGCAGCAATCATTTGTGCATCCGAAGTAACCAGAAGGAATCGGTCAAAGACCTCTTTGATGACAAAGAAACCAATTATAGCAATAACGATACTTATTAAAAGAGAGAGCATTATATCTATTTTTGGCCCTACCCTAGGCAGTATATGGGAAGAGACAAGATATGCGCTTACCAAAAGAGGTAATACTGACATTAATGCGACAGAAACCATTAATTTATTTTTTAATCCACGCGAAGATAAAGAAAGAAACCCAGGCTTCTTCGCCATTTTTTACCTCCCTTTATTTTTAAAGAATAAAATAAGCTTTTTATGGAGAAATTATACTCCTTATCTTGTTATATGGCAATAGTTTTATTAAAATCCTCAACTAGGACACTCCTGGGTATCCCAGTATCAATAAAATCCCAGGGTAAGGTCTCATCCACCCCTCTTCTTTGAAGATAAAAATAAGGGTCTATATTGGCCTCTTGAAAAGAAGAACTCCACAGTCCGAAATCAAAATGACTCCCCCAGGCATCAAATCTGGCACCCTTATTAAAAGCGTTTAATATAACCGAAGAAAGCCTTCTGTCACCGCGCGAAAGTACCCCTTCTAAAAAACTCATTTTTGGGTCATGAAAACTGACCTTAAGCTTTTTTAATCTCTTGAATTTATTGCGTAAGTAGTCCTGCTTATATTCTATCTCTTCCAAAGGAGACATCGAAAACCACTGCAATGCAGTATGCGGCTTCGGGATAAGGGTATTGATGCTTATATTAACGGCTGCGGCAGGTTTTCCTAACTCTTTTCTTAAATCAGAGACCCTGGAAGAAAACTCAACAATGGCATCCAGGTCATCATCTTTCTCAGAAGGAAGGCCGATCATAAAGTATAACTTTACATGCTGGTATCCACAAGAATAAGCTTCTCTTAAAGCTCTAAAGAAACTTTCGCAATTAAAATCTTTAGCTAACAGATCTCTTAATCTCTCTGAGCCTGCCTCAGGGGCAAAGGTAAGCCCGGTCTTCTTAAATTTGGCAATGGATACAGAAGCCTTACCAACAATATCCTTAGCCTTTATTGAAGGCAAAGAAATACCTACTCCATTAGGTTTAAGCAAACCGGAGAGCCTCTCTAAGAGCAGGTCAAGCCCGGGGTAATCGCTTACGGATAAACCCGATAATGAAATCTCCTCATAACCTGTATCTTTACAAATGTCATTGGCTAGATTTAAAACCAATTCAGGATTGCGGTAACGCAATGGAAAATACTGTAATCTAGCCTGACAGAAACGGCACCTATTAGGACAACCACGCATGATCTCCACAGTAACACGGTCGTGAATAATCTGTGTGTAAGGTACGATCCACTTCTGAGGATAATAACTTGAGGCTAGTTCTTTGACAAAACTTTTCTTAATCTTTAAAATAGGATTATTCTGATTAGAAACAAAGCTTCTAATCTTGCCTGTGTCATCGTAGTTAACCTTATATAAAGATGGAACATAGACTCCCTCGATTCCAGAGAATAAAAAAAGCAACTGGCTCTTAGAGATTTTACCCGCCCTATACGCTTCTTTATTTTGACGGTAATGGCTCAGTATCTGCAAAATTGGCCCTTCTGCCTCACCAATAACAAATAAGTCGAAGAAATCATGCATCGGCTCAGGGTTAAGTGTGCATGGCCCCCCGCCTATAACCAGCGGATAATAGTGGTTGCGCTCGCTTGCTTTAAAGGGAAAACTTGATAAATCAAGGATATTTAAGACATTGGTATAATCCAGCTCTGAGCCTAAAGAAAACCCGATGAAATCAAAATCAGCTAACTTTCTTCGGGATTCCAGAGACAGAATCTCTCTATTAGATAAGCGTAATTGCTTTTCTAAGTCGCCATCTACGGCAAAAAACCTCTCGCAAACCACGTCAGGCAAATCATTAAGTAAACCGTAGATAATACGTATCCCCAGGTTACTCATGCCTATTTCATAGAGATCGGGAAAAGATAAAGCGAACTTCAGGTAAGCGGCATCAAAAGATTTGCGGGAAGAATTCCATTCATGCCCTATATACTGGGCAGGGCGTTTTACTTCTAAGAGGAGATCTTCATACATAGCTAAAACACTGCCCGGCTTTTATCTATATTTGCCAATATCCCTAAGGAGATAAAAGTTACAAATACCGAAGATCCTCCATAGCTCATCAGAGGCAAAGGTATACCGACTATAGGGGCAAATCCCATGTTCATAGCGATATTAATTATAACCTGTATAGATAGCATGAGCGACACCCCCAAAGCCAAAAGCCTGCCAAAATGGTCGCTAGTTCTCTGGGCGATCAAAAATCCCCTGCGGATTAGAATATAATACAAAAATAATAATACTAAGGCGCCGAGCAAGCCCCACTCTTCAGAAAAAGTAGCAAAGATAAAATCCGTATGCGCTTCAGGCAAGAAACGTAGTTGGCTCTGCGTACCCGATAGCCATCCCTTGCCAAAGAATCCGCCTGAACCAATGGCTATCTTGGACTGTATTACCGTATACCCTGCCCCAAGAGGATCAATATTTGGGTTTAGAAAAACCATAAGCCTATCCTTTTGGTAATCCCTTAAGAAATGCCAGGCGAAGGGAGTCAAGGTAAGAATTAATCCAAGAAAGGTTAGAATATATTTTAACTTTGCATTTGAAAGAAAAAGCACAGAGATAAAAAGGAAGAATATTATCAGCCCTGTGCCTAAATCAGGCTGTTCGATTATCAGGCCCATAGGCAGAGCAACGAATAATAGAGGAAGCAGGAGTGCGCGTAGGAAACCGTATTTTTCAGTAAGTGAGGATACGGAATGCGTATCCTTGCGGCTAAAATAACGAGCTAAAAAAATAACTATGCAAATTTTAGCTAGCTCTGAGGGTTGGAAATTAAACCATCCAAACCTTAACCAACGCTGGGCCCCTAAACGTACCGAGCCCAATAAGAATACTAAAACAAGGAAAGATATGGATATTACATACAAAAGATAAGTCCAGTCCCAGAACCTGCGGTAATTAATATTAGCGAGGATCAAGAATAATACCGCCCCAAGAAAAACCCAGAGTATCTGACGTTGATAAATATTCTGCCAGGCCTGACTGTCTCTCTGATAAGTACTGCTAAATATAGAGATAATGCTTAACGTACAAATCAATAAAGCAATTAAAAGGATAGTTAATGTTGAGTTCTTCATATTATATTAGGCCCTGTATTAACATTTCTTCTATTATCTTCTTAGCTATTAAACAAGAATTATACCCCGGGCCACCATTTTCCAGCAACACGCAGATTACAAATCTGGGCTCCTTAAAAGGGAAAAATCCGCAAAACCAAGCATGTGACTGTTTCGGGGGAGCCTGCGCTGTACCGGTTTTCCCCGCAACCTCAACCTTTAAACCAGATAAAACGCTTCCTGTGCCTCCCTGATAGCTTACCGTTCCCCTTAATCCTTCTTTTATAATATCTATATTCTCTTGCTTGAAATTAAGTTTTTCAGGTTTCTTACGGTACCTGTCCAGACCCTTGCCATCAATAGACTTAGTTATATAAGGAGTAACCAGGTACCCGCCATTAGCAAAAACTGACATCATCCTAGCAACCTGTAAAGGAGTAACAAGCACCTCTGATTGCCCTATACTTAAATTAGCTGTATCTCCATCAAACCAGCCCTTCAAGGTACTAAGCTTCCTTAATAAAGGCGAAGGTATAAAACCCTGTTTTTCATAAGGAAGGTCTATGCCGGTTGAGTGTGCAAAACCCAGTTTGGTTGCATAGTCATGTATGATTTGTGCCCCCACCAGTAGACCGAGCCGGTAAAAAAATACGTTGCAAGACTGGGCAATCGCTGAAATAATATTTTGCTGGCCATGCGTATCCCAGCATTTAAAATCCTGTTTACCTACTCGAAGGCTCCCCTGGCATAAGAAAGAACTGATACGGTTTATCTTCTTATTCTCCAAAGCAGCTATCGCTACTACTAATTTGAAAATCGATCCCGCAGGATATACCCCTCCTATAGCCCGATTAATTAACGGAGCAGCAGGATCATTAAAGATTCTCGATACCAAACTATTATCTTCTCTGATAAAAAACTCTGGACTGAATCCCGGAGAACTGGTCAACGCCATCACCTCTCCTGTATAGGGATTCATAATAACTGCGGCTCCTTTTCTCTCTGCGAATGCTTCTTCTACGATCTTTTGAAGTTTTATGTCAATAGTAAGTTGTACATCCTTACCATTTACCGGAGGCTTAAAACCTAGTGTACGCACCATACTACCGCGGTGATCTACCTGAAAAGATACCCCTCCCTCCTCATCCCTTAAATAAAAGTCGTATTTTTCTTCTATCCCGCCAAAACCAACTACATCTTTAGTCTTATACCCATAATCCTCCAATTTAGTAAGACGCCAACGGTCTATTTGACCCAAATATCCTAATATATGACAAGCTGCCCGCGAATATGGATAAGACCTTACAGGATTATCCCAAACAGCAATATAAGGAAATTCCAACCGCAGCTGCCCTAAGGCCACAGCTTCTTTCAGGTCTAAATTACTAACTATAGTAACAGGCATGGAAAAGAGCGGATATTTTCTCTCCAACGCCTTAGCTGCCTCTTTCTGATTTTTACCCAATACCCTCGTTATCCTAGCTATAGATTCCTGGGGCAAAGGATATTCCTGGGGAGTAAGCATTAAATCATAAGACATTCTGCTACCGGCAATCACTACTCCGTTACGATCAATAATCTTACCCCTGCTGCCTCTTTGGCTTAATAACCGGATACAATTTCTTTCACCTAAACCCTTAAAGACACGTCCGTGGATTACCTCAAGATTAAAGAGCCCCGCTAACAAAAGCAGGAAAGTTAACCCTATTGCCCATATTGTTATTCTAATCCTGGTCATTTCACAAAATACTTAATAATTAAACTAAAGATTAAAACCGTATAGATTGGTGAAATTATCACAATGCGCAGAAACCCACCAACGGGTAGATGGGCACCAAGGTACAGTAGAGCCAAGCCTGCGATAACATTACTTAATAAAGCTACGGTGAAGATAACAACCGTACGTGATAGATTGTCTTCTATCGATACCCGGCGCATAAGGTGATTAAGCAATAAAACCCATAACGCAAAAAGGACAGTATTGAAACCAAAAAATCTAAAAGAAAATATATCCTTAAAGAACCCGGTTGATATTGCCAGAAACATCGCCCTCTTGAAGTCCAAGAATAAACATCCAAGAAAAACCGCGATTAAAAGCAAATCTGGCTTTACTCCAAATAATTTAAAATAATCAAGCAAGGTAACCTGTATCAAGGCAAATAATGCAGAAAGGATAAAAACCTTGGAAGGCCTCATGGTACAACTATCAATACCTCTTCTAGGTTAGAAAAATTTACCGCAGGTTTAATTAAGGCATAGCGGCTCAGGCCTGAAAACTCCTTGCCAATTTCAACAACCTTACCTATCAATATACTCTTTGGATAAACATTATCCAACCCGGAACTTATTATTATATCTTGAAGTTTTATATCTGCCTCTTCAGGCAGGTATTTCATAATTAAACTGCTGCCTAACGTACCGAAAACCAAGCCTTCTTGGCGGCTCCGCTGGACAATTCCGGATACGCCCAGGCTGGGGTCGCTTAAAAGCATAATTTTGCTGTTTGAAGACGTTGTCTCAATTACTCTACCCACTAGGCCCAGATAACTTACCACACTCATCCCAGCTCGCACGCCATGGTGGCTACCTTTATCGACAACAAAACCCAAACTCCAATTATCAGGTGAACGTAAGATAACCTGGGCGGGTATTAATTTGAGTGCGGACCTGTTTTTAAATGCCAGATTCTCCTTTAAGCGTACATTCTCTAACCTGCATTCGTTTAATGAATTAATCTTATTATTAAGAAAATCCACTTCTTTTCTAAGAGCGATATTTTCCTTAAGGTTACGGTGATAGAAAATAATACCGCCGATTTCTCTCTTTAATATATTGAACCAGCCAAGTGGAGCGCCTATGGTAGATACTGCCGGCTTTCTTAAGAAGGATAGGAAGAAGATAAGAAAAAGAAAAAACAGGAAAGAAAAGAGAATTAATTTTAGCTGGTTCTTGGAAGGCTTAAACACATCTTAAAATCTTACATAATTTTAATTATGGATCTCTGATTTAATCGCGACTGTAACTTTTTTGAGGTATTTTATTTCGTTTAAGACCTTACCTGTGCCATTGGCTACGGCGGTAACTGGGTCATCAGCAATATGCACAGGGAGCCCGGTTTCTTCAGATATCAACTTATCCAAGCCCTTAAGTAAGGAGCCTCCTCCGGCTATTACAATTCCGTGCTCAATTAAATCTGCGGCTAGCTCCGGAGGGGTCCGTTCCAGTGAAATCTTAGTTACCTCTAGGATCGCCCGCAGCGGTTCTTGTAAAGATTCCCTTATCTCTTCGCTGGTAATGGTTACCATCTTCGGCAGACCGGCAATCAAATCCCTCCCTTTTACTTCAAGGCTCATCTCCTCTTCTAAAGGATATGCTGAACCGATCTTTATCTTTATGTCTTCGGCAGTACGCTCCCCCACCATAAGATTATATGTTTTCTTAAGATATTCAATAATAGCCTCATTCATCTCATCTCCGCCAATGCGTATAGACTTAGAGAAAACGATTCCCGCAAGGGAGATAACTGCAATTTCGGTCGTGCCTCCTCCTATATCAATAATCATATTCCCTACAGGCTCCTGTATCGGTAATCCCACCCCTATAGCCGCAGCAACAGGCTCTTCGATTAAAAATACATCCCTTGCGCCGGCCCTCTCCGCAGACTCTTTTACTGCCCGGCGTTCAACTTCAGTAATACCTGAAGGTATAGCAATTACGATCCTGGGCCTTATCTGGAAACGGCGGTGGCGGACTTTTCTTATAAAATGCCGTAGCATCGCCTCAGTAACTTCAAAGTCTGTAATTACCCCATCACGCATAGGCCTTATGGCAATAATATTCCCCGGGGTGCGGCCTAACATTCTTTTTGCTTCCTCGCCAACTGCTAAAACATGGGAAGTCCCGCGCTCAACAGCTACTACCGAAGGCTCACAAAGCACAACCCCTTCACCTTTCACATAGACTAAAGTTGTGGCCGTGCCTAAATCAATTCCTATATCATTAGAAGCCAGATCTAAAATATAATTAAAAACTTTCTTAAATATCTGCTGAAAATTAACCATTTTCATTCTCCTTGGCGTGCTTAAACAGTTTAGGAGGATTTTAACAGGAATTTAAGTATCTGTCAAATAAAAAGTTAAGTAAGTTTAACCTTTTAAGGATGACAGGAACCTTAAGAAACAGGGGAATGATTTATTAATACAAGATACATCATCTAATGTGCTTTCTTGATCTGCCCCAAGCCCGGATATAATTGAACTCATAGCTGTACGATGGTCGCCAAAACTCTTTAATTTGCCCCCTTTAACAAAGCCTTTCCCATTAATAATAATATTCTCTTTACCTGCTCTGTTAATAATCTTTATATCGGCCCCCATCGTCCTTAGGTTATCTGACATTGAATGGATCCGGTCCGTCTCCTTAATCCTAAGCTCTCCGACCCCTTCAAAAATAGTTTTCCCAGAAGCAAAACAGCTTGCTACCATAAGGATTGGCATTTCATCAATCAGCGATGGGATCTCCGTACTCTTTACCTTAGTAGCCTTAAGCTGACTTCCTCTTGCTAGAATATCTCCCATTTGTTCAAAGACTGCTGATTTAATCTTGGTCTTACGGCATACCTCTATCCGAGCGCCCATTCTTTTTAAAACCCCCAAAGCACCCATCCTGCTGGGATTTAAGCTAACATTCTTCAGTACAACCTCTGAATCAGGAAGTATAATCGCTGCAACGATAAAAAATGCCGCTGAAGACAAATCCCCTGGTATATAGAATCTTCCTATGGACTTAAGCTGTTTGCTTTTTTCTATAACTATCTGGCTGCCTTTAAGTTTTATCCTTGCCCTAAAAGCCTTAAACATACGTTCAGTATGATCACGTGTCTTAAAATGGTCAATAATTTTCGTCTTCCCCTGCGCATAAAGCCCTGCCAACATAATAGCTGATTTTACCTGAGCAGAGGGCACTGGTAATTTATAATTAATACCCTTTAAATTCCCCCCTTTTATTATCACAGGTGGATACTCATCTTTACCTGACTTGCTTGCCTTAATCCATGCACCCATCCTTCTTAAGGGCCCTATAACCCTTAACATCGGTCTTTTGGAAAGAGGTTTACCTGCCAAAAGCTTAACCTTAAAGCACTGCCCGGCTAATAAGCCTAATAAAAGCCGGTAAGTAGTTCCTGACTCAGAAATAAATAAAGCTTTTTTAGGGGATTTTAACCCATTTAGCCCTCTACCGAAGATAACTACCTTGCCTTTTTTCCTTCTGATTATTTTAACTCCCAGCCTACGTAAGACATCTACCGTAGCCTTAATGTCTTGACTATCAGGAAAGTTTTCCAGGGTTGTGACACCTGTACTAATTGCACCCAGGATGAGCGCACGGTGGGATATTGATTTATCTGCGGGTAAAAAAATTCTGCCCCTTAAACTCAAACGGGGCAGAATCTTTATTGGGTTCATTTAGATTTTTTTAACAACCTTATCGCCTTCTCTTACCTTATTCTTTGTGTCATCCTGTAGGAATCCTGCAGCAGCCATAGAATCGTGCAATTTCTCTATCTTGATATCTCCGATGTAAGCGTTACCTTGGTAGATAGCGAATACCTGGCCTAAAGCAATCCCGTCCTTACTGCCTATATTAACAACTACAAAATTATACTCCTTATTTACCACCAAGACTTTGCCTTCAAGAGGCTTTGGCGTTGTTGCAACACTTTTCCCTGAAGCAGCAGCCTCGGGGCTAACCACTATTTTGCCCAATTCAACATCGGTAGAAGACTCTTCGAATTCTTTAACCTTTGCTTCCAGGCTTTCCTTTTCGGATGCCAAAGCGCCTAGTTTTGCCTGAATAGAAACTAGTTCATCCTGCGCCCTGATAAGCTTATCCTCTAGTTCAAATTTCGTACTTTTAAGGGTATCTAGCTCTGACCTAATCTGGTCTAAGTTAGTAGCTGCTTCAACCTTTGAGGCTCTCTCCTGACTAAGCTCATTGGTTAGGTCGGTAATCTGCTTATTGGCATCATTAAGCTTTAACTCCAAGTTAGAAAGGACTTTCTGTGCTTCAAGAAACTTTGCTTCGCTTATCTTATATTTAGTATTTAACTCTTCTATTTTTTCTTCAAGCTCAATATTTTTTTGGTGTTCTTTATTATATAGATAAAAACCAAAAGCCCCGGAAACTAAAAAAACCAACGTTAATATAATAAGCAATATTACCGGTGGTTTACCCTTGATATCCATAAGACCTCCTATTTTTTTATGAAGACCCTTTTTTTATAAATATAGCATCACTTATGAAAAAATCAAGTCTTATTTAAGGGGATTTTGAATTCTTCAGGAGTAGGCGCGGTTAACTCAATAGGCTCTCCTGTATTAGGATGGATAAACTTAATTCTTTTTGCATGCAGGGCCAAGCGTATGAATTTATTGTTCTTACCGTATTTAACGTCGCCTAGAATGGGATGGCCAATAAAATCCAGGTGCACCCTTAGCTGATGCGTCCTTCCGGTAAGAGGCTTAAGGCTTAAAAGGCTGGCGTCATTATAGCGCTTAATGGTCTTATAATAAGTTTTAGCATCTCTTGCGCTATCTGAAAAATTCACCGCCATATTCTTTCTTTTAAAAATATGCCTCGCTATAGGAGCCTCGATCAACCCTTCATCGAACTCCATCCTTCCTTTGACAATAGCGATATATTCCTTTTCTATGGTATGATTAGAGAACTGGCGGGAAATTTCTAAATGCGCATCATTTCTTTTCGCTATAATTAACAGGCCCGAGGTGTCTTTATCCAGACGATGCACAATACCAGGCCGTCCGGGATTAATATCAGAAAGCTCCTTAAAGGCATGCTTTAAGGCATTGACCAGGGTATGCTCATAATTGCCCGGGGCGGGATGGACCACTAGTCCCGCAGGCTTGTTTATTACCGCTAGAGAATCATCCTCATAAATAATATCTAACTTGATATCCTCGGCTTCAATGTGCTCTGCTTCTCTTTCCTTAAAACTGAACTCGACTACTTCTCCCTCCTTAACCTTACGATGTGCACTAACGGCTTTGGATTGATCAACAAAAACCACCCCATCATGAATAAGACTTTTTATAAATGTCCTGGAAAGTCCCAGGGACTTAGCCTTGGAAAAATTAGCAAGAAGCATATCAAGACGAAGTCCTGAATCTTGAGGTTGTACTTTAAAGCTGTATTTTTTCATATTAAGCTTTGTGTTTTAAGAAAGCTTTAAGCTTAAAGACAGAGAGAATAAATAAAGGAATACAGATTAACTGAAATAAGGTAAGGTTCAAAAAAACGGGGTTGTTATCTGCACGCAAGAATTCAATAAAGAACCTCTTTATAGAATAAAGGAATAGGTAGGCGTAAAATATCTGACCCTGCCTATGGGGCCGGCCTTGCAAGTACCTTAAGAGGACAAAAATAAAAAGCAACAAAAAAGATGAGTAGATTTGGGTTGGGATCAATACCCTTTCGTGTAAGGGAAAATAAATACCCCCGGAGGACTCCCTGCCAAAACAACATCCGTTAAAAAAACAACCTACGCGGCCTATCGCTTGTGCTAAGGCCAAAAAAGGCACAATCAGATCCAGGATTTTATAAACTTCGATTCTTTTTAGCTTAAGGTAAAACAACCCAGAAGCTAGGCCAAAGAAAAAACCCCCAAACCAAGACATGCCGCCACGGGAAAGCATGATAATCTCCTGCGGGTTTTTCAGGTAATACCCTAAGTTATAGGAGACATAAAAGATCCTCGCTCCGACGATACCGGAAACAAAGACAATAAAGCATAGGTTAAATATGAAATCTGGATTAACCTTTTGCTTCTTGGCTTCAAGGCAAGCCAAATTTACGCTTACCAGAAAAGCTAATACTAAAGCTACTCCGTAAGCGTAAACTACGAATGGGCCTATTGAACAAATTTCAGGATGCATATTTTTTATTGGGCTTGATAATCAGCCAGCCTAGTATAAACGTGCCACAGGTAATGGCGCTATCTGCAACATTAAATACAGGCCAGATATGAAAATCCAGGAAATCCACCACATAGCCTAAAAATACCCTGTCAATCAGGTTACCTAGAGCACCACCTAATACTAGACTTAAAGAAAACGAATAAAGCCTGTTGCTTCTATTATTTTTAAGAACAAAAAAGATTAGACATATGGTAACAAGTGATACAAAGACAAAAAGATATAACTGGTTTTTAAATATCCCGAAAGCAGCTCCACGATTGTGGATTAAAGTCAGGCTGAAAATACCATTTACTACTGGAATGGACTCATGCAGAGCAAGATTTTCGGTTATTAGAAACTTTGTTAGCTGGTCTAAGGCAAGAATCAAGAAAACTGTGATTGGGATCATTTAGGAAAAGAGTAACTATTTCTTTTCTCTTTTCTCCTGGCATTTCACACACAAGCGGGCCTGGGGGACCGCCTTAAGCCTCGTTCTGGCGATAGAACACTTGCAATCCTGGCATATACCGTAGGTACCTTCATCTATCCTCTTTAAAGCATCGTCTAACTCATACAAGAATTTACGGTCATTAGATGCAAGCCCTAAAGAAAACTCCCTATCGTAGTTATCAGTAGCTACATCAGCCATATGATAAGTATAGCCGGATATATCGCCTGAGGCGTCTTTCTGCGATTTCTTCAGGGTGTCTTCAGAAATATGCTTTATATCGGCATCAATCTCTTCTTTTCTCTTGATTATAAGCTTTTTGAAATCCAAAAGCTCTTTCTTGGTGAATTTCTTTTTCAATGTCCTTTCTCCTCTCTAATAGCGGCTTCACATTTTAAGCAGATCTCAGGGTGCTTAAGGGATTCGCCGACTGACTTACTATAATTCCAGCAGCGCGGGCATTTTAATCCTGACGCCTTTTCAACAGCTATCGCAGTATCTTCGTAAATCCTGCTTAAGGAGCATCCGGAAAGATCATCCTGCCGGATTACTTTTACAGCAGATACCTTAAAAACTTCACTAAGATCATCTTTTAAACTTGCTAAGAAATTATAACGAATTTCCCCCTTTGTCAATAGATTTATTTGCGCATCAAAAGAACTGCCTATAATCCCATGGGAGCGCATCTCCTCTAAGGACTTAGCCACATCAGGGATTAAGCCTATAACCGAATCTAAATCTTTTTCCTGTTCGTATTTATCTTTAGGCCACCTTAAAAGATGAACACAATTGTTGAAAACAGATTGCGCAGGCTTAGGCATATACCTGAGTATCTCATCAGAGGTAAAAACAAGAACCGGGGCCATCATTCTAACTAAAGACCCAAGGACAATATACATAGCCGTCTGGGCGGAGCGCCTGTCAAAAGAACGCGCAGGATAAGTATATAGTCTCCCTTTAACCATATCCAGATAGTACATCGATAGCCATTCATTACAAAAATCATACATCTCTTTATAAGCCTTGTGAAAGATGAAATCGTCGTAGGCTTTGGTAATTACTTCTAAGGAATAACTTAACTTTCCTAAAATCCACCTGTCTATCCGTTTTAATTCAGCAGTATTAATAATATCTACATCGGGATTAAAATCATAAAGGTTGCTGAGGATAAAACGTGCGGTATTTCTTATCTTACGGTAGGCCTCGGATAGACGCAACATAATCTCTTTAGATATTCTGATATCTTCATTGTAATCGCTCGAGGCAACCCAAAGCCTTAAAATATCCGCCCCATAGTCCTTAATAATATCGAAAGGCGAAATTACATTACCTACAGACTTTGACATCTTCCTACCTTGCGCATCTACCACAAAACCGTGAGTTAATACGCTTTTAAAGGGAGCAACCTTGCTAAGGCAAACCGAAGGTATCAATGAAGACTGAAACCATCCACGGTGTTGATCTGAACCTTCTAGGTATAAAGACGCTGGAAAAGCAAGGCTATCCCTTTTGGCTAATACTGCTTGCGCGCTTACCCCGGAATCAAACCATACATCCAAGATATCATTACCCTTAGATAAATTATTACTGTTGCAGGTAGGGCACTTGAATCCTTCCGGCAAAAAGTCCTGCAAGTTTCGTAAAAACCACGCATCTGAACCTTCCTTGGAGCAAAAATTTATAAACCTTTCAATAACCTCAGGGACCAAAAATTCTTCGTGGCAGACATTACAAACCAAAGCAGGTATAGGGACACCCCAGTAACGTTGGCGGGAAAGACACCAGTCAGGCCTCTGCGAAACCATTCCTAATATTCTCTCAAGTCCGCTCTTGGGAATCCAGTTAACATGATTCTTGATAATATCTTTAAGCCTCTCCCTTAAATCCTTATGTTCTAAATTTAGAAACCACTGTTTTGTTGCACGAAAAATAATCGGGCTCTTGCAGCGCCAACAATAAGGATACGAGTGCTGAATCTTAAAGCTAACCAATAGTGCGCCTACTTTTTCTAACTTCTCCAAAACTAATTTATTTGCTTCTAGGCAATTTAGCCCCTTAAATTCCCCGGTAGAATCGTTAAAATTACCTTTATTATCGACCGGCATTATTACTTCAAGGTTGTACTTTAGTCCTACAAGATAGTCCTCACTGCCGTGGCCAGGGGCAATATGCACCAACCCCGTACCCTCCTGGCCTGATACATAGTCAGCTAAAACACATCTCCCACGCCTTTTGATAAAGGGATGCTCGTATTCTAAGGCCTCTAGCTGCTTACCCGTATATTCGTTTATTACTTCAAACGCCTTAATCCCCATTTTAGCCAAAGAGCCTTCTAATAAACCCTTAGCAATAATTAATTCCCCCTTATCGGTCTTAACGCGCGCATAGACAAATTCATGATGAGCAGCAACAGCTACATTAGATAAGAGAGTCCACGGGGTAGTAGTCCAGATTACCAAATAAACATCCGAAAAATCTTCCCTGCCAATAACTTTAAACTTTACAAATACAGAATCGGAAGAATGATCATCATATTCCACCTCTGCCTCAGCTAGAGCGGTCTCGCATTTAAAACACCAGTTAACAGGCTTAAGGCCGCGGTAGACATACCCTGATTTTACTAATTCATTAAATGCCTCAAGTATACTTTCTTCATAATCGTAATTTAAAGTAAGATAAGGATTATCCCAGTCTCCGAATACGCCCAGACGCTTAAATTGTTCTTTTTGCTTGGCAACATAGCTTAAGGCATAATCACGGGCCTTTTGTCTAAAATCCTGCTGGGGGATCTGATGTTTACGGATCTTTAGCTCTTTAAAAAGCTGGTGCTCTATCGGAAGGCCGTGACAATCCCAACCCGGAACATATGGAGAATCGAACCCCTGCATTGTTTTATATTTTACAACTATGTCTTTCAAGGTTTTATTCAAGACATGGCCTATATGAATATCGCCATTAGCATATGGAGGCCCGTCATGGAGTATATATTGACTACTGCCCTTAAGGCTCTTCCGTATCAACCCGTAAATATCCTGCTTTTGCCAATCCACTAACATTGCCGGTTCCCGCTTGGGCAGATCTGCCTTCATCGGAAAATCTGTCTTGGGTAAGTTTAATGTATCTTTATATTCTGGCCTATTGGACATATTTACCTATAATAATATCTAAGTTTTTCCTTATCTTTCTAGAGATAGCCTTCTTATCGGTAACAATAGCATACCTTAACGCACTAAAACAATGCGGGCATTCCTCATTGCAATTAATGCTGCTTATAGCCTTACAAAGGATCCTTTTTGCATTTTCACTATTTCTATTTAGATTGCTTATAATCATATCAAGCGTAACTGAATCATGTTCAGGATGCCAACAGTCATAATCTGTAATTGCGGCTAGCGTTGCATAGCAGATCCCTGCTTCACGCGCAAGCCTGGCTTCAGCCAAATTGGTCATTCCGATAATATCCATACTCCAACTTCGGTATAAATTAGATTCGGCCAAGGTAGAAAACGCCGGCCCCTCCATATTCAAATACGTACCCTTATTATGGACAGTAAGTTTTAAACTATCAGCCGCATTGCAGATTTTACTGCTCAACGACGGACATACGGGCTTAGAAAATTCAATATGCGCTACTATGCCATCTGTAAGAAATGACATTTCTCGGGCATAGTTAGTCCTATCCACAAATTGATCAGGAACTACGAAATCCAATGGCTTCAATTGTTCTTTAAGACTACCACAGGCACTCACTGATATAATCCTGCTGACTCCCAGTTTCTTCAATGCAAATATATTCGCCCGGTAATTAATCTTACTCGGGCAGATAGCATGATGTAAGCCATGCCGGGGCAGAAACGCTACTTCCTTATCTTCAAGTTTACCCAGAATAACCTTATCAGATGGCCTGCCAAATGGGGTATTAACTGAAACCCGCTTTACCTTACCAATGCCTTCTATCTTATATAAACCACTTCCTCCGATAATACCTATCCTAGACATAATCTACCCTCTGTTTGATAATTCCTCCGCCCTCTTAAGAGCAGCTAAGGCTGCTTCTTCCCAAGAACCACCCTTACGCAAAACCTCAAGGCCTGCCTCAGTAGTACCCCCTTTTGAGGAAACCTGCTCTCTTAATTCTTGCGGCTTAAAACCTGTTACCTTTAGCAGGCTAATTGAGGCATTCACTGTATTCGCAGCCAAAAAAGCAGCATCTTCATCCTCAAAACCTAAAGATTCTGCTGCCTTTTCTAACCTCCTCATCATATCATGGCAGGTATGGTCTGGAATGTTCTTAGAATCAATATTGTTGCTCTCGATGAAATGAAATATATATCCAGGCCCGCTTCCGGAGATTGCAGTTGCAGCATTCATTAATCTTTCATCTATATTACGGACTGTCCCAAGGTAATAAAATAATTCTTTTGCAAAAGCCAGATCACCCTCGTCGGCTTTACTTCCCTTGCAAAGGCATGTCACTGATTCTGCAATCTTAG
>Ga0194112_10002739_pt1 | contig 24991 bp, 19 predicted proteins | sample TA2MahC400mmetaG_FD_146191 | JGI IMG/M metagenome (GOLD analysis project Ga0194112, IMG submission 146191) | Freshwater microbial communities from Lake Tanganyika, Tanzania - TA2015016 Mahale Deep Cast 400m | ecosystem: Environmental > Aquatic > Freshwater > Lake | place: Tanzania: Lake... | reverse complement strand
ACAGAGGACAGAGGACAGACGACAGACGACAGACGACAGAGGACAGACGACAGACGACAGACGACAGAGGACAGACGACAGACGACAGAGGACAGACGACAGACGACAGACGACAGAGGACAGACGACAGACGACAGAGGACAGACGACAGACGACAGACGACAGAGGACAGAGGACAGACGACAGAGGACAGACGACAGACGACAGAGGACAGAGGACAGACGACAGAGGACAGAGGGCAGAGGGTACAACACCGACGAAAAGCTACCGCACTGGGGCGGAGTAGCCGCGCAGGGGGTGAGCGAGGGCGCGAAAGGTGCCGCCGACAGTTATGTCCTATGGAAGCGAGCGCACCACTTCTCCGGCTCGGCCATCATAGCACCCAGCATCTTGCCGATCTCAACACATCTGCCCAAGAGCCGCCGGTGGTCTTCAGGCGAGACGTACCCGCACGCGAGCGACGTGTCTAGGAAATGCTGAGTCTCGGCTTGCTCGCCGTCGGCGTCTGATAGCTTGCTCACGAAGTGCGCGGCATAGCGACGCTTCTGCCAGCCTTCCGCAATGTTTGAGCCGACTGACCGCGACGCGCGGCGGATCTGGTCAGTGAGTGAATAGCGCTCCTCTCTCGGGAATCTCTTGCTGAGCGCGAACACCTCCTGCTGAAGCTCGAATCCCTTCCTATACACCTTCAGGTCCCGGAAGCTCTCAATCCTCTCACTCACGGTTCTTCTCCTCTCTTCTCTGTCATCTGTCATCTGTCGTCTGTCATCTGTCGTCTGTCATCTGTCATCTGTCATCTGTCATCTGTCGTCTCTCCTCGGCAACTCCCTCCACGCGATGGCTAAGCGGCGCAAGCTCCGTGCCATCGCCCAGCTTGTGGGGCTTCTCGCCAAAGTTGGCGACGACAACCACCCCATTGCGGAAGCGCGTCTCCTGCACCGCATGGTCGGCGGTCAGCCAACGGTGGGAGAGCATCTCGCTGTAGCCCGTGGCGCGGGCGATTGGCTCGATGGCCTTGTAGCTGCGGACGAAGCGGTCGCGGCCCGCCGCCCAGAGCTTGCGGTCGAACATGAACATCGGCGGCGTGCCGTAGAGGGCGTTCCACATATCACGGCGGTCCCACAGCCGCGGCAGCTTGTTGTTGTAGTCGCCCCAGTACCACTGGGCGACGACGCAGTCGTGGTAGACCAGCTCCCAGAGGGGCAGGCGGTAGAAGTGGCCGGTCTGGAACTTGGCGACGGGTTCGGGCACGTCGAACCAGAGCTTCTGCATGGCCCGGCCGCTGTCGGGCACGCGGTAGGGGCCGAGGCTGAGCATGCCCTCGAAGTAGTGGACGAAGGGCACCGCGGCGTCGTGCCCGGTCTCGCTGCCGCACACGAGGCCGCACTCCTCGCCGACGAGGCGGAGGAGTTCCATCTTCGCCCGCTTGCTCTCGGTGCGGGTGCAGGGGTGCTTGGGGTCGTAGCATTCGCGCCAGGGGCTGGCGGTCGTGGTGTCAATGAAGCGGCAGCGGTAGGGGTGGGACTTCAGCTCGGCGGGGATGCGGCGGCGGGCGTAGTCGGGCGCTCGCAGGTCGCACAGGACGCCGCAGGGGACCATCGGGCCCTCCTTGGTCTCGACCTTCCAGCCCTTGAGCCAGTCGCCGCTCGGCCCCCGCATGAGGTCGCCGTTCGCCCACGCCTCAGTCGTCCAGTCGCCGTGAGTCCACCGCAGCTTTGGGAATTGGGAGGGGTCCATCGTGTCCTGATAGATGTCGTAGCGGCTGGTCAGCACGCCGGGAAGCTCGTTGAGGGCCTTGAGCTGTTCGGGCGGGCGACCGTTGCTCCACAGGATGCGGGTGATGCCCGCGGCCTGCATCTCGCGCGCGATGGCCGGCGCGTCCTTCTCCCAGCACCACACGTTCACCGCGCCGATGAGGAGGTCAACGTTCGGATTCTCCTTGCGCTTGTCTTCGAGCGACCTGAACAGGCCGGTCTTCTTCGCGTGCTCGCGGTAACGTTTGGCCATGGCCACGTAGCCGCCCCTATCGAGGAAGATGTAGCGGATGGCCCGCTTCGGGCCGAACTGGCCTTTCTGCGGCTGCCACTCGGGCGCAAGGTGGAGCAGGCCATCGAGCCGCGGGACGCGCACCGCCGCATCGTCCGCCGTTCCCACGATCGCCATCACCCCGCGTTCGCCGTCAGTCTGCCCGTACCACGGCATGCACAGTCCGTGGCCGCCATAGAGGTAGTAGTGCATTGGCGGCAGGGTCGCGTCGTCGGCGGGGTAGCTAATCCCCTCGTTGACCGGCAGGATGAGGAGCTGTCCCTTAGCCGCGGCGAAGGGGGGCGGGAAGGCAAGGGTGCTCGACATCTCGCCCTTGCCCTCGAGCTCCAGGACGATCTCGGGGCGGTCGCGGTCGAGACGGAGCGTGGCCGCCAGCTCATTCGCGCCCTCGGGCTGGAGCAGGCGGAAGTCGAGGCCGCCCTCAACCGCCTTAGCGGCCACGGCTACCACGGAGGCGCTCTTCGGCCTCTGCTCCCAGGCCTGGCCCGTGCGGCGGTCGGCCACGGCCAGGCGGGCGTCGGCCGTGTGAAGCGTCACATCCAGCGTTGCGCTCGACACCTTGATGGTCTCGGGCAGGTCCTTCGCGCGCAGAGCGTCCATTGCGCCCTCCAGGGTGAGAGAGGCGTCGTCGAGGTGGACGGTTGCCGGCCCGTTGCCGATGAGCCGCGGCACGATGCTCGACGCTCCGGCTGGCACCACGAAGCGCGAGCGGAGGAGCCGCCACTGGGCCGTGGCCCCCGAGCGGCGGCCCGCAAACACCCAGTCCAGCACCTCCCCCTTCGCATCGCGGAGCACGACGCACAGCTCGGCGGTGCCTCGTCCCTCCACCGTGACCCAGCCCCGCAGCTCGTAGAGTTGGCCCGGCTGGACTGCGACGGGCTTCTCCTGTGCGAAGCTCCAGTCGCTGGCGCCCGTGTGCTCGATCTGGGCGCAGCCCTTGCCGCCATGTGCGCCCTCCTGGCGAAGCTGCGCCGAGCCCGCGTTCGGCGTCCGCGTCCAGAGCTTGCTCCAACCCCCCAGCCCTTCCTCGAAGCCGCCGTTGACGAGGAGATTCTCGCCCGCCAGGGCCAGGCCCCGGCAGACGAGCAGTGCAAGGGACACTCCAAAGCGCTTCATCGGAAGGCTCCTCCTATTGCCTCGGGGGCTGCCCTCAGCGCGGGCAGAGCATATTTCGGAGTTGATCAACTCCGAGATCAACACCACCCCCCGCTCACTCGACCTCAGCAATCCTCATGGACTCGCCGGTCCGGATAGTGTGCCAGAGCTGGCGCTCCCAGGCGCTCACCCGCGTGGCGCGCAAGTGAGCGCCTGGGCGGCTGAGGCCGGGTCCGCGGTCTGGTGAGAGCCATAAGCCATTGCTGATTGGGCGCTTAGAGCCAGGGAAAAACCACCTCCGCCGGAGCTCCCAGGCGCTCATCCCCGTGGCGCGCAAGTGAGCGCCTGGGCGGGAAGCGCACGCCTCACTGTGAGGCTGGCCGGGAGATGGCTTGGACGGCATGAACGGCCTCTGCGCCCTTCCCACGGCGCTGGGCGAAGTGATCTCGGAGTTGATCAACTCCGAAATCCGGGACCGTCCGGCAAGGGCTACGGCTTTCGGACCTCGACGGGCATGCCAGGCCGGGCCTTGAGCCGGGCGGCCAGGTCGCCCATGTTGATGGCTAGCTCGAGGTTGCCGATGCTGTCAACAAGGGCCACTGCCTCACCCCGGGCGACGTCGCCGTACGTGGCGGCGAAGGGCGCCTGCACGGTGGCGGCGCCGACGCTCGCCTCGAGCCTGCCGCCGCGCTTGAGGCCGGCCTTCGCCACGAGGTCGGCCGGGATGTTTGTCACGATGTTCCCATAGCGGTCCACGCGTAGCACGGAGCCCTTGAGGCGGCCGCCTTCGAGCGCGGGCTCGACAACGGGGAGCATGACGATCTCGGCGGGCTTGAGGCGCGGCCCCAATCGGGCAAGGGACTCCCCGCCGGCAAGGAGCGCGCCGGCGGGGGCGAAGAGGTCGCGGCCCTGGAAGGTGTTCGATGGCCGGTGGCCCAGGGGCTGAAGGGCCGAGATGTCGCGCACGTCCACCACCCCCTCGCGTCGGGCGACGAAGGTCAGCAGGCCATTGTCGGGCGCCACGTAGAAGCGCCCGGCCTCGGTCCGCAGGGCCAGAGCCCGCCGCCGGGTGCCGACGCCTGGGTCAACGACCGCGACAAAGACGGTGCCCGGGGGGAACTCCTTGGCCCCGAGGGCGAGCGTCACTGCCCCCTCCCAGATGTCGAACGGCGCGATCTGGTGGGTGATGGACTGGATGCGAACGGTGGGATTGGCGCGGTAGGCGGCCCCCTTGATCGCGCCCACGTAGTGGTCGCGGTCGCCGAAGTCCGTCAGCAGCACGAGGAGGCCCGACCGGGTCGGCTCCAGACCCAGAGGCGGGGCCATGCACGAGGCCAGAGCAACGGCGGCGGCCAGAAGCGACAAGGCCCGTGACGCACTCATTCGCACGCCCTTCAGACGGTGAGCTTGCCGCGGAGGAGGTCGCGGACCTTCTGGACGTCTTCCCAGACGGTGCGCTTCTCGCCAGGGTTGCGGAGGAGGTAGGCTGGGTGAAAGGTGGGCATGACGAGGATGCCGCGCCAGCGGAGGAAGCGGCCGCGAATCGAGCTGATGCTGTCCTTGGACTGGAGCAGTCCGCGGACGGCGGTCGCGCCGAGGAGGCAGATGACCTTGGGCCTCACGATGTCAATCTGCCGCAGGAGGAAGGGGCGACAGCGGTCCATCTCGTCGGGCAGCGGCGCACGGTTGTCGGGCGGGCGGCACTTGTTGACGTTCCCGATATAAACGTCGGCCCGCTTGTAGCCCATCGCCGTGATGATCTTGTTGAGGAGCTGTCCGGCGCGGCCGACGAAGGGCTCGCCCTGCTCGTCCTCGTCCTGGCCCGGGGCCTCGCCCACGAACATCAGCTCGGCATCGGGGTTCCCCACGCCGAAGACCACCTGGGTGCGTTTGGCGTGGAGCGGGCAGAGCGTGCAGCCGGCGATGGCCTTCGCAAAGTGGTCGAGCTGGCCCTGCTTCGTCAGCCCCTCGGGGAACTGGATGTCGTAGTCCTTCGCCTGGAAGAGGTCCACGTTAGCGCCCGTGGCGATGTCGAGGGCGGCCTGTGGCTCAGGCGCCTTCGGCGGAGCAGAAGCCGAGACAGGAGGCCGCGGCGCTGCCGGCTGCCGACTGCCGCCTGCTGGCTGCCGACTGCCGGCTGCTGACTGCTCACTGCCGGTTGCCGCCTGCCGCTTGCCGACCGCCTGGGGCTCCGCGGGGCGCGGCGTGGCCTCCGGGCTGGGTGGCCTGGCCGACGGAAGCGGCGGGAGTGGGAGGCGCCAGCTCTCGATGCCAAAGCCCTGTTCCAGCTCCACGCGCGCCGCCACGGCGCGCAGGAGAGCCGCATACTCCTGGCGAGGGTCCGCTTCGCTCGACACGTCGCGCGCTCCTTTCCGCGGCCAGTATAGCGCCGGCGCGATCAGACGTCAAACCGCACGATCGCTTCGCGTTTCTGATCCTCGTCGCTATCGTCGTCGAACTCGGAAGGGGGAGAAACCAAGGGACTGGACGACGAGGATGACGACGAGCACGAGGAGATGGGAACCGAAACGGCGGGAATCGCGGGTGCGTGTAATCTCCTACGGCCGAGGGGCGCAGAGCCAACGCCCGAAGGGCGTGGCGGAGTATAGCCCACGGCGATGCTCGGAGAGCCGTGGGTATGGGTGCGAGAACAAGGCCCAGCCCCCGAAGCGGGGCGGGGGAACCGTGGTCCCCGAGGTTCCGCCGCCCCGCTTCGGGGGCTGGGCCGCGGGCGACCAGTCAACCCACGGCTCTCCGAGCATCGCCGAGGGCTATAATCCCCCGCCTCCATACGGAGGCTGCAAGAGGCGCTGTCTTGGCCGTAGGGGATTCCACGCGCCCGGAATCGCCCCTTGCTTGACAGGCTGGCGGGGGCTGTGATATAAAGCCGATTCTTCACTCACAAGGAGAGCCAGTGGGAAAGAAAGTCGTCATCGTCGAGTCGCCGGCCAAGGCGCGCACGATCGGCAAAGTCCTTGGCAGAGACTTCCACGTCGAGTCGTGCATGGGACACGTCCGTGACCTGCCCAAGCGGGCCTTCGGCGTGGAGATCGAGAAGGGGTTCGTGCCCGAGTACCAGGTGCTGCCCGACCGCAGGCGGGTGATCGAGGCGCTTGCCAAGGCCACGAAGGGCGCCGAAGCCGTGTATCTTGCGCCCGACCCCGACCGCGAGGGGGAGTCCATCGCGTGGCACCTGGCCGAGGCGCTCAAGCTGCCCAGGAGCCGGATCCGCCGGGTGACATTCAACGAGATCACCGAACGCGGTATTGAGGAAGGCTTCAGCCAGCCGCGCGACATAGACATGAACCTCGTGAACGCGCAGCAGGCGCGGCGCATCCTCGATCGCATCGTGGGCTACCAGCTCTCGCCCCTGCTCTGGAAGAAAATCCTCCGTGGCCTCAGCGCGGGACGCGTCCAGTCCGTCGCCCTCCGCCTCCTCGTCGAACGCGAGAAGGAAATCCAGGCCTTCGTGCCCATAGAGTACTGGGAGATAGCGGCGAAGCTTCAGCCAATGGATGCCCCGGAAGGCCAGCGGGTTTTCGAGGCCCTTTTGGCTGAATACGATGGAGAGAAGGTCGAAATCCCCAACGGCGAGGAGGCCAACCGCGTCGTTGAAAGCCTCCGAGGCAAGGAGTATCGGGTTGTCTCGTTTGAGACGAAGCGTCAATTCGTGAAGCCGAACCCGCCCTTTGCGACCAGCCAGCTCCAGCAGGCCGCCTCGGTGCGGCTTGGGCTCAAACCGAAGGTGACTATGATGTTGGCCCAACAGCTCTATGAGGGCATCGAGATCGGACCCGAGGGCTCAGTGGGGCTCATCACCTATATGCGGACGGACTCGTTCCGCGTGGCGGCCGAGGCTGTGCAAGAGTGCCGCGACTCGATCGTCAAGCGGTTTGGCGAGCGCTATTTGTCGCCTGAGGAGCGGGTTTACAAATCGCGCCGCAGCGCGCAAGAGGCCCACGAGGCCATTCGCCCCACGTCGGTGGAGCGGACGCCTGAGAAGCTAGAGCGCTATCTGACCACCGACCAGCTCAGGCTGTACCGCCTTATCTGGGAGCGCTTCGTCGCCAGCCAGATGGCGGATGCTCAGTACGACGCGGCGAGCGTGGCCGTCGAGGCAGGCCCCGGGTTGTTCAAGGCAGCGGGGCGAGCAGTGGTCTTCGACGGCCACACGCGCGTGTATCCGCCTCTGGTCCGCGAGAATCCGCCGCCACCGCCTTTGGCGGTGGGACAACGCCTCCGTTGCCTTGAGCTTGTGCCCTCTCAGCACTTCACCAAGCCGCCGCCCCGCTACACCGAGGCGTCGCTCGTCAAGACGCTAGAGAAGGAGGGCATCGGACGCCCCAGCACTTACGCGCAGATCGTCTCCACCATCCAGGAGCGCGGCTACGCCGAAATCCGCGACAAGGTCTTCTACGTCAAAGAGCTGGGCATCGTGACCAACGACGCCCTGCTCCCCTTCTTCGAGAACATCATCAACACGAAGTTCACCTCGCGGTTCGAGGACCACCTCGACAGCATCGAGGAGGCGAAGCGGGACTGGCGGGAGGTGTTGCGCGAGTTCTACGAGCCGTTCAGCGCCGACCTTGCGAAGGCCCAGGCCGAGATGCACAGCGTCAAGAAGTCGCTCGCCACGCCCACCGGCGTCCAGTGTCCCCGCTGCGGCGCCGAGATGGTCGTGCGCCTCTCGAAGAAGGGGCGCTTCATGGCCTGCTCCGGCTTCCCCAACTGCCGCTACGCTCAGGCCCTGGACGATGAAGGAGAGCCGACGCCCGTGGAGAAGCTCGACGAGAAGTGCCCGGAGTGCGGCGAGCCGCTGGTCGTGCGAACGGGGCGGAAGGGCAAGTTCATCGCCTGCACCGGCTACCCTAAGTGCCGCTACACGCGGAACGTGGAGGCGGCCCCCGCCGAGGGCCAGGAGGCCGCGCCTGCCCCGGCGCGCAGGGCGCCCGAGCCCACGGGCGAGAAGTGCCCCAACTGTGGCAAGCCGCTCGTGGCCAAGGAGGGGCGACGCGGCAAGTTCATCGGATGCTCCGGCTACCCCAAGTGCCGCTACACGCGCGACGCGGCGGCCGCTCCGGCCGCCCCAGGCGGCGAAGCCCCGCCCGCGGCGCCCGAGAGCAAGCCGCCTGAGCCTGCGGGCGAGAAGTGCCCCAAGTGCGGCAAGCCGCTCGTCGCCCGCGAGGGGAAGCGGGGCAGGTTCTTCGGGTGCTCCGGCTACCCGAAGTGCCGCTACACGCGCGACGCCGCGGGCGAGGGGGCGCCGCCCATCGAGGGCGCCGAGGCGAAGTGCGAGAAGTGCGGGGCGCCCATGGTCCGCCGCAGGTGGCGCGGGCGCGCCTTCCTGGCCTGCTCCGCCTATCCGAAGTGCCGGAACATGAAGCCCGACAAGTCGGCCCCCCCGCCACCGCCGCCGCAGGAGGCCGGGCGGAATTGTCCCGAATGCCAGAAGCCGCTCGTCATCCGCCGGAGCCGCCGAGGGCCTTTCATCGGCTGCTCCGGCTATCCGAAGTGCCGATACACCGAGAACGCGTAGGAAGCTGCGAGCCATGAGCCGCGAGCTTCGAGCCGAAGGTTCTCTTGGCTTTTCCTGGTTCCGAGGCTCGTAGCTCGCCGCTCGTGGCTCGAAGCTGTCTTAAGACGGAGGAGTGAACCGTGAGTGAGCAGAAGAGTCCCGAGGGAGTGTCTCCCGCCTCCGAGCTTCAGCGCGGCCTGCCCATGGTAGCCAAGTGGGACCCCGAGGCCCTGGCCCGCGAGAAGGCGATGCTGGCGGAGCTTGCGGCCAAGCCGTTCCTGGCCCGCATGCGCGGCTACCTGGGCAAGAGCGGCCCGGGCTGGCTCCAGAGCGCCCTCACGCTCGGGGCGGGCAGCGCCACCTCGTCGCTCTTCGCCGGCGCGCTCCTCGGCTACTCGCTCCTCTGGGTGCAGCCGCTGGGCATGGTGCTCGGGGTCCTGATGTTCGCCGTCATCTCGCACCAGACGCTCTCGACGGGCATGCGGCCGTTCGAGGCCATGTCGCGCTTCGTCCACCCCAGCGTGGCCTGGGCATGGGCGTTCGCCTCGCTCCTCGCCACCCTCATCTGGCACGTGCCCCAGTACTCGGTCGGGAGCAGCGTGTTCGCGGACATGGCGTCGGCGGCCACGGGGGCCGAGGACCTGCCGCGTTGGCCCTTCGGGGCCGCCATGCTCGCCATCTGCATCTGTGTCACGTGGCTCTACGGCTCAAGCTCGCGCGGCATCCGGCGCTACGAGTTCGCACTGAAGCTCATGGTGTGGGTCATCATCGTCGCCTTCGTGCTCGTCATCGCCAAGACGGGCATCCGCTGGGGCGAGCTCTGGCGCGGGCTGTTCACCTTCCCCGTGCCCACCGACCCCCAGGGCATCGCCGTCATGGTCGGCGGCCTGTCGGCCTGCGTGGGCATCAACATGACCTTCCTCTACCCCTACACCCTGCTCGCGCGCGGCTGGGGCCGGGAGCATCGGGGCCTCGCGAAGTTCGACCTGGCGACCGGCATGTTCCTCCCCTTCGTCGTGGCGACAGGGCTTCTCGTGATCGCCGCGGCCAACACCCTTCAGGACACGCTCTACCCCCTGACGCGGATGGACGTGAAGCCTGTGGTTGCGGCTGGGACTCTGGAGGTTTTCGCGGGGAAGACCCTGGGGCGGGTGATGTTCGACCTCGGGATACTCTCGATGACCCTGTCCTCGATCACCCTTCACATGGTGGTGGCGGCGTTCATCGTGTGCGAGGCGCTCAAGGTCGAGCCTACCGGCTGGCGCTATCGCCTGGCGTCGCTCATCCCGGTGCCCGGCTTCTTCGGAGCCGTCTTCTGGGGCGAGGTGCCCCTGTGGCTGGGGGTCGCCACGTCGGCCATCTGCGCCATCCTGTTGCCCATCGCCTATGTCGGCTTTGCCGTCCTCCACAACCGCGGGAGATACCTGGGCGCCGACAAGCCGCGGGGCCTCCGAGCCTGCCTCTGGAACCTCGCCATGGCCGCCGCAATCATCGTGGTGGCCTGGAACGCCTACCTCTTCGTGCGTAGCACGTTCGTGGACGTGAACCCCAAGTTCGCCACGCCGAAGGCCGCCGTGGAGACCCTGCTCCAGGCCGCGAGGAAGGATGGGCCGGGCGCCGTCACAGGCGCCTTCGTCTGCTTCAGCGACGCCACGCGCACGAGCATCCGCACCCTCGCCCGCCGCCGCGAGAAGGACCCCGCCGCGGGCGTGGACTATATCGGCGAACTGCTCGGCAGGCTGAGGGCCGCGAGGGACATCCAGGTGGGCGAGCCGAAGACCGACGGCGGCAAAGCGACCGTCGAGCTCAAGCTCGACGGCGCCGCCGCCATCATCGCCCTCGTTCAGCAGGGCCGTAGCCACTGGAAGGTCGCCAAGGTTGACGCCGCCCTGCCCGACCTCGACGCGTGGATGAAGAAGCCCCAGGCCGCCCCGAGGCCGTAGCGCGTCACATGCGACCTTCCTCCCGCGCAGGGGCGTCTGGCTCCATCCGCACTGCGCAGGCATGCGCGCGCCGGGGCGCAAGGTCGGCGCGATGGGTGCAATCTCCCCGCTTTCGTGGTATGGTAGCGTCTGCCGGGGGCAGAGGGATTGGCGGGGTCGTGGCCATTGACGTTGGGGTGCCCACTCGTCGTCGTGGTCGTCGTCGTCCTCGTCGTCGGATTCCCTGAAGGGGGGAAAGCCAGTGGACTCGACGACGACGACGAGGACGACGACGAGTAGGAGTTGGAACTTGAGAACGGACCCACGATGAGGGGCAAGACTTGACTGGCGAAAGGCGAAGCCTGTGATCGCAATCGGGACTTCGGGCTATCAGTATGCGGATTGGAAAGGGACCTTCTACCCCGAGGACCTGCCGAAGGGCCAGGAGCTGGAATACTATGCGGAGCGGTTCAGGGCGGTGGAGCTGAACTTCACCTACTATCGGATGCCGAGCTTCAAGACAATCGAGGCGATGGTGAAGAGGACGCCGCCGGGTTTCACCTTCTGGGTGAAGGCGAACGAGGCGACGACGCACCAGCAGGACCGCTCGGTGGCCGCGGCGTTCAACGAGGCGCTCAAGCCGGCCCGCGAGGCGGGGCGCCTGGCGGGCATCCTGTGCCAGTTCCCCTACTCGTTCCGGAACACGGAGCGGACGCGGGCTTACCTGGCGGCGCTGCCGGAGGACTTCCCGCACGACCCCCTCGTGGTGGAGTTCCGCAACGCGGCCTGGGCGAACGAGGCGGTCTTCGGCTTCCTGCGCTCGCGGCGGCTCGGCTTCTGCTGCGTGGACGAGCCGGCGATTCGGGGCCTGATGCCGCGCACCGCGGTCGCCACGGCGCCGACGGCCTACGTCCGCTTCCACAGCCGCGACGCCTCCAAGTGGTACGAGGGCGGCGGCAAGGAGCGCTACAACTACCTCTATCGCCGCGAGGAGCTCCAGGAGTGGCTCCCCAAGGTCAAGCAGCTCGGCACCGAGGCGGAGAACGTCTACATCTTCTTCAACAACTGCCACGCCGGCCACGCCGCGGTGAACGCCGAGGAGTTCAAGAAGCTCCTCGCGGAGCTGGGCATCATCGCGTGAGCCTTGCCCGATAGGCCCGCATTTCTCACCAGTCGCTGGCGGGAAATGCGGGAGACTCGAAATCCGAAGCACGAAGTCCGAAAGAAATCCGAAACCCGAAATCCCAATGACCAAGACAAGAGCAACACAGTGCGCGGCGATCTTCTGGGGCGACGTTTCGGCAATTGGGGTTTTCGGCTTTGATATTCCTTCGGATTTCGGATTCGGGGTTTCGGATCTCCAGCACTTCGTGGGAAGTGCAGGCTAGCCCTCTTTCTTCTTCAGCACCTTCAGCTTGATGTCCTTGAACTCGACCCACATGGGTCCGCCGCCGTGGAGCTGGAGGGCCAGGATGCCCTTGAGGCGGCCCTTCCTGAGGTCGGGCTTCTCCGCCTTCGGGTCCTCGAGCTGGTTGTCCACCAGGTCAATGGTCTGCACGCCGTTGAGGAAGTGCTGGATGTGGTTGCCCTGGGCCACGAGGCGGTAGTGGTTCCAGTCCTGCGCCTTGTAGTTCTTGTAGTTCTCCTTGGCGCCGGGCAGTTCGCCGACGACCTCCTTCTTGCCATCGGCGCTGATGACGACCTTCTGTCCGACGTTGACGAGGGAGCCGCGGCCGCGCTCGTCGTAGAGGAAGCCGACGGCTGGGCTGTTGCACACCTCGGCCTGGTAGCCGCCGACCACCCACTTCCCGCAGTCCACGCTGCGGTGCTGGATGCCCGAGTTGCCGCCGCCGACGCGGAAGCTGATCTTGAGCTCGTAGTCCTCCAGCGTGCCGCCGCGCCAGATGCAGAAGGTGTTGCCGGGGCGCTGCTCCTGCTCGCCGCGTATCGCCCCGTCCTTCACCGACCAGAGCTTCGGGTCGCCGTCCCACCCCGTCAGGTCCTTCCCGTTGAAGATGGCCACGAAGCCCTCGTCGTCCGCCTCGCCGGCCGCGGCCGCGAGGCCAAGGCAAGTGACCAAGCCCAGCACCAGCAGTGCGACAGTCCTTCGACGCATCCCAGTTCTCCTTCAGTAGGCTGCCTCCCACGTCGGCTAGATGATAGCAACTCCGCCGTGCCTTTTCAACACGGGGGCAAGGGCGTCGAGAAGCGCACCTTGACACGGGGCAGTTCGCATGGTATGTATATCAGTCGTGGCGCGTGTGGCCGGCTACCCCGAGCCGCTGCCCGAAGGTGCCATCCCCGGAGGAGCCTGCTGCGCTGCCGACCCATGCCCAGACCATCAGCCTCGGCCTGATCGAGCACGGTCTTGACAAGATCGGGTACGGGGAGGCGGTGCGCGAACGCCAGTACCGCTTCGCTGACTACCTAAGCGGGGTCCCAACCCCCCGCACGGTAGACCTGGCTGCCTTCGCACGGGAACCTCACTCCTACGATACGGCCTGCATCAGCGTGGCCTGTGCCGACGGGCAACGCGGGCCCGAGCTCGTGGTGACATTGCGCGCTTTGGGCGCGCCCATGCTCTTTGAGGTGAACGCCGCAGGCGACCTCGTCCGCTGGAAGGTCACTGGCACAGGCGAGCCGGCCCGCCTCGAAAGTATCCCCCAGAGCAACATCCGGCAGGCATTTTGGCAGCACCGCACTGAGTGGAAGCCTGAGACGATCCTCCGGGCGAAGAGCATCCCCACGGAAGCCGCCGCACGGCAGCTCGACTTCTTCGATGCCGGACTGATGCCGGCGATTGGCGAGGCCGTGAGCCACAAGCTGGGCGCGCTGCTCGAAGATGCTCTGTCCAATGCCCGGCAGTGCCACGACAAGGAGCAGAAGGGCGGGCCGTTCGACTACGATGGCCTTTTCAGATTGGTCTTCAGGCTCCTGGCTGCGAAGGTCATGGGAGATAGAGGCCATCCTGGCGACTGGCTTGCAGACGACGCCGCGGCCGCGATCCGCAACGTCGAGGCGTTCTACTTCCAAGCAAGACCCGCGCCACCTGCGATGGATGACCGCGAAGTCCAGGACGTGATTTGGGGCCGCATCCGGAATGCGTTCCACTTCCAGAATCTGTCGGTGGACGCCCTGGCCTATGTCTACGAGAACACGTTGGTAAGCCCGGAGACGCGGGACAGATATGGCACTCACAGCACTCTGCCGCAGATCGCGGAGTTCCTTGTGCAGCACCTCCCATTCCAGGATACCCATTGGGATGAGCTTCGCGTTCTCGAGCCCTGCGCAGGCCACGGAGTCTTCCTGGTCGCCGCCATGCGGAGGATGCGTGATCTGCTGCCGTTGAACATGACTGCGCGGAAGAGGCACGATCACTTCGTCGAGCGCCTGGTGGGCATTGAGGTGGACCCCTTCGCCTGCGAGGTAGCGCGCCTGTCCCTGATGCTGGCCGACTACCCCAACCCGGACGGGTGGCGGATCATCCAGGAGGACGTCTTTGCAGGTCCCTCGCTGTCGCGGGAGTTGAGGCAGGCGGCGGTGGTCTTGTGCAACCCTCCCTTCGAGGACTTCAGCCGCGAGGAACGCCGGGCCTACGGAAGCACCGTGCAACTGGTTCAGAAGCCGGCGGAGCTCCTCAGGCGTATTCTGCACCCTAACCCGCCGCCGATGCTAGGTCTCGTCCTCCCGCGCTCGTTCATCTCAGGCCGTGCCTACAGGGACTTCAATGCCCGCCTAGGCAAGATGTACACCCATGCCCAACTGATGGCCCTCCCCGACGGCGTGTTCACACATTCCGATGCCGAAACGGTGCTCGTCATGTGTCACGGAAGAAGGCCCGAGCAAACACCCCGATGCGCTGTGCATTCTTCGGTCGTTCTCAAGCCAGATCGTGACCAGTTCCTTGCATGCTCAGTGCCGAGCATGAGCCGGGACGACGTTTGGCGTGGCGGCAAGCCCTCGCTTTGGACCTCGCCGCTCCAGGACGTCTGGGATCGGCTCAGCCACCTTAACACCCTGGGGCAGGTTGCAGAGATACACCGGGGGATCGAATTCTCCATTCCACTTGACGACGAGACGCGGCCCAAACTCATCTCGGAGAAGAGGCAACCGGGGTTCGTACCGGGACTTGAGAAGGTGCCGGGACGACTCGATGAAGCGTTCGTCCACCACGGCCACGCCTGGCTAAATGTCTCGCCAGAAGTGATGAGGGGGAATGCCCACAAGCTGCCCTGGCAGGCGCCAAAGGTAGTCGTCAACGCCGCGCGGGTGAGTCGAGGGCCATGGCGCTTGCTCGCCGTGCCTGACTCGAAGGGTCTCGTATGCTACCAGAGGCTACACGGCATTTGGCCTAGCGGGGGGTGGTCCATTTTGGCCCTGGCGGGTGCCCTGAATGGCCCAGTCGCGAACGCATACCTTCTGGACCGCGATGCGCAGAGAGACCACAGGATTGTGACCCTCAAGTCCCTGCCGCTGCCGGCCCTCACGACGGACCAACATGAACGTCTTTCGGCTTTGGCAGGGCGTTACTGTGAGACCCGTAGGCAACTTGCCGTTGCATTCCCCAACGCGTCACTGGAGCGCGCACTAAGTGCGCTTCTCCGGGAGATCGACGCGCTAGTGCTAAGGGGCTACGATCTCCCGCCGCGGCTGGAGCGGAGAGTGCTCGATTGCTTCGCCGGGCATGAGCGTCCGGTTCCGTTCCCATTCCGTGGGTTCTTCCCCACAGGCTTCCGCCCCTGTATTCCCTATCACGAGTACGTCTCCCCCGATTGGGAGCGCGCCCGCGCGGACGAAACGCTCAAGCGCCTCAAGACCATACGCGACCAGGCGATCCACGAGGCGCTTGTGCACCTTGAGGAGCTGGATGCAGATGATCAATAGCCGGCTTGAAGATGCCTACCTTCTCGATACGAGCATTGCGAGCGCGCTCTGGGACGAACTCCATTCGAAGCACGCCCTGTTCCGGAGCAGGTGGGAGAAGCTCGCATTGGACCGCGTGTTCGTGTCCGTCGTCAGCGTTGCGGAGGTGGAGTACGGCTTGCGGGTTGCGCCCAGGATTGACGAGGAACGGCAGGCCCGCGTGAGGGAGTCGATGTCGTCTTTCGCGGTTTTACCGCTGGGCCGCCACGTCGTCGAGAGCTATGCCGAGTTGAGGGCGCGCCTCTTCGCGCGATATGCCCCCACCGACAGACGGGGCCGCTTGAAGGCCAAGGTGGTCCCGGACCTATGGGAGCAAACCCCGGACAAGCTCCTGGGCGTCCAGGAGAACGACATCTGGATTGCCAGTCAGGCAATCCAGCGGCGGTGCATCCTTGCCACGACCGACCGCATGTCCCACATCGTGGAAGTTGCGGGCTCCGACCTGCGCTTTGAATACTGGAAGTAGCTGGAAGGGCTACTCGCCCTCTTTCTTCCAGAGCACCTTGTAGTTCTTCACCTCGGCACGCATCGGTGTGCCGGCGTGGATTGGGGGGTAAGGATGGCAGGCGAGCACGAGCGAGGAGGCAGGCGCGGGGGCTATGGTTTCCTGGCGATCTTGTGGGTGCCGTGGCAGGCGGTGCAGGTGGGGGTGGGCGGCGGCTTCGGGCCGGCGGGGAAGCGCGCTTGCCAGCGGGCGACGATGGCCTCGGGCGGAACGTCGTGCTTCGCGTGGCACTTGCGGCAGAAGGCGTTGACCTCGCTGGCCTTGATCACCACGTCGGGCTTGGTGGCCCCGATGTTCTCGTCGTTTGCGTGGGCGGCGCTCACGCCGTGGCAGCGCACGCATCCGATGCCCGCCCGCAGGTGGGTGGTGCTCAGGGGCTCGTTGAGGAAGGTCATGTGGCAGACGTAGCAGCCGGCGTTGGGGCCGAGGGGGTCGTTCTGCGGCTGCGGGCCAGAGCGGCAGGAAACGGCGGCGATGGCCGCCGCCGCGACGGCGATGCCGCCGAGCGCGGGCGCGCGCATCACACGGTCTCCCACTGCCGCAGCCAGTGGTAGCTGGGCGGCAGGTGGGCGTGCATGGCCGCGGCGTAGCGGCGGAGGAGTTGCTCGTCGCCGCGGGTGAGCGGCTTGTCGCGCTCGTAGGAGCCTTTGACGTTCTCCTCCAGTTGCTCGATCGTATTGACGCCTGGGATGATGGCGGTGAGGCGCGGCTCCTGGAGCATCTTCTTCACGAGCACGTGGGCGTTGGGGTCGAGCTTCCCCTTGATCTCGTTGGGCCTGATGCCGAAGGTGGTTCCTGCGCCGAAGGGCTTGAGGCCGATGACCCCAACGTCCTTCTGCTTCGCCAGCTCGAGCAGGCTGTCGCCCCCGAGGTCCTTGGTGGTGAAGAGGTAGGGGAAGACGACGGCGGAGAAGGTGGGGTATTTCTCGAGGAGCTTTCGGAAGAGCTTGGGATTGTGGGCGGAGATGCCGAGCCAGCGCACCTTGCCCTCCTTGTTGACCTTCTGGAAGACTTCGACGACCATGTCGAGCACCCAGTCGTTGACGTCGAGGAGCGTGGCGATTTTGTTCTGGCCCGCGCCCCAGGTTGCGCCGACTGGGCGCCAGAGGTCGAGGGTGTCGGTCTTGTAGTGTTTGAGGCGGCCTTCGATTTCGCGGACGAGGCTCTCCTTCGAGAGCTGCTTCTCGCCGTCGGGGGTGAGCTTTTCGGGCCAGGAGGCGAAGCCGATGTACCAGTCCTTGCGTCGGCCATTGAGTGCCTCGCCGTACTGGGCGCACTCGCCCACGATGTTGGTGTCGAGGTAGTTGACCCCGAGCTCGGCGGCGCGTGCGAGGACCTGGACTCGGTTTTCGAGCCCCAGGGAACCGTGTCCGCCGAGGCTGACCTCTGAGACCATGGCCCCGGTCTTGCCGAGGCGCCGGTAGCCCATCTTCGGGTTGTAGTTGAGGATCTTCGAGGTGTCCGCGCCCTTGGGGTCTTGTGCGCCCGCGGCGGCGGCCCCCGCCACCGCTGCCGAGCCGGCCTTGAGGAACTCGCGCCTCGTTCGGTCTGACGATGCCATTGGGTGCTCCTATTCTGTCAATGCGGCCATTGGCCGCAACCAAAGGGGATGATTGGATGGGTGGATGAATGGATGAATGAGAGACGCGACCTCTCTGGCATTCATCCACCCATCCAATCATCCATTCATCCCCCCGCACAACTGTGCAAGCGTGACGCTTGCCGCTACGCGCTCTCATTGGGCGGCCAGCTTGCGCCAGGCCGCCATGGACTCTTTGAGGTGCTCGCGGGCGTCGCCGCCCAGGCCGTAGCACATGAGGCCGATCGGCCCGGCGTAGCCGAGCTCCCTGAGCTTCTTGAGCAGGCCAGCGACGTCGAAGGCGCCGCGGCCGAGGGGCTGGATGAGCTTGTCCCAGCCCAGCTTCGGGTCGGCGTTCTCCGCACCGTTGAGGGTCACGACGAAGAGGTGGGGCGCCGCCAGCTTCAGCGTGGCATCGAGGTCCCACTTGCCGTCGGCCTTCAGCCAGTGGCAGAGGTTGAAGTGGACGCCGAGGTTCCTGCGGTCGGCCTTCTTGACGACGCGGACGGCGTCCTCGACGCGCTCGGTCCAGTCGCCGGTGTGGTGGTAGATTGCGACGCGGAGGGCGTTCTCGGCGGCGAGGTCTGCGATCTCGCGGAGGATGGCGACGCCGCGCTCGTCGGCCTCCTGCGCCCCGCGCGGCGCGCCGGCCATCAGGAGGCCGAGGAGCGTGTCGCGCCCCTTCAACAGCTTGGCCACCTCCTTGAGCTTCGGGTCGTAGGGCGCCTTGCCTGGAGCGACATTCACCTGGATGTAGATCTCGACGAGCTTGAGGCCCGCGTCGTCGAGCGTCCTGAGCCGCTCGGGCACGCCGCCGAGCCACAGGTGCGCGCAGCCGTCGAAGCCCAGGTCCTTGAGGAGCTCCGCCTGTTCCTTCAGCCCCCGCTTCTTCGCGTCGTGCGTGTCGTGGCACAAGGCGAAGAAGGGTTGTGCGGGCGCGGCGCCCCGCGCTTCGGGGAACGCCGCCAGCGCGGCCAGGCAAACCAGGATGGGCATAGCTCGCACGAGAACTGCTCCTGCGACGACTCCGAGGAAGATGTACCGCAGCCAACAGTGTATGCGCCGGGCGTCCCGAAGTCAACGCCGCATGACCGGGCAGCGGGCGTTGGGGAGATTTCCTGCAAAAACACCCTTGACTCGGAGGAGACGGATGGGTAGTATCAATATATCACGTTGTGATGCAGCACTCGTGATGCCTGCCAACTCGCCTCTCGTGCCAGGGGAAGGCCGATTCTGGTGACGGTTCCCCCCTTCTTCACGCCTCCCGAGAGAACCCAAGGAGCCTGTGTATGAGCATGACGCGCCGTGACTTCATCCGCGCCTCCTCGGCGATAGCGACCGCCCTGGGCTACGGGGCGCTGCGGATGCGCGAGGCGGAAGCCGTCGAGGGCGGAACCCCCGTCGTCTGGCTTCAGGCCCAGGCCTGCACCGGCTGCTCGGTGTCCCTCCTCAACAGCATCAGCCTGATGAGCATAGACGACCTGCTGCTTCGGACGCTGGACGTGAAGTACCACCCGAACGTGATGGCGGCGGCGGGCGAGCAGGCGGCTGCTGCGGCCAAGGCGGCGCGCACCAGGGGCGGCTACGTCCTGGTCGTCGAGGGCGCCATCCCCACCGCGGCGGGCGGCGTGGCCTGCACGGTGTGGAACGGCACGACCGCGCTGAAGGCGGTGCAGGACTTCGCGCGGAACGCCCTCCTGTGCGTGGCTGTGGGCACGTGCAGCTCCTTCGGCGGCGTGTCCGCCGGCAGGCCCAACCCGACCAGGGCGCGCTCGCTCAAGACCGTCGTAGGCTCGCGGCCGGTCGTCAACATCCCCGGCTGCCCGGCGCATCCCGACTGGGTGGCGGGCACGATCGCCTACATCCTGAGGAACGGGCGGGTGCCGCCGCTCGACCGCTTCCTGCGCCCGACGGAGTACTTCGGGCGCACGATGCACGACCTGTGCCCCTACCTGGCGAGCTTCAACTCGCTCTTCGGCCGCCGCCTCGGCCACACCAGGGGATTGAGCTGCTTCTCGTGCCACAGCTCGCGGGACAGGGACGTTCGCGGCCCCGACACCCTGGACCAGGGCGGGTGCCTCTACGCCCTCGGCTGCAAGGGGCGGGTGGCGAACTGCGACTGCCCTACGCGCAAGTGGAACGCGTCCGCCGCGGGCGGAGTCGGCGTCAACTGGTGCGTCGGCGCAAAGAGCCCCTGCATCGGTTGCACGGAGCCCGGCTTCCCCGACGTGATGTCGCCCTTCACCACGATGTCAGGCCCGGGCGTGGACGACGACGATGAGGGCGGTGGGGATGATGACCACGAGGACGACGAGCACGACGATTGAACAGGGGCGGCTCGAACCGCCGCGGCGGCCGGCCCACACCTCACTAGGAGCTTCTGAATGGCGACGACGATCAAGATCAACCCCGTCACCCGCGTTGAGGGCCACCTCGACGTCGAGGTGACGGTGGACATTGTGAATGGTAGGAACCAGGTGGTGGCGGCGAAGAGCGCGGGGACGATGCTGCGCGGCTTCGAGCTCATCCTCGTCGGGCGCGACCCGCTCGACGCCGTCCACTACACCCAGCGCATCTGCGGCGTCTGCCCCGTCTCCCACGGAATGGCCGCCTCCCTCAACCTCGAGGCCGCCTTCGGAGTCCAGCCCACCGGCAACGGCCGCATCCTCCGAAACCTCGTCCTCGGCGCGAACTTCCTCCAGTCCCACATCCTCCACTTCTACCACCTGGCGGCGCTCGACTACGTGGACACGACGGGCGCCCTGGACATGGCGCCGTGGACGCCGCGCTACTCGACGCCCGACATGCTCCGCGGCGCCGACGCCGCCAGCCTCATCGGCCACTACGTCCAGGCACTCGCCATGCGCCGCGTGGCGCACCAGATGGGCGCCATCTTCGGCGGAAAGCTGCCGCTCCCCTCCACCTTCTACCCAGGCGGCTGCACCGAGTCGGCCACCGCGCAGAAGATCGCCGACTTCCGAACCCTCCTGGCCGACATCCGCACCTTCATCGAGGACGTCCAGGTCCCCGACGCCCAGCTCCTCGCCGCACGCTTCCCCGAATACGGCCTCATGGGCAAGGGCTGCGGCAACCTCCCCGCCTACGGGGTCTTCGACCTCGACGTGGCCGGCACCAGCAAGCTCCTCGCCCGCGGCCGCTACACCGACGGCGCCCTGGGCAGCGTGGACACCCGCCTGATCGCCGAATACGTGCGCTACTCCTGGTACCACAACGCCACCACCGCCCTCAACCCCGCCGTGGGCGTCACGCGGTTCAGCCCCGGCAAGGCCCAGGCCTACTCCTGGATCAAGGCCCCCCGCTACATGAACAAGGTCCACGAAGTCGGGGCTCTGGCACGCATGTGGGTGAACGGGGACTACCGCGACGGCATCTCGGCGATGGACCGCAACATGGCCCGCACCCTCGAGGCCAGGAAGATCGCCGTGGCGATGGGCGAGTGGCTCAACCAACTCGTCCCCGGCGCCCCCACCCTGGCCCCCAGCCGCATCCCGGCCACGGCCACGGGCGTCGGCCTCACCGAGGCCCCGCGCGGCGCACTCGGCCACTGGACCAACATCGCCAGCGGGAAGCTCTCACGCTACCAGGTCGTCACCCCGACCGGCTGGAACGCCTCGCCGAAGGACGACGGCGGCTTCGCCGGCCCCATCGAGCAGGCCCTCCTCGGGGTGCCCGTGGCCGACATCGCGCAGCCGGTCGAGCTCCTGCGCGTCATCCACTCCTTCGACCCCTGCCTCTCCTGCGCCGTCCACGTCGCGCGGCCTGGGGGCAACGCGAAGACCGTGGTGCTGAGCGCCTAGCCCGCATTTCACACGATATGCGGGAAATCCCAAGTGCCAATCACCAAGCACCAGACAATCCTCAAGCCCCAGAGGCTCAATGACCGAAACAGAACGCCGACCTTCGGCGAAAGCTCAGTGTCCTCTCGGTCTGGGTGATTGGGGATTGGAGTTTGGACGTTGTCTGGTTCTTGGAGCTTGTCATTTGGTGATTCCCGCATTTCGCCAGAAATGCGGGCTAGGCGTCAGCCGGCATCCAGCAGCGGGTCACGGGGCACTTCGCGCAATCCCTGTCCGCGCACGCCGCCCCTTGCCCCCCTTTGAGGTGGCGGCGCTCGAACATCCAGCAGAGGTCGCCCGCGGAGAGTTGGTAGACGGTGCACCCGTCTCGGACCGCCGGCTCGCAGCCGCGGACCTCCCAGCAGGGCTTCACCGGCCCGTGGTCCTTCCGCCAGGCCAGGTGGCACATCAGGGCGGCCAGCTTCTGCACCGTGGCCGGCGGGTGCCGCCAGCCCTGCTCGTAGCTCTGCACGGCCCGCACGGAGACGCCCAGCATCGCCGCCAGCTCGCTCTGGCTCTTCCCCAGATGGCGGCGCACCGCACGCAGGTTCGCACACCCCGGCCAGTCCATCGCGCTGTCCCCCGTCTCCCGGCCACGTTCCGCTCAACAGCAGCAATGCCTGGCGGCCGACATTTCCTGCTGATTATACCGGCCCTAGCACAGCGTGTCAATGCCCCGCGGCGGCGAGTATGGCCCCTGATCCTGCTGGGGGTCATACCCCGCGGCGGCGGGCCGATGGCGCGCAACGAGGCGGGCGGCCCCTCGCCGGCCACCCGCCTCGCCAACCCTCCCAGGCAGGATCGCAGAGTCAGATCCCTTTCAGCATGTTGGTTCCAGCCTCCACGATCGAGTCGAGCTTCATGCACTCCTTGCTCGTGCACGCCGCCGTCTCGCAGTGGAGGATGAACGAGCGCTCCACCTTGTCCTTGTGGCACACGAGCACCACGGTGTCGAAGTGGCCGTCGAGCTTGTAGGCCCCCGGCCCCTTCTCGCCGTCGAGCGCGATGGTCAGCGGAATCGTCAAGCTCAGGTCCTTCGCGAGCTTCCTGAGCGCCTCGCGGTTCTCCTCGCTGTTCGCGCCCAGGTAGGCCACGAAGCCGGCCATCCGCTTGTCCCCGTGCTCGCACACGAACTTGTCGAGCGCCTTCACCAAGTCCCCGAAGTGCCCCCCGAGCGCCCTGGTGAGGATGACGAACGACGGCCGGCCCCCGTAGGTGCAGATGTAGCACACCCGCTCCTTGTCCTTGTTCGGGCCGGTCACGTCCAGAACGTCGAACGGCGGCGTCTCCTTCACCTTCACCTCGGCCAGGACCTTCACCTCGGGCTTGACCTCGACCCTCGCGGGCGTCGTTGGCGCCCCGCAGTGGCCACACGCGGCGTAGACCGCCACCGCGGCCGCGCCAAGCACGCACAGGCCCAGGGTCGCTGCCAGAACTATGTATGATGTGCGGACCATGCGAATCCCTCCTTGCGCAGGAATGGGGAACATCTTGGTCTTCCCTCGCCCGGCCCCTCTACCCTAATACTGCCGCATGACCCACGCCGAGTCAAGCCCCCGCCGCCCGAAGCGGGCGGGCGGCGGCGGGTGCCGCCGCGTTCTTCAATTCGGAAAAAGGAAACACTTTCTCCCGAAAAGCACACCTAGTGCACGCTTCCGAACAACGGACATACCGCAATCAAAACGTGCCCGCCCGCCCGCCCGCCCGCCCCGCCCGCCCCGCCAGCGTGTGGCACGCGGCCAGGCGGCGGGCACCCCTCTCGAAGAACTCTGGCCCACAACGCCGGCTCTTTCGTCTCGCCCTCTTGCCGTGTGACCTGAGGTCTGCGAGGAGCTCGGGCGTGGCACGCAACGCCGTGCCTCACGGCGGGGCGGGGGGAGGGGCCGCACGCCCGACCCATCGTGGGGGTTTGGGGGTCGAGGCGACGGCGGGCTTGAAGCTGGGCAGAGCCCCGGCCACGTCAATGCCCCTGACGCTTTTTGGGGCCAGCCCCAACGGGGCGGGACAAGGCCCCCGCCGGCGTCCGAGACCCCCAAGAGGAGCCACCTTCAGACGGGGAGATATGAGAGAGAACCTTGTGACCAGGGGCATCGGTTCACTACACTTCCTTCTCTGCGAGACACGCCACGGAGCGGCCAGACTGGCGACCCCGGCGGCGGAGAGGCGACTAGACAAGAGTAAACTGGTGCGCTTCTTCACCACAGATTCCCAGTTTTCTCCTCTTGTCTTAGGCGGGCGGGCGGGCGGGCGCGTGTCTTGTTTGTTCGGAAGCGTGCACCTGGCATGAGCAAGGCCGCCGTCCTCAGCACGCTTGGGCGCCCGCACAAGGCCAAGCGGAACCCCGTCGGGATTCTCGTCCTCATCTACAGGGCGGACGACGGCTTCTACTGGGTGATGCTGAGCGACCAGCCAAACGTGCCGTGCAGCGTGATCGAGGTGAAGAGGCAGGACGCTGATGATTTCGCTCCTTCCGAAGACGTTGACATCAAGAGCGGAGGGTAGCCGGGCTCGACTGCCCGCTCGCCGCCACGCCACCCTTGGAGCCGAGGCGATGAGGCCGCGCCACGCCCCGTGTCGTCGTGCCGCTGGCAGGCCAACCGGTTCATCGCGTATCGTGCTGAGACCGCCAGGTTCCTCTACGGCGCCTACACGCCGCTCAAGGTCGAGTACCGGCCGGGCACGCTGCCCGCCTTCGAGAAGCTCGTCGCGCGCTACACGGTTGGGTTGAAGACCGACCGCGAGAGAGCCGTCGCGTTGCTCACCGAGGCCCTGCCGCGCGAGTTCCGCCACCCGACGATGCCGCCGCTGGGCGCGCCCGCGCGGGCCGACCGCGCGCTCCCGGACGAGGAGCTCCTCAGGAGCGGCGCGGGCTTCTGCAACGAGCAGGCCAGGGCCTTCACACGCCTCTGCCACGTGGCGGGCATCCCGGCACGCATCGTCCACCTGTTCTACTCGGACAAGCGGACGGGCCACACGGTCTCGGAGTTCTACGCGGATGGCCGCTGGGCGATGGCGGACTCGAGCTGGTCCTGCGTCTTCCCCGCCGCCGACGGCCATCTGATGAGCGCCGCCGAATGCCACGAGGAAGGCCCCACCCGCCGCCGCGTCGGCGAAGCCTACTTCGCCCGCTTCCAGAAGCTCATCGCAATGTCGGACGAGGAACTGGTCGGAGGCCACTTCGCCGGCTCCGACGCGACCGCCGGCCGGAAGGAAAAGGTCGCTGCCGCGGCGGATGCCACGCGCAACGGGCTGCGGGCCAAGACCGCCCAGGCCCTCGGCGGCCAGCTCTGGCGGTTCGGCATCATCAACAACCCCCTGCCCCGATAGGCCGCTCGCCAATGACGGGGCTGAGCATGGCCCCCAATCGTGGTGAACTGCTCGGCGGCCCCACACGGGGGCGTACTATATCGGCCCAGGGCGAAGCCCTGATCTTTGCCCACATCTCGGGGCCTTGTAGCCCGCCGACGCGGGCGACCCAGCCGTAGCCCAGGGCGACCGAAGGGAGCCCTGGGATCGCGCGTGCCCCCCATCCAAGCCCCCGAAGGGGGC
>Ga0194112_10002738_pt1 | contig 24996 bp, 29 predicted proteins | sample TA2MahC400mmetaG_FD_146191 | JGI IMG/M metagenome (GOLD analysis project Ga0194112, IMG submission 146191) | Freshwater microbial communities from Lake Tanganyika, Tanzania - TA2015016 Mahale Deep Cast 400m | ecosystem: Environmental > Aquatic > Freshwater > Lake | place: Tanzania: Lake... | reverse complement strand
TATGCAAAAAACAATTTCTAGAAGAAAAACATACCAACAACACACAACAAAAACCTTCTAAATCCCACACACCCAAACAAAAAATCAACTAAAAAACGAAGACCTTAAATAACATTCGGAGATACTGTAAGAATCAGCTCAGTAGAAATCCTTTAGGATTTCTAAAATAGTTGTTATTAGTCTTGCTGCGTTGTAGGCTATTTCTTTGAGGAGGACTTCTTTGTTTTGCATGCTGACTTTTATGCTTCTTATCATTGAGCCATTTACTCTTTTAAGTACGCTGTTTACTGTTTCGTTTTTGCTTCTGTAGTTCCTTTTTAGCCGGTTTATTCTTCGTTTAGCTTTTTTTCTGTATGTGCCTTTAGTTCTGTGAATGGGTACGTCTTTGTTTTTGAGTTTTATCCTGTCTTCTGCTCCTAAGTCTTCTACTGCTGTCCGATGGTTTTCTTCTGAATCGTATCCTTTGTCAGCGTCGAAGGATTTGGCTTTCTTTTTTCCTTTATCCAGCACGTGTTTGCCTTTTTTCACGACTGGTTTGAAATCTTTGTTATCATTGGCTGGTCCCCGTCTTATCTTTTGTGAGACTATCAGCTGCTTGCCTAAATCTATAAGCATTGTAAGTTTGATGTGATTTTTAACTTTCCGTAGGCTTTTCTTGTTTTTCTTCAAAACCTTGACATAATGTGCTGAAGCCCTAGTAGGCTGCAAGCCTGTAGAATCTATACCCAAACGAACATAAACAGTCATCGTAAGAATCACAAAACCTGCCATAACCCTCTCAAGAAACTGGACTTTCAACCTTTTAGCAGCCTTCTGCAACGTCGTGAAATGCGGCACCTTAGCTATACCTAACAAGTTAAGAATTTCCGTACAAACATCAAGAATATCACAAAACTCCCTATAACTCTTATCCATACGCTGCTGTAAAGCAAGAAGAACAATAAGCACCCAGTTACTATAAGTCCTCTTACTAAACTTACTGCTAAACTTCCTAATCCTCAAACGCTTCAAACACGCCAGAACATTCTTAACAAAACTTATATACCTTTTCTCATTCTTTTTTCCCACGGTGAACACCTCGATTGTTCACCCCCTAGCCCAAACCCTAAAGCTACCAAGCAATAGGGCAGGCTAGGATATAAAACTAACGAGGATTTCTACTGAGCCTAAGAATCAAAAGGTTTAAATATAAGACACTACTTCTTGGTGGTTAATAATTTAGGGGGTTTTACAAAATGGAAAAAATCAAAATACTCCACAGTGCAGATGCACACGGAGATCTAGAAGCAATAAAAATATATTCTGATTACATAAAAAAACAAAAGCCTGACATTGCATTCTTAACAGGAGATTTAATACACAGAGTTTATACAAAAGAAAATCTTAATGCATGTAGTAAAGAAATTGAAGAATATCAAAATAAGAAAGGTGCATTATTAAGTGCAGTAGCAGAAGAAGTAAAAAAAATCGGTGGGAAAAAAATGAATGAAATATTTCCTGCAGAATTATTTGCAGCTATTCAAAATGATGAATTAAAAGAGAGTTCAATTATATTACCTGCTGAAGAAAACCAAGAAGAAAAGATATATTCCACAAAAGACTTACATGAAATGGTTAAAGACACCAAAACAATTCCTCAAAGAATATGGGAAGAAATAACACCCTACCTAAATGCTAGAGAAAGATTCAAAGAATATCAAAAAGAGCATGTCACAATAGCAGAACGAAGTATGGAAACGCAGTATAACGAGATAAAAAGAATGCTTCAAGGAACGGATTGTTTAGTATTACCTGGCAATCACGATGGAAAATGTCTAGAGAAAATAATGCCTGAAAGAAACATGCATAGAAATACAAAAACTATCAAAGGGATATTAATATCAGGTTATGGAAGCGCAAAAGGAAAACCTTGGTGGATTCCTGAAGCATTACTCGAAGACTTCCGAATTTTTACGAAAACTCATGAAGGGAAAATATTAGGACAGATACCAGAAGCAGTAGATTTTATTATGAAACAAGATCCAGAAATTGCAGTATTTCATGAAACAGCTTATACAGATGAAATAATCAGATCTTATATAACACATAAAGGACCAGATATAGTGCTCGCAGGCCACATGCATGAACAAGTCCTACCTGAAAAGTGTAATATCGGGACGTATTTAATAATGCCTGGAAAGTTAGGAACGGCACCAACTTTAGAAGGAGGTTTGATAGAACTGACATACGAAGAATCTCTTATAGAAGCACCAAAAGAAGGGTTCAGATATGTAAGAACATTTGTAGAAATAGACCTCCTTAAAGAAGGCGAATGTAATGATTTAGTATTAAAACCAAAAAATATATTTTACAAACAAATCAAGAATAATAAAGTAGCCCCATTAGCAGAATTTGAATATAATGACATAGGGTTATTAAAAAAAGTAGTTATACACGATGAAGAAACATGGGGTCAAATACCTAAAGGACTATAAGACTTAATAAAAAAGTGGGGCTGCTCGGATTTGAACCGGGATCGCAGCGTCCCGAACGCTGAATCATAACCAAGTTGGACCACAGCCCCTTGAAGAATTTTAGTGTTGTTAGGCTTTTTTAACTCTTTCCTTCTTTAAACTCTTTGTATATTACTTTTGGAAAAGGATTATAACAATGTTCTTTATACGCTACCCATGTCTGATAAGTCCTCATTATTGATGAGAAATGATCTTTCAATTCTTTTACCGTAGTATGGAACGTTTTTGGTGTCTCTGCAGTTATGTAAAGAAGAATGTCCCAAATACCCATAGTCTTCACAGCCCTTGTAACACAAGGATGGTGGGTCACATAGTTTTCAAATCTTTTCTCATCTATCGGCGTCAATTCTTTTACCTGTATCGCGAAAGTATACAGATGATACCCTAATGTCGAGAGGTTAAAAACAGAGGTGTAGTTCCTTATTATACTATTTTCCTCCATTTTTCTCATCCTTAACATTACTGCATCTGGGCTGAGGTTTACCTCTTTTCCTATAACATATGTGCTTGCCCTGCAGTCCTTTGCTAGAATATTTAATATTTCAACGTCTTTCCTGTCAAGCTTAGTTTCTTTATACTCCAAGGATGTTTTTTTCTTGCCTTGATAAAAACCATATGGAAGATTTATAGTATTGTAGTATTTTATTACCTCAAGGCTATCTCTCTCTAGTAGGATATCATGGTATTTGTGGACTATCTCGCTTGTTACCAAATCATATTCCCTTATGTCCCGAGCTATTAAAGTCCATTCTATATCCCAGCGATCGCTGTATTCTAATACGCTTACCGTGTTCGGATGATCTTTCAGCTCCGACAATAGCTTCTGATGTTTCCCCTTGTTAGCCTCGTCTATCACCATGAACGCATGAAACGTGTTGAATCCGAATGCTTGCCTGTTAATAGACGGAACAAATTTCAGAAGCACGCCAGCTTTTGTCAGCCTTTTAATCCTGTAATCCACAGAGTCTCTCGACAGCATCACTTCCCTACGCATCCTTGTCAAAGGCAGTCTTGAATTTTCTGCTAAGGCGCCGATTATCCTTTTGTCTTTAGCGTCGATATCCACCTTTTCAGAGTCCTCATTTATTCTCATTTTTACTAATAAACCTAATTTTATATATAAATTTTTCGGTAATTACTGTATTTTATGGTAAAAAGTTTCTTATAAACCTATATATTCTGCTTAAAAGACGAGATAAAAAATCATACGAGGAGGGAAACAAAATGAAAATGCCAAAAAAAATTACACTAATAGCAGCGACCTGCACACTACTCGCAGGACTAACAGGGATAATTGGATGTGTAAACACTGTAGACCGAGTGCCTAACAAAGAAGCAGAAAACCAGAAAACAGCGACATATTTTGCAACAGTTCCAATGAGATATCAATCAGGTATTGCAGTCTGCACAGGAGACTTTGACGGCAACGGAACACTAGACATCATAGTGGCATCCGAAGACCCGAACCAGTATAGTAGCGCAAGGCTTTACCTGTTCAAGAACGACGGCAAAGGCAACTTCTACCAAGACCCAAACGAAAACTACAACCAGGGGGTGAAGTAAAGAAGAAACAACAATACAGAAAGAGGCGCGATAAATCCAAAAAAATATACTAAAAACAACACAATGGAGGAAATGAAAGATGAAATTTGAAAACATGAAAAAAGGAGTAAAAGTAGGACTAGCAGGACTAGTAACAGCCCTATGCATATACGGAGCAACACCAGACGCAAACGCAGCAACAAACTACGACAGAGGAAAAGAATACACCTACAATGAAAACACACATGCAAATAAGAAAGGAAACAACAACTGGATGTACTATACAGCCGGTGGAGCATTAGTAGGATTATACTTGCTAAGCGGCTTAAGGACAGTAAAACAAACAGACAGAGGACTGATAGAAAGGTTCGGAAAATACCAAAGGATGTCACAACCAGGGCTTACATTTGTAATACCCTGCGTAGAAAAACTGAGAAAAGTGAATATAACAGAGATGATGATAGACGCGCAGCCACAGGAAATAATAACCAAAGACAAGCTTAACGCAAAAGTCGACGCACAAGTATACTTCAAAGTCAAACAAGACGAAGAATCAGTCAAAGCATCCCAGTACAACGTGTACAACTACAAAGTACAGATAGTCAACCTGGCAAGAACGACATTGAGAAACATAATAGGCACTTTGTCATTAAACGAAGCGAACAGTGAAAGAGACAAGATCAACAGCGAACTGATGAAAACACTTTCAGTAGAAACGAAAAACTGGGGTCTTGAAGTTGTAAGGACAGAGCTGAAGGAAATAGACCCTCCAAAAGACGTACAAGACACCATGAACAAGGTAGTAATAGCAGAAAACGAAAAAATAGCCGCAGTAGACTTCGCAACAGCAGCTGAAACAAAAGCAGACGGAGAAAGAAGAGCAGAAATCAAAAGAGCAGAAGGTCTAAGGACAGCAGCAATACTGGAAGCTGAAGGTAAAGCAGAAGCCAAGAAGAAAGTTGCAGACGGAGAAGCATACGCTATAGAAAAAGTGAACACGGCAACGCAAGAATTCTTCAAAGGCAGCGCAGTAGACTATAAAAGACTAGAAGTGTTATCAACAGTGCTGAAAGACAATACCAAGTATATCATACCAGAAGGGACAGACTTAGTGACAGTATTAGGCGACGAGAAAAACAAGATAATACCCGTGCCGAAAAACGAAAAGAAGTAGTAAAAAACTTTTTTATTTTTTTATTTTAAAAATTCCCACTATACAAGCCTTTTCTCATATGCTCTTCTGCTTCTTTTAAAGTATCAAAGCTTCTATTGACACCGAATGTATGGGCACCTTTAACTCCGGTATTGACTATCCTGTAAATAAACTTGCTACCAAGATAATGCCTTATTTTAACAATCTTATACGCCATCTCAACCACACTCCCGATAAGTTTGATCTGATTCTTATTTAGAACACACCCGAATATACACATAGACTGCAGTGTAGCTTATAAACCTTTGCTTCAAAACATCATGTCAAGCAGTAGTTATATCATAATCAACTTTCTTTTCAATAGCCTCGTATTCTTTCAGATGCTTGAACCTTGACGGCCTCAACAAGTATAAAAGTTCAAAGTCTAGCATTCCTAAAGGCTTTTTCGTTATCAAAGTATAAGGCAACCTGAGAAAAGCGTCAAAAATGCAGTAATAACCATAAGCCTGCATTGCATAACCGCTATAGCCTACTATTGGAACTTCTTGAAACAAGTCACCGCCGTAAATCTTTATCAACCCTAGACCGATTCCAAACGCTGCAGAATAAAGAGTTAATTTATTCCTTTTCATTCCTGCTTCATTAGTTAATGAGTCCTGCATCTTGTAAGGCAAAGAGCCAAGAATCCTGTAAGATATGGCAAAATTAGTCGCAAACTTTGCAACGTTCTTAAGACTCTCACCACTTTTATATTCTGAGGATTTAAGATAGTTTACTAAGTATTTCCTTCCTTTTTTTAGAAGGCTTTTCCCGCTAACATTTTCCCATGCTTCTTTAATCTTAGCCTCAAGAGACATAACCTTAAATTATTAAAAGATAATTTTATTAATCTTATTACTTAAAAAGAGTTTTATGGCAAAACTAGTAATGGGTATAATGTATTCTGATAAAAGATTATTTGAAGAAGTAAAGAAAGTTTTAGAAGAAAAGTTTGGAAATGTAGAAGATTTTGTAAGCTACGACTTTAACTTTACGAAGTATTACGAAGAAGAAATGGGGCCTGACCTTAAAAAAGATATTCTAATATTTGAACGAGAGATAAGAGAAGAACAACTAGCAGAAATAAAGGAATATATCAACAGTCTAGAAGACAATTACAAAGTAAACGGCAACAGACGGATAAACATAGACCCCGGATACTTGACAAAAGAAGAACTAATATTAGCCAGTAATAAGAAAAGCAATTACAAAGAAGAGATAGGGGAAAATATTTATTCACACCTAACATTAAAGTTTGAAAACGGCAACTGTGTTAACACTCCAAGGACTTATCCTGATTACAGGACAGAAAAAGTACAAAGCTTCCTAACAAAGATAGTAAAAAGAATGGTTTAGATAAGCTTCTTCTTCGTCTTCAAATCTATCAAGTGTATGACATTTACAGGGCATCCAGTAGCAGCGTTGTTATTGCATTCAAACTCATCCTCAGAGATTTCTGTCTTCTTAGGCGCGGATTTCCCATCCGGTTTCATCTCCCAATTATCCGGACAGACTGCAGCGCAAGCTCCGCAGCCGATGCAACCTTCCCTGTCATGCTGTATCTTATAATCCGCCATAACCCAAAATTAGTTATTTGTTCTATAAATACTTTTTGTTCATGGTATAGGTTATACATTTTACAGCCCAAAAAAATTTATATATCTGAAACTACAATATTATTATCCATGGTACACAAAGAACATGAAGAATTCGTGAAGTTCATGCTGAAAAAATCAACGGCAAAAGAGGCCCCCCCGCAGCCGAACCAGATATTATCGCCTGCCAAAAGGGACCCAGAAGTTAAGCCGCAGGACTTCCGAATAAAAGAAGATGACCTTAAGACAGCAGAGGATCATCTGAAAAGGATAAAAAACAATATAAAATAATCCAGAAGCCTTAATCCTAACCTGGATAAAAATCCTTATAAACACTTCTCTTTAGGATAAATCATATGGTATGCAAGAACTGTAAGAATAATCCTGTAATAAACTTGCCTAATTCTAATATTAACCTTTGCAAAGGATGCTTCTTGAAATATGCTGAGAGAAAAGCTTACAAGACGATAACCAAGTATAAGATGTTCGGACCTGAAGACAAGACAATAGCTGTAGGAGTTTCAGGAGGTAAAGACTCATTCTCATTATTATATTTCATGAATAAGATTGCAGAAAAGAAAAAACTGCTAAAGCTCAAGGTAGTGTCAGTAGATGAAGGGATAAAATGTTACAGGGACTTGAAACACGTAAAAGAATACTGCAAAGAGAACAAGATAGAAATTCATGTTTACTCTTTCAAGACAGAATTCGGGATGACCTTAGATGATATGGTTAAAAAAACAGGTCTTAATCCTTGCAGCATCTGCGGCGTCTTAAGAAGATTCTTGTTAAATTCTAAATCAAGAGAGTTAAAAGCTAACAAGATAGTTACAGGGCATAACTTAGACGATGAGGCGCAAAGCATACTAATGAACCAGTTCAGAGGAGGATTAGAAAGAAGCGCCAGGCTAGGGCCAGTAACAGGCATAGTAACAGATAATAGGTTCGTCAGAAGAGTAAAGCCTTTTTACTTCTTAACAGAAAAAGAAATGACTGCTTACTGCTTCTTAAAAAAACTTCCCGTTGATTACGGAGAATGCCCTTATGCCAAAAGTTCTTACCGCGGGGAAGTCAGAGACTTGCTTAACGATTTTACAGCCAAGCATAAAGAGACCAAACATGCCTTGATAAACTCGTTCTTAAGCATACTGCCCTTGCTGAAAAAAGAATATGCAAAAGTTGAGATAAAAGGCTGCAAGAAATGCGGAGAGCCATGCTCTGGAGAAATTTGTAAAGTCTGCGATTTTATAAAAAGTCTAAAAGGTATAAGTTAACAAGCACCTTGACGGTTTTTAGAAACTTTAGAAGCCATCCTGACACAATCATTAGGATAAGTCTTGCTATCACATCCGCAGACAGGATCCCAAAAAGAAGGACAGACTTCTGGAATATTAGTACAGATTCCTTTTTCTGATGAACAAGTGTTAAATTCGCAGAACTGTTTAACAGAACAATCATTGTCAGACTTACACCGATTAGAACCGTTACCAGTTGTGTGGGCAAAAAAAACTATCGCAAATAAAACAATAAATAACAAGGCGACTTTGTAATGGTGCTGCTTCTTGACAATATGTATCTTGATTTTTTTTATGCGTTTTTTCATTTAACCTTTTTTATATTAACCGCTGCTCTTTTAAGATTAGGCTCTTCAACTATCGGACCGTAAGATAAAGGCATCAGTTTGTTAATCAGGCATTCTTCAAAATGGAAAGGCGCAACTAATAACCCTTGAGGGACTTCATCCATAGCATCCACCTTTATCTCAACACTGCCTACTTTTGAGGTTATCCTTATCTTGTCACCATCTTTAAGACCGTAATCTTTAGCGTCTTCTTCACTTACATTACATATCGGCTCAGGAGAGAGTTTATTCAAAGATTCTGATCTTCTGCTCATATCCCCTGAACAGAACTGGAAAGGCCAACGCCAAGTTGTCAGAATAAGCGGGTATTTTTTAGAAGTCGTTTCTCCAAAACCTAAAAATCTGACGGGGTTGAATTTTTTAAAAGTAACCGGCCGGTAAGCGAATTCAGAACCATGGTTTTTAAGATTATCAATGCTTATCTTATTATACTCAGGCAGTTTATCTTTTATTTCCTTAAGAATGTCTTCCGAAGTCTTATAACCATAATCCTTGCCGAAATATTTTGCGAGCTCGGAAAGTATTACCCAGTCGGGCTTAGATTCGTATAAAGGATTCATAGCCTTGTCCATCGTCCTTATCCTTGATTCTGCGCTTGTGAAAGTTCCTGTCTGTTCGGCCCAGCTGCAAGCAGGCAATACAACATTAGCAAACTCCATCGTCTTGTTAGGAAAAGTCGCTTGTAAGATTAAGAACATTTTTTTCATAGCCTTATGAGCCTTGTTCAAGTCCGGTAGAGAAACTGCAGGGTTACTATGCATGACATACAAAGCCTTAACAGGTTCTAAGAATATACTAGCAGAGATAGTCTCTCCGCCTTTGCAAGGCTTGCAGCCCATATCACCAACGCCTTGAATGTTAGACTTGCCCCTCATAGGTATATTTTTACCATTTTTAGCTATGACCATGTTTAGGGCGGCGAACACGTTATGAGCCCCGTAAGCATGCTGAGTCAAACCCATACCATGCATCAAGACGAAATGCTTGCTCTCACCAATCATCCTTGCCACGTCCTCTATATCTTCAACTGTGAAAAAACAATTCTTAGCAGTTGAACATGTCTTAGCCACCTTATCAGCAGGATACTCTTCTAAGACCTCTTTAACATCATCCGGAACACTCACCTTACCATTCCTGACTAGTACATGAAGTACAGCATTTAAGAAAGGAAGCTCAAAACCAGACTTTAATTCTATATAATGATCAGCAAACTTGCTAGTCTCATCCTTCCAGTCACGTAGGCATATGAGCTTAGCGCCTAACTGTTTAGCCTTTAATATCTTATCAAAAGCTACAGGATAAGTAGCCTTAGGATTCGTGCCTGCTACGAGAATACAATCTGCCTTGGCAATATCCTCTATCCTAGCATCCATTGCAGTTATTCCAAAAGCCTTGTTTAAAGCATAACACGTTGAAGCATGGCAAAGCCTTGCACAACTGTCAACATTTTCAGTTTTAAGAACGTCTCTTGCTATTTTTTGAAAAAGATAAGACGCCTCATTAGTAGCAGGAGGAGAAGCATAAAAAGCGATTTGTTTAGGCTTCAAACCTTTAAGGGTTTTAACAATGAACTTATAAGCCTCATCCCAAGAAGCCTTGACAAGCTTTCCACCCTTCCGGATCATAGGATGCTTAATCCTATCTTTAGCGTAAATTATCTGATGGCTAGTAAGCCCTTTAATACAAAGCTTACCTTCGCTGACAGGATCATTCTTCCAAGAGCTGACTCCTACGACCTTGCCATTCTCAACTATTAAGTCAAAAGAGCAACCAACACCACAATAAGGACAAACAGTTCTTATCAACTGAGACATTAGAAGATTATCACCCCTTTTTCTTTTTAATCCTAGGACTATTATTTAATACTTAAAATCTTTTTCAACTTTTCCTTGTCAAAACCTACTATTATCTCCCCATCGATTTCTGTCACTGGTACGCCCATCTGACCAGACTTCTTAATCATCTCATTGGCTGCCTTATGATTAGTTGAAACGTCAATGTCTTCAAACTCTATCTTATTCTCTTTCAAAAAGTCCTTTTCCATAACACAATAGAGACAGCTTTTTGTCGAATAAACTTTTATTTTATGTTTTTGCATTTTTATTACCTTTATACCTTTTTAAGAAAAACTTGTTTTTAAATGTTTGCTTGTCACTTAATTTTGAAAATCTTTTTCAACTCTTCACCGTTAAAGTTCGTATAAACCTTACCATCAACCACCAATACAGGCGTGCCGTCATCTGGGGCTATTTTCAGCAATTCATCCATGAACTTATCATTCAAGTCTATCCTTCTTTCTTCAAATTTTATTTTATGCTCTTTAAAAAAATTCCTAGCCGTGTTACAGTATATGGAACTGCTGGTGGTGTATAATATGACTTTAACCATCTTTTTTCTTATGTTCAAGATGAGATTTTAGAATATTTAAAACTTTCTTACTTGAAAATCCTAAAAGTAATACCATTGCAGAAAAGATGAAAGTTATGAAAAATATCCTCATAAGCGCGTCATAAAAGAAACCATCCGGCAGTAAAGCCTTCAAATTATCCACTTCAGGGTTTAACATCCAAAAGTCATTGCTGAAAGAAACTTCATGAAACTTGTAGAAAACAGTATCAAACCCTATATAAGAACAGATAAAGAATAATAAGAGAAGTGCTAGAGTAAAAATACTGCCGTAAACTAAAGATTTGAAAAGATTTTTCCAATCATAAACGAGCAAGGCTACAACAACAAGAGCTAAGGTGTAGAGCAATACTAAAAGTCTTTGAATGATGTTCCGAACATCAACCATATGCCTCTTTTCTTTCTCGTTAAAAAAATCAGATAAAGGAATATCATATCTCATATAACCTATCAGGTTTTCAATAACAGAGTCAGCAACTTCCTTATCAAAATGATTGTAGATATTATGCTTTTCAAATTCTGACTTGTAAAAATCCTCATCAAAAACTACAAGACGAAAACTAAGCAATAAAAGCAGGAAGGGAATTAAGAAAGCGGCTAAAGGTATTTTTTTCATCTAAAACCAGCCTAACAACAAGCCAACACCTAATGCTAACAAGAACAATCCTAAGACGAGCCTCATCCAATTCTTCTTAGCGTTGCGCCAGCTCTCAATGTGTTCAGCTTTCATACCTTTAGTAACAAATAAGAGGATAGCAACTAATGGCAAGACAAACATTAGATTATATATTAACAAGTATCCTAAAGCAGCAGTTTTAGTCATAGTATTAGCCAGCATAGCAAGAATAGCCAAGTAAACACCTCCGGTGCAAGGAAGCTCAAACACCGAAACCAAAAAACCAAGAACTATAGCCGCAGGAATATTAGCCTTCTTAGTCCATCCTTCTATAACCCCTTTCTTAGATTTCGGAATCTCTAAAGAGAAACCTTTGCCATACCAGAAATAATCCTTAACATTAACAAGTCCGGCAAACAAAGCAAAAAAAGCCGCGGCTTTGACGATGATACTTGAAACTCCGCTTATCTGAATCGCTGTCAACAAACCAAGACCTGCCAACAGGTAAGTTATGTAAACTGCCAAGATGTAAACACTGCCAGCCTTAACCATCCTCCTCTTAGTAGAACTTATCTCCAACAAGAAAGTTAACAAGAATATCAGCACTGCAAAAGCGCAAGGGTTAATACCATCGATCAGGCCAGCGCCTAAAACCAAAGGCAAAGTGATCTTTTTTGTAGAAGCTACTGGGTTAACATCACCTTGCTCGACAGCATGACATCCCATCTCACCAGGCAAAGGACAAACCCTAACACTTGACTTTAACAAAGCCTCAACCTCAACCTCCAGATTCTTTTTGATATTATCCGGACCCATGAAGAACTTGTCGCCTACAGCCACCATCGGAACCCCACGATCTTCTAAAGGAACATTCTGAATGCCACAGTACTTGTTGTACAACTGATAATTTTCTAAATTATGAGAAACTTCCAACTTGTTGATATGGATATTATTACCATACTTTACCTCTAAGCTTTCAAGGTAAGGTTTAATCTCCGCACATTTAGTACACCCCGTAGAATAGAAATATATTACGCATATCGCTTCAGGATTATGAGCCATGTAATCTTTAACATTAGAAGCGCCAGTAGACCCTTCATACTGTACGGTGCAGGATTCTTCAATCTCACAAGTTTCTTCCGCAGCTGCAAAAACCGCTAACAATAAAAGTGTTAATATTAACAAAAAAATCTTTTTCATGCAATCTCTTAACAGATTTTCGTTTAAAAAGTTTTTCTCTACACTATGTTTTAAACAATATAAAAGTTTTTAAAGAACAATAAAAGACATATTCTAAAAACAAGACTAAAAGAGAGGGGTACATAATATGGGGGAAATGCCTAAACAAATCTTCAGAGAGTATGACATAAGAGGCATCGTAGATAAAGACTTAACTGAAGAAACAGTAGAAAAAATAGGTCAAGCTTACGGTTCTATAATACAAGGTGACATAGTCATAGGAAGAGACGTTCGAGAAAGTTCTGAAAGGTTCTCAAAAGCATTGATAAAAGGCATAAGATCAACAGGATGCAACATCATAGACATAGGAGTATCAACAACACCATTATTATACTTCTCAATACATTATTACAAACAAGCAGGCGGAGTAATGATCACAGGAAGCCACAACCCGATAGAATTCAACGGCTTGAAGCTCTGCAACGGACTGCAAAGCATACACGGCAAAGGCATACAAGAAATAAGAGAGTTGATAGAAAAAGGGGATTTCAAAACAGGAAAAGGAAAAATACAAACTAAGAAACCATTAACACATTATAATTCTTACATAAAAAAAGACATCAAACTCAACAAAAAACTAAAAGTCGTAATAGACGCCGGCAACGGAACAGCAGGGCTTACAGCCACAAAACTTTTACAAGACTTAGGATGCGAAGTAATACCATTATACTGCGAACAGGACGGAAAATTCCCAAATCACCTGCCAGACCCTACAGTACCAGAATACGTACAGGACTTGATAAAAAAAGTAAAAGAAGAAAAAGCAGACGTAGGAATAGGATATGACGGAGACGCTGACAGGATAGGAATAATAGACGAAAAAGGCGGAATAATCTGGGGCGACAGACTACTAATGCTTTACTCTAAAGAATTACAAGCCAGAAAACCAGGATCAAAAATAGTATTCGATGTCAAATGCTCAAACCTGTTAGAAGAAGCGATAAAAAAACACGGCGGAATACCCATAATGTGGAAAACAGGACACTCCTTATTAAAAGCTAAGATGCGTGAAGAAAACGCAGAACTGGCAGGAGAAATGTCAGGCCACATGTTTTTCAAGGACAGATTCTTAGGATTCGACGACGCAGTATACGCTTCCTGCAGGTTCTTAGAAATCTTAAGCAACACTGACAAGAAAGCTTCACAACTGTTAGAAGACGTGCCAAAGACTTACTACACGCCAGAGATAAGGATAGATTGTTCAGAAGACAAAAAATTTCGCATTCCTGAAGAGCTCAAAAAGGAACTAAGGAACGAGTTAGACATCTATGACATAGATGGCGCCAGAATTCAATTCCAAGACGGTTGGGGTTTGGTGAGGGCATCGAATACCCAACCAGTCTTAGTTTTAAGATTCGAAGCACAAACGCAAGAAAGGCTGGAAGAGATAAGAAAATTCGTAGAAGACAAAGTAGAAGATATCAAAAACAGAATTTAAATTCTTATCAGTTTATAACCTATAGAAGTATTTGATATTTTAGCAAAAGATCCTATATGAGATAATGGTGATATGTGATGTACCTCTTTGAAAACGTCCTTGCCAGTTTTCTCAACAATCAAGTCATGAGACGCTTTTTCGATAGACGTTAAATCATTCGACATCAGATAACCTATATCCGGAGCGACTAATTTTCCCCCGGGAACACAATCACAAAGCTTAGAAACATCCTTAATCACATTAATAAAAAAAGATTTCTTAAAATTTTTTAAAGCTGCAAAAGCACCGGCAGCAAGCAAATCATTAAAAACTGCAAGTTTGGGCTTAATCGCGTTGTTAGGGCATACAACAACACAATTACTGCAACCGCAACACCAAGCCTTATCAAAAAAAGGCATCCCATCGGAATATCTTATATTATTTGTAGGACAATTCTTAGAGCAAACACCACAGAGAGTACAGCCAGATTCATAAACAGGCTTGCCACCATCATGAATCATACCTTTAGACTTCCTAGACAAAGCACCCATACCCAAGTTTTTTATGCCTGCACCGAAACCAGTGCACAAATGACCCTTAACATGGCTTAAGACAAGAACACCATCAGCCTCGACTAAATCCTTACACACATGAAAACTAACAGATTTCCCATTAACAACCATCTCCTGTTCTATAAACTCATCAGAAACAAGAACCGGGCAGCCAATCTTTTTTTCAGTAAAACCATGTTTCCTAGCAACTAACAAATAACCTTTAGGAAAACGCCTCGGGCTTTTATAAACAACAGGAGAATCAAACAAGAAAGGTTTTGTATCATACTCTTTGAGCATTTCAACAACTTTTTTCACAAACTCTGGTTTTAAAAAATATTTATTGCCTAACTCACCCATATGAAGCTTTATAGCAACTCTACCTGAGAAATAACCTTCAAGCTCAGACTTCAATCTTTCTAAAAAATCTTCCTCATGTTCTGAGAAAAAAACTTTGTTCACCATTTTTTAAAAATCACCACCAAAGAAATAATGAACAGAGGGATAGCCATCCATTGCGTAGCAGTCAGACCATAAAAAGTCGGATCAGTCCTTAAAAAATCTAATAAAAACCTTACAAAGGCGTAAAAACATATATAGAACAAGAACAAAAAACCTGTAAAAAAATTCTTCTTTCTTAAGAATAATAAGATTATGAATAATATTATGAGGTTGACGAAGTCGTATAAAGCAGTAAGATGCCTAAGCCCACCATTGACAAAAACACCAAAAGGCAGGCTGGTTAGCTTGCCAACGTGACCACCATCGCCAACAAGACAAGCGATTCTTCCAATAGCATGCCCTAAAACAATAGAAGGGGCCAACAAGTCAGCGTATTTGAAAAAACTAAGCTTCTTGACCCTTAAATAGATAAAACTGGCTATTACTGCACCTAAGAATCCGCCATAAAACGCTAAGCCGCCTTCCCAAAGCATAAAAACTGAAAGGATGTTAGTAGAATAATCCTCCCAAAAGATTATCACATGTAACAGCCTAGAGCCGATAATACTCCCAACCATTATATAAAAGACCAAACCTTCAACTACTTCCTTGCTGATACCTTTACGCTTGGCTTCTCTCAAAGAAAACCATAAACCAGCTAAGAAAGCAATGGCTACTATCAAGCCGAACGTGTAAACCTTAAAAAAACCTAAATTGATTTCCGGATAGTAAATATAAGGCAATGCCATAAAAGACTAATTCGCTTCGCTTGTTTTTAAAACTTTTCACGAGTATACAAATTTTTTTAAACAAGTAAAGAAATCATTTCTAGCATGAAATTCGCCCATATGGCAGACATCCACGTAGGCGGGTGGAGAGAGCCAGAGCTTAAAGAGCTGAATATCAAGGCATTCAAAGAAGCGATAAGAACCTGTGTAGAAAGACACGTCGCATTCATTCTAATTTCAGGAGACTTGTTCAACACCGCCTTACCATCCATAGAATTGTTAAGGGAAACAGCCGGGATAATAAGAAAAGCCAAAGACCATGACATAAATGTTTACATGATCCCCGGAAGCCACGACTTCTCGCCAAGTGGCAAGACGATGCTTGAAGTCTTAGAAAAAGCAGGGCTTATAGAACTAGTAAACAAATTCGACGAGAATGGAAAGTTAACATTCACAGAAGACAAGACAGGAGTGAAAATAACAGGTCTGCTAGGTAAGAAAGGCGGATTAGAAATAAAAGAATACGAAGAACTAGAAAAACAACACTTAGAGCAAGAGCCGGGCTTCAAGATATGGATGTTCCACACTGCATTAACCGAGTTCAAGCCAGAAAACCTAGAAAAGATTGAGTCCATGTCAGTAGCTTCACTGCCGAAAAACTTTAACTATTACGCAGGAGGCCATGTGCATTACATCTTCCAGAAAAAAGATGACAAGTCCTTAACAACATTCCCTGGAGCATTGTTCCCGAATAATTTCAAAGAATTAGAAGAGTTCAAACACGGAGGATTCTACATAGTCGATGACAAACTAAACCTCGAATACTTGCCGATAAAGCTGAAAGAAGTGGTAAGCTATTCTTTTGATGCCAATAATAAAACACCTGACGAGATAAGGCAAGAGATACTGAACAAAGTAACAGACTACAAAGGCAAGATAGTGATGATAAGAATAGAAGGTATGCTCAAATCAGGAAAGCCTTCAGACGTGAACTTCAAAGAGATAATATCCAAGCTAGGGTCTGCCTATTACATCTTGAAAAATACTAACAAGCTAACAACAAAAGAGTTTGAAGAACTGCAAGTAGACACTGGAAACGTAGAAGACATCGAGCAGAAGATAATAAGCGAACACTTAGGACAGACCAGCCTGATGAAAAAAGAAGACGAGCTGAAAATAACAGAAGCGTTAATGGAAGCGTTGAATAAAGAAAAAGAAGAAGGGGAAAAAAACGCTGATTTCGAAATAAGAGTCCTGAAAGACGCTGTAGAAGTATTAGAGATAGAACTATGATAATCAAAAAAATAAAACTAGAAAATATAAGAAGCTACGTAAGCCAAGAATTAGAACTGCCAGAAGGCTCAGTCTTACTATCAGGAGATATAGGCAGCGGAAAATCTACAGTCTTACTAGCAATAGACTTCGCACTTTTTGGTATAAGAAAACCAGACTTGACAGGAGCATCATTGTTAAGGAACGGTACGAATTCTGGCTCAGTAGAGATGCAGTTTGAAATAGAAGGAAAAGATGTGATAATAAAAAGAACCTTGAAAAGGACGCAACTTGGAGTCTCCCAAGATTCAGGATTCATAATAATAGACAGGCAGAAAAGAGAAGGGACTGCAGTCGAGCTAAAACAACACATACTAAATTTACTAAATTATCCAAAAGAGCTCCTTACAAAATCTAAATCATTAATCTACAAATACACAGTTTACACGCCGCAGGAAGAGATGAAGCATATCTTGACTGAAGAACAGGACTTAAGGCTTGACACTTTGAGAAAAGTCTTCGGAATCGACAAATACAAAAGAGTGAAAGAAAACACGAAAATACTGATATCTGCTATAAAAGGGAAAAAAGAAAACCTCAAAGGCCTGACGCAAGACTTAGACCAGAAAAAAGACGAGATTAAACAAGAAAAAGAACGGCTGAAAGAACAGGATGAAAAGCTAGAAGTCCTAAAACCACAGCTTGAAACTGTAAAAAAAGAGTTCGAAACAAAGAAAAAAGACATAGAAAAAACGGAAACCCTCATCGAAAAATTACGAGAAACAAGAAAACAACTAGAAATAAGAATATCTGAGCAGAAAAACTTAGAAGAACAAAAAGTAGAAGTTGAAGAGGAATTAAAAGCACTTATTCTCCAGATCGCCAAGGCTGAAAAAGAGGTAAAAAAAGAACAAACAAAAAACATAGAAACAGAGATAAGACAAAAACAAGAAATCATAAGACAATTAGAAAAAGAAACACAAGAAATCCTGAACATAATCGCTTCGTTAAAAACAAAACAGGAAGAGGCAGAAGACCTGAAAAACAGGATAACAAGCTTAGAGAACTGCCCGACATGCAAACAACAAGTAAGCGAAGAACATAAACGCTCAATAAAAGAGGAAGAAGACAACAAGATAACAGCCATAACCAAAAAACTAAGCCTAACCGAAAAGAACTATAAAGAAAAACAACAATTATTAACAAAGAGCAAAGAAGAACTCGAACATCTAAAAGAAACAAGATCACAAATAGAAATTAACAATCTAAAAATTCAAAACTTAGAAGAAAAGAAGAAGAAAAAAGAAAAACTAGAATCACAACAAAAATTGTTTGAAAAAAAAGCATCAGAGATAAAAAACGATATTCTAACCTTTGAAAAAGAGAACAGGAATTACATTAACGTCGAAGAAGATTACAAGCAGAAAAAAATAGAGCTTGAAAACATTCTAGAAAAAAGATCAGACTTAGCCCAAGAAGAAGCGTTAGTAAAGAACGATATCAGGAATATAAACAAAACAGTAACCGAGCTAAGGATAGAAGTAGAATGCAAAGAAAGATCAAAAAAGGAACTAATAAAACTAGCGCAACTCCAGGAATGGATAGACAAGAACTTCATAAGCCTAATGGAAGTCATGGAAAAAAACATAATGCTAAAAGTGCATAATGACTTTGACAGCCTCTTCCAGAAATGGTTCAACATGATAGTAGAACCTGGAGCGTTACAATCAAAGATAGACACTACATTCACACCATTGATAGAGCAGAACGGACATGACATAGACTACATGTTCCTATCAGGCGGAGAAAAGACAGCAACAGCACTAGCCTACAGATTAGCATTAAACCAAGTGATAAACAAACTAATGAGGAATATAAAAACAAGCGACCTGTTAATACTGGACGAGCCTACAGACGGCTTCAGCAATGAACAACTAGACCGTGTAAAAGAAGTGATAGAAGACTTAGACTTGAAACAGATAATCATAGTAAGCCATGAGCCGAAAGTAGAAAGCTTCGTAGACAATATTGTAAAGTTCAAGAAAGAAAACCACGTAAGCCAAGCAATATAAGAACTATTTTTTTGAACCCTTATCCTTAAAGTAAGTATTAACCACTTTCATAGCATCATTAATCTTTATCGCTATGCCATAACCCCCTATGGCGTCTATTTCTTCCCGCTCATTCGTCCTTATCAGAGTAGCAACTACTACTCCAACAAGCTCGTACTCACCGTCTCTTATAGCTATTACTGGTCCGCCAGAGTATCCTGGCTCTACTGCACAGCCGATCATAAATAACCGATTATCATAAGGGTAAGCTACCTTGCTCACATTACCCTTCAAAACATAATCTACTAATCCGTGTGGGTTTCCAGCTATCCATACAAAATCGCCAGGCCTTAAATCATCAGAGTCGCCTATCTTATAAGGGAACTTTACGAAGTCTTTAGAATCTTCAACCTCTAACAAGGCTATGTCTAACTTAGGGTCAGAGGCTACTTTTTTAGCATGTATTAAATCAGGCATCAAAATCCCTTTCTTGATTATATACACCGCCCTGTAATTCTCAGTTATTACCACACCATCAATCATCTCATCAGGGAATTCTATCTTTGTGACATGATCATTAGTAAGTATGTACGCCTTGCCGTCCTTCTTCTCTATAACCGTCCCTGAGCCGATGCTTCTAGCAACATAATTTTCCTTCACGATCTTACCGGTCTTATCAGTATAAGTTATAGTATACCCTACTTCACAGCCGATTAGTTCTACGCTTTCAAGAATCTTCTCAAGAGAATATTTTGACTCGTCAACAAAAGCGTTATGGTTATCATACATGCCATCCTTGATTACAATAGTTTCTAACTGCTGGTTTTGCTTCACATCTTCCTTATTAGAACCTAAACTATAAGGAGGCAACAGTAAAGATAGAACTAACGCGCCAGCCACCACCAACTTTTTCATAGAGATATAGTTCAATAAATATATATAAATATTGTTGAGATTATTCACCACTTTATTCTGACAGCAAATAGGAAGGTTTAAAAGTATTGACGAGTTTCTTAACTATTAACGATGGTAAAAGTAAAATACGGCGAGCCTTACAAGACAAGCTTCGGAAAATCTGAAGACAAAATAAAAGTTGATACACTTGGAAAGCTGTTAGAAAAGATAGAAAAAAAGTACAAAAACAAAGAATACTCAAACATGGTGCAAAAGTATTCCATAATCCTGCTTAACAACAGCACTTTCCTCAACATAAACGATTTAGAGTATAAGCTGAAGCCAAAAGATGAAGTTTTAGTAATGCAGATGCTCAGCGGCGGATAAATCTTTCTTTAAAAAATACCTAAGAAACCTTTCCTTATATTATAGTTATACTTCTGGACATACTTGCTGAGGCATTTATGATACAAGTTATACATAACATGGGCTTCTTCGTAAAAAAGATGATTTTCAGTGTAACCATCATCCCTGAACTTAAAGGTACGTTCTCCTGAAGGATAGAATTTAAAGATTCTTTCTATTTCCTGATAGAAATCATAATCTGATTGGACTTTTACCATTAATCCGGTAAAATCAAAATTTTTTTCTGAGCGTTCTAAACTTTTTTTCGCCTTTTCTGTAATGTGATTCAGTTTTTTATGTGCACGCGTATGAGAACCGGAATTAAGCTCTCTGTGGTACATTTCTTTAAAAATCGGAACGATAATCGTGATAAGAATTTTTTCTTTATGGTATATTATCTTCAATTCGTCAGAAGCTTCAGCATTGATGTATGAAGATGAGCTGTGAGCTGAGATACCTCCATTAATAACATGCTTGTTTAGGGAAACTTCCACATCAGGATATTCTTTGTGATAAGATTCATTCCTAAAATCTTCATTTCTTAAGAAATCATGAGTCTTGTCTTCCAAATTTTTTTCTGGTATGAACGTTCTTGGGATTTTCATATGCTAAGCAGCAGTTAAGCTATTTTCTTAAAAAGATTGCAGAGCCCTTCATGCAGGAAGTATAAAAAATTTTTCTTAGGCTTATCCGGGACGTATTTACTGAGATGCCCCCTGTATAAGCTACAAAGCTGAACGTACTCTTGATTACAGACTTCGCGCTGATTATTGTTTTTATACGCACTAACTCTAAGAGCGTATTCTCCTTCTTCAAAATCGAATTCGTAACTTCCTGAAGAGTACCCTTCGAAAGTCTTGTCTATTTTTAAGAACATATCCGCATCTGAGTAGACCTTGCTTATCAGCTTATCAAATCCGAAGCGTTTTTCCCGTTTTTCTGAAACCTTCTTTGTCTTGTTTATCACACGCTTAAGTTTTTTAGAGTTTATGAAATTCTTAAAAGCGAAACTGCCTACGTCTTTCTCATACGCAGTCTTAAGAATCGGAACCCGGATGTCAATGTGTAAATTGTTAGAATAACTGGAACTTATCTTTAACCAATCAATCATTTCGATACAAACATTATGATAAGACCATTTCTCAGAATAAGTGCTGGTGCGAGCAACTTCACGCTCAGTTAACCAAGAGCTATCTGATTTGTTTTTGTTGTCAACCTCCTCTAAAAGATTACCTAGTTTATCTTCTAAATTCTTTTCAGGTATAAAGATTTTAGGGATTTTCATAAAAAAAGAGAAAAAGAAGGATTATTTTTTCTTCCCCAAGTCTTTTATCATCGAGTCTAAGCCAAGCTCTTTCAGCTTTTTCTTTGTAGGTATTCCTTTCTTGTCCCAGCCTCTTAACTTGTAGTACTTGTCTAATAGTTTCTGGTATTCTTCTTTGGTCACTATTGGCTCGTCAGCTCTTACTTCGCTTTCTTCTTCTTTGTACCATCTTTCCGGCACTTGGTCGAATTCTCTTCCGAATCCAGGCATGTGCTTGACCCAGAACATCCTCATGACATTGTTATTTCTCTCATAGGATTTCATAAGGTCGTCCATTGAGAAATTAAATCCTGTTATTGCGTTGAACGCTTCTAGGTAGTGTTCTAGTTTTATCCCTAGCTCTACCCATGGCAGCCTGCATACTCCTAATGCGTCGAAGCCTGGTCTTATTTTTTGTAGCTCTAAGACTTTTTCTGGTTTCTTGTCGCCTTTTGCAACGTCGTAAGTTATCGCCCATGCGTCGTTGTGGTGTCCGCCTACACTGCATGTTCCGTATGCTAGTTTCATAGAGCCTCTTCTTCTTGATTCGTAACCGCTGATTTCTGTGCCTTTGACGTGCATCGCGTATTCTTGTGTGCCTAAGACTTCTGAAACGTGCTTTACTCCTTTTGATAACAAGTCGCCTATTCCTTTTCTGTAAGCAATCTTTTCTATCAGTTGCGCTATCTCTTTCGTAGCGTTCCAGTCAAGTTTCAAACCGTCAAGCTGTTGTTCTGTTATTTTTCCTTTTTTGAAAGCTTCTATCACGTGAGCTATTACGTTTCCAGTGCTGATAGTGTCAAGCCCTAACTGATCTGTTACGAAGTTCAAGTATGCGACGTCTTCTATGTCGTTGATTCCTAAGTTGCTTCCTTCCAAAGCTATGGTTTCATACTCTGGCCCTTCTATGAATATATTATGTTTTTTTGAGAAAGAGTATTGTCCGCATGGCATCGCGCACATGTTGCATCCTTTGTCATGCCTTGTTATCTTCGCTTTCATAGTCTCTGCTTTTAATTCATCATCGTGTTCGAAGTTTCCTGAGCTGAAATTCTTTGTAGGGAAGGCTTTTATTGTTGATGAGCACCATTTCGTAACGCTTGGCGTCCCGAAGTCATGCCATACTTTTATTTCAGGATGTTTCTTGCAATCTTCATACATCTGCCTTACTACTTTGTCTAATGCTTGTTTGTCGTGAACTTCTAAGCTTTTCGTACCTCTTATCGCTATAGCTTTCAATTTTTTGCTGCCCATCACTGTTCCCATACCTGTTCTTCCGGCTTGTCTTCCGAAGTCGTGGCATATGCATCCGTAAACTACGCCGTTTTCTGCTCCAGGCCCGATTATAGCTATTTGGAAATCGTCGCCTAATTCCTTTTTCATCTTATATTCACCAGCAACTGTCCTTAATCCCCAGTAATCTTTAGCGTCTCTTATCTCGACTTTATCATCGTCTACGTGCAAGTAGCATGGCTTGTCAGAACTGCCTTCTATTACTATAGCATCATATCCTGCGAATTTTATCTCTTCCGCCAAATGGCCTCCTACGTTGCTGCTGCCGTAGCCGCCTGTTGCCGGGCTTTTAGCGCTGAAATGAGTCTTTCCACTACTAATAACCCTTGTACCGGATAAAGGCCCTGATGCCATAACTAGTTTATTTTCAGGTCCTAATGGGTCAGCGTTTGCTGGTATTTCATCATAAGCAATCTTAGCAGCGATTCCCCTGCCGCCTAAGTGGGCTTTTGCCAATTCTTCTGTAAGAGGTTCTTTCTTAACTTCTTTAGTAGTAAGGTTTACCCTCAGTATTGTGCCAGCGTATCCTTTCATTTTGCCACCTCCTTGCTTATCTTCGTATCATCAAGTATTTTTAGGGCATCTTTCATTTTAGCGTCGATTGATTTCTCGTACCTTTCCATTATCATTATTGAAGCGTCATCGAACCTTTTCTCAAGATCGTCTAAATCCTCTTTGCTGAGCTTCTGCATCGGCAAGAACTCGCCGTTTATTTTTACACTGTCTATGCCTCCAAAGTAATGCCTTTCAGTGTCCGGTTTGTTCCACACTTCTGCGTATATGCCATTAGTTTCGTCAGACATTTCCAACGTGCTACCAGTCTTGGAATCCATGATTTTTATTGTCAGCTCGGTGCCCCTCGTGTTTGTCTCCATTTTTACTGTCTTATCGCCGAAAGCCTCTTTGAATGAAAAATACTTATCTCCCTTAAGTTCTGATATCTTCTTATAAGCTCCGTTCCTCTTGTACTTGGCGAAAACCATCGATACGCCGTCCTGATAAAGTGCCTTGTCTTCTGCGCAGCCAAAAGCTAGTCCGCCTGCAATGCCTAACATAGCAATTGCTTTAAGGCTGTTTTTTACATAACTTCTCATTTTGGCACCTCCTCAGCGAGCATTCTAGGCTTCTTAATCACGTATTCTAACGCACCTTTAGGGCACATCTTCACGCATTCTCCGCAGCCGTCGCATTTTATAGGCTGTATCTGGTCTTTGTGAGTGTATATCGCATGTGTAGGGCATACGTCAACGCATACTGGATGGTCAGTTCCTGGCGCGGTGCATCCTACGCAAAGGTCTTTGTCTATCTTGTAAATATTACCATCTTTCTTTATCGCGTCAGCAGGGCATGCTTTTGCGCATTTCCCGCACTGGTTGCATACTGTGCAAGAATAGTCTCCTGGTATTGGGAATTTTTCCCCGCTGATCTTTATCGCTGACTTGGCTTTTCCTTCAGTGTCGTAATGTTTCGCGTGGCAGAACGCCTCGCATACTGTGCATCCAGAACAAAGCTCTGCAAAATTCTCTTTGGGTCTTATTCTTAAAAGATTTTCCAATTTTATCTCCTCCGTCATTTTAGTCCTCCTTAAAAAATTGTTAAGTTTTAACACTTATTCCTCTAAAAATGGATTGAACATTAATTTATATACCTTTCGGGAGGTAGGGCTTCATTCCGTAATTCTTTAAACTCTGGGGTCTCTTAATATTTGGACTTTTAGGGTTTTATGGGGGTTTAGAAGAAAGAAGAGGTGGTAGAATATGGGCAAGGCGAATGTTCGCCTTAACCCCCGAGTTTCACAGTCTGTACGCAAAAACATTGTGGAACTCGCCTGCGGCTTTTTGAAGCCGATACTGCAAGAAAGGTTCAAGGAAAGTAATAAGTCTTGTGGTAGGAGGG
>Ga0194112_10002733_pt1 | contig 25014 bp, 26 predicted proteins | sample TA2MahC400mmetaG_FD_146191 | JGI IMG/M metagenome (GOLD analysis project Ga0194112, IMG submission 146191) | Freshwater microbial communities from Lake Tanganyika, Tanzania - TA2015016 Mahale Deep Cast 400m | ecosystem: Environmental > Aquatic > Freshwater > Lake | place: Tanzania: Lake... | reverse complement strand
ATTATAATAGAATGCTGAGTAAATTATGAAACATCATAAATGAAATACATTTCATTAATACGCTAACATACTTTTTTCAGTTTGTCAATATTTTTTGGGGGGTTTAATCTTACCTTTTTAAAAAAGTGAATAAATCACAGTTTGACAAAAGTGGCCACAAGTTTTACGATTTCTTGTCGGCGCTAAAAAACACATTGCGGAGGGTATATATGAATAAAAGATACTGGTTGGTAGTTCAAATTTTTATAGCTCTGATTTTAATGGCTGTTTTACTGACGGGTTGTGGAAAAAAGGGAGTAATCTCCACCAGTGGCCTTTTAACAGAGATAACAATGACAGCAGCCGTGGATGATAATGGTCGGCCGCTCCACCCCACTACTGTCTTTGCTCCCGACGCCGATGCGTTTTACTGCTCCTTCAAAGTCATTGATGCTCCGCCCGAGACGGAAATAAAAGGGGAGTGGACTTACGTAAGTGGGGAAGTAGAAGCGCAGATTGGGAAGAACTACGTTATGGATGAGCTAACTATCACTGTTGAAGGGACGCGCTACGCTTTCGTATCCTATCTCCGTCCTCCTTTGCCCGGCTACAAGTGGCCGAAGGGAGATTGCAAAGTAGTTTTGTATGTTAATGGCAAAGAAGATGCAAGCATACCTTTCACGGTTAAAGAGAAGGAAGCTAGCTCGTCTGATGGCACTGTAACTGATGTTACAATGGCAACAGCCGTCGACAGCAATGATCGACCGCTTCGCTCCACCAGTGTTTTTACTGCCGACGCTGAGGCGTTTTACTGCTCGCTTAAGTTATCCCATTTTCCACCTGGTACCAGGATAAAGGCGGAGTGGGTATATGTGGGGGGCGAGGCGGTAGGTGAAGTTGGCGAAAGCAACGTATTACAGTCGAACACTGGAACTATTGGGGGTGATGGTTACACTTCTATAGCATTGAAGCGTCCTCCAGATAACCCTGACTATAAATGGCCGAAAGGGGATTATAAAGTGGTTCTGTCTGTTGATGGCGAGGAAAAGGCTAGTGCGTCTTTCAAGGTTGAATAGCGGAACTTGCCCTAAATATCAGCTAGTTCTGTGACTTGAAAGGAGCCACCATGACAAGAGAAGCCAGCGTTGTTTATTTCGATTCTCTCGGCCCTGACAACACGGAGGAGACATTTAAGCTAGCCAAAGCCAGGGCTGAGGAGCTTGGCATAAAGAGAATCGTGGTGGCTTCAACGACGGGTGACACTGGTGTTAAGGCTGCCGAAGAGTTCAAGGACTATAAAGTTGTTGTGGTATCCCACACCGCTGGCTTCAAGGCTCCGGGCACTCAGGAACTTACTTCTGAAAACAAGGCAAGGATAGAGAAGCTGGGGGCGGAGATTTTTACAGGCGCCCATGCCTTTGGTGGCATAGCCCATGCCGTAAGAAAGTCTTTTAACACCCATGTCCTCGGGGATTTCATGGCCAATACGCTTCGGATGTTTGGCCAGGGCGTGAAGGTAGCCATTGAGATAAGTCTTATGGCCGCCGACGCTGGTCTCATAAGCCCAGATGAGGAGGTCATAGCAATAGCTGGGACGGCAAGAGGGGCCGATACAGCCATCGTTGTTAAACCAGCCCATGCTCATGATGCCTTCTCCCTCAGAGTGAAAGAGATAATCTGCAAGCCAAGACTGTGACGGCCTACTTCTATGCCATGAGCAGTTCCTGTAAACAGCTCCACAATTATGCGTTTATTTATCCCAAAATGTAGCTGCGACCCTTTAGGGTCGCACTGGGTGGGGCTAAAGCCCCGCAGCTACATGCTAAATGCAAATAAGCGAAATATCACTGATGTACTGAACGAGTACAATACCTTTGCCGTCGGTGGGGGAAGTAGTAAAATAGGGGTGGGTGGGACATGCCGATAACTCCTCTCAGGCGGCAATATCTTAGAATCAAACAGCGCTACCCTGAGACCATAGTCTTTTTCCGACTGGGTGATTTCTACGAGACCTTCGACGATGATGCTAAAACTACTGCCCGAGAGCTGGAAATCACCTTAACTTCCAGGGAGATGGGGAAGGGGCAGCGGGTGCCCATGGCCGGGATTCCTTTCCACGCCCTCGATAACTACTTGGCTAAGCTCATCAATAAAGGCTATAAGGTGGCTATTTGTGAGCAGATGACCCCGCCAGGTAAGGGGCTTGTGGAGCGTGAGGTCATCCGCGTGGTAACGCCGGGGACGGTGGTTGAACCGGGGCTTCTTTCCGATAAAAATAATAACTATCTGGTCAGCCTGATTGTTGACGGCGATGATGCGGGCATCTCTTATGCGGACATAACCACCGGTGAGTTTGCCACTACTCAACTTCCGGCTAGTCAAATTTCCGATGAACTGGAGCGTCTTCACCCGGCTGAGCTTCTACTCCCCGAGAGCTTGGATGCCGGCGGTTTGACGTTGCCAACCTCAGTGACAAGGCTCGATGATTACTGGTTTGATTTAGAAACTGCAAATCAAACTTTAATTGACCATTTTGCAGTGGCTTCTCTTGAGGGATATGGCTGTGCCCACTTACCTCTGGCTATCAGGGCTGCTGGCTCAATCGTCCACTATCTGCAGGCGAACCAAAAGACGGCGCTGGGTCAATTGGACCATCTGGCTACCTATTCAACTCAATCTTTCATGGTTCTCGATGCCCATACCAGGCACAACCTTGAGCTTTTTGCCAGCGCTCGCTGGGGAGCCAGCTCTGGGTCTCTACTTTCTGTAATCGATTTAACTAAGACGGCGATGGGTGGCAGGCTGCTCAAGAAGTGGCTGGGGCAGCCGCTTCTTGACATAAATCAATTGATTAGTCGGCAAGAAGCTGTAGCCTGGTTCTGCGAGAATACGCTGGTTCGTCACAAGGTCATGTCACTCCTCGGAGGCATTGCCGACCTGGAGCGGCTGGTTAATCGCATAAGAGGCGGCATAGCTACTCCCAGGGACCTGGTGGCGCTGCGCTTCAGCCTCGAGAAACTGTCTGAGGTGAAGGCAGAAGTAGAAGAAGTTGAAGGTTTTCCAGCCTTGTTGAGTGCTGAATTGAAGCCGTGTCCTGATGTCATTGACTTAATTACACAGGCAATTGTCGATGAGCCTGGCGCCAGTCTGGAGCGGGGTGGAGTCATAAGAGCTGGTTTTTCTCAAGAACTGGACGGCATCCGACAAGCGGCAACAGAGGCTAAAAACTACTTAGCGAATCTTGAGCGGCAGGAGCGAGAGCGCACCGGCATTAAGTCTTTGAAGGTAGGCTATAACAAGGTTTTCGGCTATTACATCGAGGTGTCTAAGTCTAATCTGGGTCTTGTGCCTGATAATTATATTCGAAAGCAGACGCTCACCGGGGCGGAGCGGTTCTTTACTCCGGAGCTCAAGGAGTATGAGTCGGTAATTCTCAATGCCCAGGATAGGATAGTCGAGCTTGAGACGGCGATTTTCCGACAGGTCTGCCAGCAAATAGCCAGCGTCGGCGAGCGAATATTATCTTCAGCCAAGGCTCTGGCCGAGATCGATGTCTTTTCCAGTCTGGCTGAGGCGGCAGTCAGATATAGATATGTCAGGCCGGAACTGACTGCCGACGAAGCCATAACCATCAAAGGGGGACGACATCCGGTGGTGGAGAGGAGCTTGAGCGGTGATGGTTTTGTGCCCAACGATACTTACCTGTGCAACAAGGACACGCAGCTCATTATCCTTACTGGTCCTAATATGTCGGGGAAGTCCACCTATCTGAAGCAGGTGGCGCTGATTGTCTTACTGGCTCAGATTGGCAGTTTTGTTCCAGTTGATATAGCGACCATAGGCATCGTCGACCGCATTTTTACCAGGATAGGAGCTCAGGAAGATTTGGCTGCCGGGCAGTCAACGTTTATGGTGGAGATGATAGAGGCTGCTAACATACTCAATAATGCCAGTCCAAAGTCGCTGATTATACTCGATGAAATCGGGCGGGGTACGAGCACTTATGACGGGCTTTCTATCGCCTGGGCGGTAGCCGAGTTTATCCACAATCATCCCAGGCTCAGGGCAAAGACCCTTTTCGCCACCCATTATCATGAACTCGTGGAGCTGGCAAGCTTCTTGCCTCGGGTTAAGAATTTCAACGTGGCGGTGACCGAAGAGGAAGGCAAGGTTATTTTCCTGCGCAAAGTTGTACCTGGTGGTGCTGACAAAAGCTACGGCATTCACGTGGCTCAACTGGCGGGGCTGCCGGCATCGGTGGTGCACCGGGCTCAGGAGATTCTGGCAAAATTGGAAAGCGACCAGCCTCGGCAGAAGCAGCATAAAGCCAGTCGACCTAAAAAAGAGCCAGTCCCACAGCTTCCCCTCTTCGGCGATAAGTCGCCGCTTGTTGAAGAAATCAGCCAGCTCGATATCGACTCCATGTCCCCGCTTGAAGCCATCACCAAACTGTACGAATTGAAGCGGAAGGCAAAAGAGGCAGGCTTGCATTAACATTTATTTAACGCTACTAGCCTGTCATTCTGAGCGAAGCGAAGAATCTCTCTGGTGAGTCCTCTGGCTAAGTTGACTCCAAAAGTGCCTATGGTTGATAATTAGCCGATAGTTCAACATGAGCGTTGTCAGGGGCTTTTTCTCAGGCATTTTTGCTTCTTTGCTGGTCACTGCACTTTTTCTCTTGGGTATCACTATTACCATAAACCTGACCATACTTAATCCTGACTTTGTTGTCTCCGAGCTGGATAAATTGGATGTCTATTCGGTGGTAGTTGAGCAGGCGAAAGTGCAGCTGCCAGCTCAGGAGTTTATCAAGCCTGAAGTTGTAGATAGCATGTTGGCTGAGCTTAAGCCGTGGCTCAGAGAGCAAGCTAGCACTGTTATTCGTGCTGTTTATGCCTACCTCAAAGGTGAACAAGAGCTGAATGTGACTGTTCTGCTGGAGCCGGTGAGGTCTGTCGTCAAGCAAAACGTAAGGCAGGCTATACTTGAGTCGCTGCCTCCAGAATTGCAGGGTGCTCCCCAAAGCCAGATAGATGCCTATATGTCACAGGTGTATGTTGAAATCGATAAGGCGATACCGGCAAGCTTTGAGCTTAATGAGGCGGTTGTAGGTTCGCAGATGATAGCTCAACTTGAGCAGGTCAAACAAGCTATCGGTTATGTAGACACGACGTATAAGGCTCTGATTGCCTTAGCAGTTCTTTTGGTATTGCTGATAGCGCTGGTGCACTGGTGGCAACCGAAGCCCATTACGCGGGCTATCGGCATAGTGTTCATTATAGCCGGCGTGACCTGTATTTTAGGTTCGCTGCTTGATTTATTGATTAGTCAAGCTCTTAGCCGTCTTGCTGGTGAATCAAGCATGCTGTTTGGACTTCAGGCAAAGTTACCTCAGCTGGCTGCTGACCTTACGCCTCCCATGAGAATGTACGGAATTGGTTTTCTTAGTGCTGGGATAGTGTTAATCATAATCTCCGTTTTGTTCAGGTCGCCAGAGACAAGCCCTGACTAATGTCATAAATCAAAAGCTGGTATATTGCCGGTAATAGTAATTAATTAAGGAGGTAAGAAATGAAGGTTAATCAAGAAACGTGGGACTTCTACCAAAAGCATTTAGGGTACACCGATGCAGAAATGAAGAAATTCAGAGCAAATCCGAGGAATGAAGATGTTATTTCCAAGGCACCGGCATTAATGAATAGAACAATGGTTGTGGAGGTGGTAGAATCACACGGATGCAACAGTCAGCATAAGGTGGGCGATAAGTTCTATTTCGATGGGTCGGGCAACCTTTTAACCAAGCTTTGTCCCAAGAGAATCTGCATCGCCGCTCTGAGCCCAGTGGGAGCGTTAATTCAGGCATCGAGTGAGCTCTTCTATGCCGGCGTTGACCCCAATGAGATGCGGTTTAAGAGGGTAGGTTGTTCCGATGTGGGGGTGCGATGTGGGGGCTGGGGGCATATTGCTATGGAATTACGAGTAGAAGAGCGCAAGAAATAGTGAATCGTGGGGAGATAAAGCATGAGTGACACTCGTCCTGGCATTGGCTGGTCTGAGCTAGTGTGCTTGCCTTAAAGCTAAGCGGCAATGGTGCGGCGTTGAATCTCGCTGGTCATGGTTGGCACAGGCCATAGCTAGCTCTATCATCATGATGACTGCAGTGAGCATACTGACTGCACCACCGCACTCTTTAGCGATAAGGATACCGGGAATACCAGTTTTGGCTATCGTCTTCATCAGGGCTAGCAAGTGATTCCAGGAAATAGCTGAGCGGCTTGCCCAGTATGTTTGCGATTTGCTCCAGGCTGGCGAGATAAAGTCGTCTCTTGCCAAGCTCGTAGTTGGATAAGGCTGCCTGTGTACAGCCTAACTTGGCTGCCAGTTCTTCCTGGGTGAGGCCAAGCTCCTGTCTGGCCTGCTGAATTCTCATACCGATGCTACGGTAGACCATATTTGAATTCTATCACAATTCGTAATATCTGGCTAAAAATTAATAAGAAAAATAACAAATTGTTATATTTCGCATTGACAAGTCAGCCACGCTTTGTTATGCTGGTAATAACAAAATGTTATGAAGGGAGGAAACAGAAATGAAAGTCAGCGAAGATGTCTGGAGATCTTGCCAAGAGTACCTAGGTTACACTGATGAAGAAATGAGGAAATTTAGAGAGGATCCCAGAAATGCAGATGTTCTTTCCAAGACCGCTGCGCTATTGAGCAAAACATTCATTGCGGAAGTGGTGGAAGCTCACGGCTGTAACAGCCAGCATAAGGTGGGTGACCGGTTCTACATCGGTGGGCATGGCAACCTTATTACCAAACTTTGCCCGAATAAGGTCTGCATTTTTGCCTTGATTCCAGTGGCAACATTAATCTACACAGCAAATGAGCTAATATATGCCGGCGTTGACCCCAATGAGATGCGGTTTAAGAGGGTAGGCTGCTCCGATGTGGGGGTGCGATGTGGGGGCTGGGGGCATATTGCTATGGAACTGCGAGTAGAAGAGCGCAAGAAAGAGTAAATTGTAAATCCTCAACTGACTATATGTAAGGTGGTTACTGAGATATGAGTCCGAAAGAAGTTAAGCTTACACCTGAGCAAAGGGAAAGGCTCCTTCGCAACATATGGCTCTCACACGATGGAAGGTGGTTCTTAAAATCAGTAGAAGAATTTGGTTTCGATACCGCCACTAAACTAAATCTCGAGGTGGTCGAATTTATCGGAAAAACAGAAATAAAACAATTGCTCGCCGAGACCGGATACGGAGAGATCAAGAATATTGAGGATTTGAAAGCATTGATGGAAATCGCCTCTCCCCTCTATTTTCCCGAAGAACACAAGTATGAACTTAAGGTCATGGACGATAACACATTCGTGGGGTATGTCTTGGACTGCTATGTCCATAAGATGGTGAGTAAAGCGGGAACCACAGACATTCATCAATGTGCAGCCAGGCTGAGATTCGATTCCTGGCGCAAAGCTATGGCCCTTGACGGGGAGGTTATTAATGAGAAAAACACCAATAACTGCAATGGGACTTGTGAAATCATTTTCAAAATCAAATGGTAATAGATATAATAAAGGCGTCCATAATGTTCAGGTATGGGCTTAGCATGAGCTGGAATGTGTGATCAGCGTTATAATGACATCCCGGTATAACAATAAGGAGGCATAATATGGATTTTGGATTTACCCCGGAGGAGGAAAAACTCAGACAAGAGGTTCGTGATTTTCTCAAGAAGGAAGTTACGCCGGGACTCATCGCCGAAGTGGCGGAGTACAGCGGTGGGGCTGGCCCAATATTCGGCCGCAGGCTCATTCAGAAGCTGGGAGCACGGGGGTGGCTTTGCCCTACCTGGCCAAAGGAATACGGGGGCATAAATAGCTCAGAGATGGTGGGATTTATCATTCGTGATGAGATGACATATGCAGGTGCGCCTGTATCGCTCGTCGGTGCCACCATGGCAGGCCCTACCATCTTAAGATTCGGTAGCGATGAGCTGAAAAAGGAGTTTTTACCGCGTCTCGCCAGAGGTGAGATAGACATGGCCCTGGGCTATACCGAGCCTCAGGCGGGGTCTGACCTAGCAGCGCTTGAGCTGCGGGCCGAGGATAAATCAGAGGCACCTATGATGGAAAAAGGAGAGGTACAGGCCGAGGATAAGGGGGACTACTTTTTGCTGAATGGGCAGAAGATGTTCAATACCCATGCCCATTTTGTCGAATACCACTGGCTGGGAGCAAGAACCGACCCTAACAATCCTAAACGCCATCGTGGGATTTCGTTGATGATTGTAGACCTGAAGAGTCCAGGTATTACCATCCGCAATATGACGACTATGGCTGGATGGAAAACAAATGAGGTCTTCTACGACAATGTGAAAGTTCCCAAAAAGAACCTGGTGGGGGAAAAAAACCGCGGATTCTATTACATAATGACCGCTCTAGATTTTGAAAGGATGTTCCCAGTCGGTGGTTTTCAGCGCATATTTGATGAAGTCGTGGAGTATGTCAAGGAAACAAAACGCGACGGCAAGCCTTTAAGTGATGATCCAATCATCCGGCAAAAACTGGCCGAGATGGCAATCGAGCTAGAGGCTGCAAGCCTGCTCTACTACCAGCTAGCCTATATGTTAGACAAGAGCGAAGTGCCTAATTATCAATCTTCTATGCAAAAGATGTTCGCCACCGAAACCGCCCATCGCCTGGCCGATGTCGCCACCCAAATAATAGGCCCCCGTGGACAACTGCAAACGGGCTCTAAATGGGCGCCGCTTAATGGTGAGGCAGAACTTCACTATCGTTGGGGATTTATTGAAACTGTCTATGCTGGCACTTCAGAAATTATGAGGAATATTATTGCCCTTAGAGGGTTAGCGTTACCTATGCTAGGCTAGCTTGAGTTTTGAACTCTTGCCAAACTGCAATTTATATAGGAGGAATAATCACTATGGACTATGGTCTCAGCGAGCAACAAGGAATGCTTAAAAAAATGGCGCGCGATTTCCTTACCACTGAATGCCCCAAAAGCTTGGTAAGGCAAATGGTAAGTGATGACAGAGGTTATCCTCCGGAACTGTGGCATAAGATGGCAGAGTTGGGTTGGATGGAACTTGCATTTCCAGAAAAATACGGTGGCACCGGAGGAAGTTTCCTCGACCTTGCCGTTCTCTTAGAGGAAATGGGGCGTGCTTGCTTACCTGGTCCTTTCTTTGCCACCGTGGTTCTAGCCGGTATGATTATCCTCGAAGCAGGGACTGAGACTCAGAAGCAGGAACTCCTGCCCAAGATTGCTGAAGGAAAATTGATTGTTACTCTTGCTCTAACTGAGCCCGGTGGAGGCTATAATGTTGATAAAGTAACTGTAAAGGCCGTCGCCGATGCAAAAAACGGCTACGTCATCAGTGGCACCAAGCTTTTTGTTCCTTATGCCCATATTGCTGACCACATTATCTATGTCGCCAAGACTGCAAATGGAGTCACCTTATTCTTAGTAGATAGTAAGAGCCCAGGTATCAGCTATACCTTACTCAAGACCATTGATGGTGACAAACAATTTGAGGTGGTATTTGACAAAGTCAAAGTACCGAGTAAAAACCTTCTTGGAAAAGAAGGGCAGGGGAACATTCAACTGCGAGAGGTACTACGAAAAGCAGCAGTAGCTAAATGCGTTGAGATGGTCGGTGGTGCTCAGCAAGTCCTTGAAATGACTGTAGATTACGTCAAAGACCGCAAACAGTTCGGAGTACCCGTAGGAGCGTTCCAGGCAGTTCAGCATCACTGCGCCAACATGCTAACCGACATTGATACATCGAGGTTCATTAGCTACAAAGCAGCATGGAAAATCAGTGAGAACCTACCTTATGCTAAGGAGGCATCCATGGCAAAAGCCTGGGTAAGCGATGCCTACAAGCGGGTTACTAAATTAGGTCATCAAAGTATGGGTGGGGTGAGTTTGATGGTGGATCACGATATGCCGCTATATTCGAAGCGAGCCAAAGCAGCTGAACTCATCCTAGGTGATGCTGACTTCCATCGAGAGGCGGTAGCTCAGGAACTGGGACTATAAGCTAAAGTTCGGCCGAGCTGAGATTCAATTCCTGGCGTAAAGCTATGGCCCTTGACGGGGAGGTTATTAATGAGAAAAACACCAATAACTGCAATGGGACTTGTGAAATTGTTTTTAAGATTAAGTGGTGACAGAAGAGTAAAGGTGTGAAAAAAGGAGGTGAAGAATGAAGAACGCTAAACCGCAGATCGGCTGGCTTTGTGCCTTTGCCCCAGAGGAGATAGTCATGGCCGCTGGACTGCTTCCGCTGCGGCTCAGCGGAGACCCGAAGGAACTGAGCACGGCCGATGCTTATATCTATGCTAACTCATGTCCTTACGTTAAAAGCATTTTAGCACTTGGCCTCAACGGCAAAGCCAAGCACCTAGATGGACTGGTCTTCGTCAGGTCATGTGATGGCATGCGCCGCATGTATGATGTATGGAAATCATATGTGGGCACGCGTTTTGTCTACATGCTGGAGGTACCCAAGAACAAGGACGAGGCAGCTGTGGAATATTTTGCTGGCCAGTTACGCAAGTTCGCCCATGCCCTGGAGCAGGAATTCAGAGTAGATATAACGCCGGCGTCGCTCAACCAGGCAATCAGGATGACCAACAAAGCCAGGAGGTTGATGCAGCGCATCTACCAGATTCAGCGTAATGTCCCGCTGCCATTACCGGGGAGCGAAGTGTTCCAGCTTGGTTTGGATGGATTAGGTATGACCAAAGAAGCCTTCATCCTGAGACTGGAAGAGTACTGCAAAAAGGCTGAAAGCCGGGTGCCCCAACGAGGAGACAAGGGCAAAGCCCGCGTACTGATAAGCGGTAATGTGATAGACCGTCCTGAACTCTTCCGCCTTATCGAAGCTGCAGGAGCTGATGTGGTGGCTGCTGACCTGTGTACTGCTCGGCGCCACTTTGACCACTTGGTGGATGAAAATAGCGGTGACCCCTATCTGGCTCTCGCTCACAGATATCTAGGCGAACTCTCCTGTGCCCGCATGACTGGACTTGAGGAGCGCCTTAACGAGATGGAAGAACTGGTGAAAGCCTATGCTGTTGATGGCGTAGTCTACACCTCGGTCAAGTTTTGCGACCAGCACCTGTTTGATGCTCCCTACCTAGTGGAAAAACTTAAGGATGAGGGAGTGCCAGTTCTATTTTTGGAAAATGATTACACGTGGGGAAACATCGGCCAGCTAAAAACCAGGGTAGAGGCCTTTGTAGAAATGTTGGAAACAAGAAGGAGGTGAGTCATGCTCAAGAATTTTTATGAACAAATGAAGGAAGCAGCAGAGAAGGAGTTCCAAAGGAGACCCCGTGCCTGGTTGATGTATACAATTCAACTTACATCAACCTTGCTTAAGGCCTTCGAGGATGATGCCAAGGTGGTATGGACTACCTACTATGCTTTCCCGATGGAGCTTCTGGCTGCCTTCGATGTCGTTCCCTTTGACTTTGAGATCGCCTGTAATCTGCTTCCGGGTGCTGACCCCAAGGGCTGTGTTGACATCATGACCAAGGCCGAGGCCAAAGGCTACTCTCTCGACCTCTGCTCCTTTCACCGCCTTGCCCTCGGCAGCTATTTCCTGGGCTATTTTCCCAAGGCAGACCTGCTGCTGACTTCATCCTACTTTTGCGACGGTAAGACCAAGACTAACCAGATACTCGCCCAGTATTACGGTAAAGAGGCCATGATGCTCGATGTCCCCAATGAGCTCAGCAAGGAGTCGGTGGCTTATGTCTCAAAGCAACTTCAGGGTATTGCTGGCAAGCTTGAAGAGATAAGTGGTCACAAACTGGACCTCGACCGGCTGCAGGAGTGCATCAGAGCATCAAACCGCGCCCGCGCTGCCTATGGCCGGCTTGCCGAGCTATGGAAAACAAAACCATTTCCCTGGGATGGTTCCCGGCTATGCAATCTCTCCATCATCGGAAACATGTTCTCGGGAACGCCGTTTCAAGAGCAGCTTTACCAGAAGATACTCGAAGAATGCGAGCAGAGAATGGTGGAGGGCAAGGTGGCACCAGAGGAATTCCGCGTGCTGTGGCTAGCCTGGTTTCCAGCACAACGCACCAATATTAATGAAATCTTGCGCAAGCATAATACAAGCATAGTGATGTCGGAACTGGCCCGAGTGTACTGGGACGAAGTCGATGAGAAACATCCTTTCGAGGGTATGGCGCTGCGTTGCCTGAAGAATCCCTATGTCGGCCCCGTTGAACAGAGGTTAGCCGGCGTGCTCCAGCTAGTTGATGAATACAAGGTTGATGGTGCGATTCATTTCTCCACCACTGCCTGTCGCCATGCTAACGCCTCTTTTCGACTGATAAAGGATGCTCTGGCGAAGAGGAACATCCCATTCCTTGTCCTCGATGGAGACATGAGCGACGAGCGCGGCTATCCCGTGGAAAGGACTGCCTCTCTGCTGGAGAGTTTCGTCGAACTGATGTCAAGCAAGGAAATAGGTGGCGAATAATTGCCTGTCTGTCATTGCGAGTGAAGCGTGGCAATCCCTGAGATTGCTTCGGGGCTCACGCCCCTCGCAATGACAAATGAACCCTATCAAAATAGCAACTGTAGGGACAGGGCTTCAGCGGTTCTGCTCGGAAGTGGTTGTTTTATTCATAGTAACTGTCTTATAATTGCTATGAGGTGATTTATGAATAATGATATATTGCAAGACAAAATAAGAGGACTTACAGATTTTAGCACAATGTCTCTCCAGTATGGTTCAATATGGGCTAACCATCTTGATTGCTTGATTGCACGCAAAGATGCTGCTGAGCATGGAGAGTCCCCTATGTGGAAAAAGGTGTTCGATATATCCAAGAATGAAAGATACATTGAGCATTTACCCCTTTTTGAACAAGCTATTCATCTTGCCTTAATTGATTTTGTAATTCAGAACAATCAGAATCTATTGAGCGTTGTTCAAGGTTTGATTTCTCAAGACAGTCAATAAATCTAGCTTTTGCCTCCTCTATTTGTTGGAACAATCTATATTCACTATCTGTAAATGCTAGATACACAATCCTTTTGCTTGACAGCCTAACTGGTCTTAATTTGCGTTCATCACTCATCCGATTCTCCTTATCCTACGTATATGCGATGAAATTACTACTTGTTTTAGGCTAGGCTCTGTTACAACTTTGTTTTGCTTTACTCTAGTCCTGCGTTTCTTTTCACGCTCTCGTTTGCGGATAACTTGCTCTCGTGTCTTGGGTCTGAAGTCTACTGGCATGGCGATTATGGTACTGATACTCGGCTTTGCAGTATACTTAATCATCTTCAACCAATCATCATATGGTGAGTCTATCTTTGCCTTCTCTGCTGGTGTAACATAGTTATCTTCTTTTGTTTCTAATGACTGATGTGGTCTAATGAAATTGTAATGTACACCAAAGCCACCCATAATCAGCTTTGCAGTTTCATAGCTCTTTAAGCCACGCATTACTTTTGTTCTGCCTTTGATTGTGCCTTGTAGACGTTCTATGATGTTATTATTAGGTTTTACCGTGAATTTCTTTACTCGAAGATGCCTTGTCTGATTTCCAAATGATAGCGAGATTCCGTCCAAATAGGCATTGAGGCTATCGGTCATAATTACTTTGGGATATTTACCCGCTCGCCTGTTAGCTTTGTGCATCAGCATAATGACATCATCAACTGTTCTTTTAAGTGAGATGTGAGAAGCTATAAGGAATCGAGTCTTAACATCAATTATATCCCAAAGCCAATGCTTTGTTCCGTTTATGTCAATCATGGTTTCATCGGCAAGCCATACATATCCTAGCTCTGGTCTTATATCTTTTGTCTTGGCTATGGCCTCCTTAGTAAACCTAGTTACCCAACTATAGACTGTAGAACCTGAAGGATAAACACCATAAGCTTGTTTAAGATTTCTGCGTATAGCATTAAGTGACAAGCCATCGTAGTATAGACTCAAGGCTAGGGCTATCTGTTCTACTGGTGTTTGCATATAAGGCAAGGCGGTGTTCGGCACGAACTTCCGTTTGCAATCGTTGCAATAGTAACGCTGTATGCCACTGAAAGTGCCGAACTTCTTGACGTTTGTCGAGTTGCAGTATTTACAATTCATCTTATTTAATCAAACACCCAAATAATGCGGCTAATCCAGCACCGATTAGCAATCCTAGAATGCCAATACCAGCTAACATAAGTTGGACTGCTAATTCGCCTGATTTAATCACATCAAATTTAATCATGGGCAACCAGTTCGTAATGGCTTGTCCGCCGTGGCTGAATTGCATTATCAAGGTATATTCACCGGATGAGACAAACTCACATGGTATTCTAGGCTTGTCTACCATTATTTTATTTTCTTTGTCGGTTTTATGTATGCCTAAAAATTCCTTGTAAAGACCCCCTCTTAATATTCCTTCCCCAAAAGTTATACGATGCGACTCGTTTTTATCAATTAGGAATAATTCCCATTTATAGTTTAACGCTGTAAATTCTTTATCTGATATGTTTTCGGCTTGTACGAGAAAGTCTATTGCCTGACTACTAAAATAGGGTATAAAGTAGCCCGTTGACCATGTCGCCATTTCTGCCTCAGAATACGTTGTATGTCCTTTTAACCATTTCCTAAAACCGATAGGACTTATTGACACCTTATAACCGTTTACATTGTGAGTTTTGCAAGATAGCATCTTTTTCCCTCCCCATGATACAATTCTATCATAGGTATGGGAGAGCAACCACTTTCGAGCAGAACCCCTTCAGGTCTGTCCCTACTTCAAATTGAAAGACGGGAAGCACGAAGGGGCGAAGCCCCTTCGTGAAACTATTCTTCCTCCTCTCCTTGGAAAGGAGAGGGGGATTAAGGGGGTGAGGTTGATAAACACATGTATAGACATGGGTCGCCTAACTAGCCTATAATTAGAAGTCCATCAAAGTATTAACAGCCATGGCTGACCTGCGTACTGGAGCTAAATTCGACCTATCTGTCCCTGAACTGGAAAAGATGGCTAGGCAATTACGTCGCCATGTCATCACCATGACAGCCACGGCTGGCAGCGGACATCCCGGCGGTTCTCTTTCTGCCGCTGACATCGTCACCGCCCTATACTTCAGGGTCATGCGCCACGACCCCGAAAATCCACGCTGGCCTGACCGCGACCGATTTATCTTGAGCAAGGGGCATGTCGCCCCTATTCTTTACGCTGCCCTGGCTGAATGCGGTTACTTCCCTGTTGAGGAGCTTTCCACTCTGAGGAAATTGGGCAGCCGCCTTCAGGGACACACCGATAGGACGCTTACCCCCGGAGTAGAGATGTCAGCTGGCTCCCTGGGGCAGGGCTTGTCTTTCGGCATTGGCGTTGCCCTGGCTGGCAGGCTCGATAAGCGAGACTATCACGTGTATGTCCTTCTCGGTGATGGGGAATGTGAGGAAGGACAGGTCTGGGAGGCGGCTATGTCTGCACCTCACTTCATGGTAGATAATCTCACGGCAATTGTTGACTACAATGGGCTGCAGCTTGACGGCCGGTGCTGTGAAATCATGGAACTCCAGCCGCTGGCCGATAAATGGCGTGCCTTTAACTGGCATGTCATCGAGATAGACGGGCATGACATGAACCAGGTCTTGCAGGCTTTGAAAGAAGCCAGGGAGATAAAGGGAAAGCCGACGGTAATCATTGCCCACACGGTTAAGGGCAAGGGCGTCAGCTTTATGGAGAACAATGTGGACTTTCACGGCAAAGCTCCTACCACACAGGAAGCTGAGATAGCCTTGAAGGAGCTGGCATGACGGCTTATGCAGAGTTATCCACCCGGGAAGCTTATGGCAAGGTCCTGGTGGAACTGGGCAAGGAACACAAGGATATTGTAGTTCTAGATGCTGACCTGTCCCGGTCAACGATGACTAAATACTTCGCCCAGGAATTCCCCGAGCGGTTCATCCAGTGTGGTTTACAGGAGCAGAACATGATGAGCATTGCTGCCGGGCTGGCAGCCTCGGGAAAGATTCCTTTTGTCAGCACCTTCGCCGTATTTGCTGCCTGCCGCTGCTTTGACCAGGTTAGAGTGAGCATCGCCCAGCCGAAGCTAAATGTGAAGGTTGTAGCTACCCACGGCGGCATCACCGTTGGTGAAGACGGCGCTTCTCATCATGCTATTGAAGACCTGGCGCTCTACTGCTCCCTGCCCGGTTTTACCGTCGTCGTGCCGGCTGATGCTATCGAGACCGTTGAGGTTGTAAAAGCCGCCGTAACTACCGAAGGCCCGTTTTATATCAGGCTGGGCCGTCCCAAATTCCCGGCGATTTACACCGAAGGCTACCGCTTCAACTTGGGCAAGGCGGTAACATTAAGGGATGGTAAAGATGTTACTGTTATCGCCTGCGGCATAATGGTGTCCAAGGCTCTGGAAGCCGCAAATAGCCTGGCGTCACAGGGCATAGACTGCCGGGTGTTCAACATGCCCACCTTAAAGCCGCTGGACGAAGTGGCTATCATCGAAGCAGCTTCTCAGACGGGTACTATTGTGGTTGCCGAGGAGCATCTCCTTCACGGTGGTCTGGGCAGCCGTGTAGCTCAGGTGGTAGTCAGAGAAAAGCCGGTGCCGATGAGCTTCATCGGCATCAAAGACGTCTATGCCAAATCCGGCAAGCCCGATGAGCTCCTCCAGAAGTATGGCCTGACCGCCAAGGACATAGAGCAGGCAGTGAAGGCAGTTGTGGCGAAGAAGCCAGAGGGATAACTGGGCTGGGGGGTTAGAAGTAACGACTGGCTTGAAATGCACTCCTCATACCTTTGAGGGACATTTGCAACTATCTTAGCTAAGCGTGGTGTTGATTCAATTCGTATTATGAGACTCGGAAGATGGGAATCTATTCAGATGGTGGAAAGATATACCAGGTCAGTTAAGTTTGAGGATACCTTAAAGCTGTACTCGTCTATTGTAAGCTAATATTGATTTGGTGATTCGCCCAACAGTGTGTGAATGTGCTTACGGGGTTGCTGGAGTCATCGCTTCAACTTTCAGTGCCAAGCCATGTAGGAATTCAAATTTCTCCGCTTCGCTCATGCCTTCCAGTGGAATGCCATAGTATTCAAGTTGAACATAAAATCGACCTTTTATAAACTGAATTTCACAATGACCATCGCCCCGTTTACTGAAAAACCCTCTGTCTCCTAAACCAAGTTCCTTGCGGGCGGAAAAATGGGGCTCTTCTTGTTCAAGAAGATAAGCTGCTGCTTGTTTTTCTTCGCACAGCCAGACACTATTTGCTATCGATATTTCCTCCTCTGGTGTAGCGTACTTCTTATTTCTGAATACCACCCTCACCCCATCAGTTTTATATTGTCCCGTCATTTTCTCTTGAAAAGCAGCTTGATGCCAGCCTGACGGCAAATCAGTTAACTTTAAAGGAATACTTTTTAAGGATAGCTCTTCTTTATCACCTTCCTGTGGTGATGTTCCTGATGGAGGTGGAGTAGTAGAGAGTGTTCCTTGCGAAAGTCTGTCAAAGACAAAGACACCTCCTGCAACCAAGAGTACGATAGCCATTAACGCAACAAAACCAATAAGCAATGGATTTGTCTTTCTCGGTTCAGGTATTTGTTGCCCGTACCTATAATATCCCTGTCGCTGCTGTTCTTGATAGACAGGCGGAGGCTGCGTCTGCTGTTGCGCTGGCCAATTCAGTTGCGTTCCACAATTACCGCAGAACCTGGCCCCAAAAGCGACCGGGGCACCGCACCGAGGACACTGATACCACTGCTGCATCTCATCTCCTGCTTACTTCAGCCGCAACTGTATGCCTATCTAAATTATACCACTGCTCAAACCAAAACAGAACACCGAAAAACAAGGCATACCCTCAGACGAGGCTAAGTATTGGAAGGCAGATATGCTTCCAGATTTTTGTAGGTGTAAAAAGCCTTTATATTGAGATAGTTTGAAGCTTTATCGTAGACTTGAGGCTATGATGGACTCAAAGCTCTAATCGGCTAGTTAACAGACATAAGCCCAAAAACCGAGGCAGCACATATTATAGCCTCATTTCTTATTGTTCGACACATAGTCTGTTGGTTATATAAATATGCCGAATAAAAACGAAATTATGCTTCTCACAACCACAATAAAAAATAACCAAATAAGAGTACTGACAAACCATGCCCAAATAGGAGTCAAGAACATCCTGAAACCAGAATACAAAGGGAATCCAAAAAAGATAATCGAAAGCAGGAAAAATGCTATATTGACAAGTATCATCCAACCACCCTCTGGGACGAAAGCAGCTAAAACAGCCCAAATGGTTACTATGAGTAATCCAAAGATTAGTATGTTCCTAAAACTTTGACTCATGAAGGAACGTATAAAATTGTCATCCATTTGCTGGTTGGCTTTCCACTCTAAGGCTGCACCGCAATTCCCACAAAACCTAGCCTCTGGCGTGATTGGTGATCCACAACTGGGGCAATAAAGACCCTGCCTCATCACTATCTCCTATCTGCCTTGATATGACATGGTTTTAATGACCTCTTTTGAAGCCTCACATTGCTTTGGTTACTTGTCGGCGGTTTACATACTTTGCACGGTCTATAGCCATGTGACTGGCCATCTGATGCTGAGCTGAACTATATCGTGTTCTCAGGATATATTTGTTTCACGTATCGGCAAGACGGGTAACAACTGGTTTCTACGCGGCTTTATCTTTTCCAATTCCTGCCACAATTCGTCACCAATATATCTTGACAGTCTCAACGATGCCTAGTGGCTCAAACAAGCCGAGCTCGTCTAGCGTCCGCTCCTTCTTAATTAGCTCTGCCTCCCAAGCTTTGAATTTTGAGTACTCAGGCTCGGCCAAAGTGGTTCTACCACCTAACGCTCGGTTAAAGGCATCGGCCTCATTCCTAAAATCATCCACCATTTTCTGGCAGTTCTGAGCATATTCAACGTAGAAGCCATAGTCTAGCGACTCGGCTTTATCAATGTTTATCGTTCCGTATTGCTTACCTTTCTCGATATACGCTACTTTGTCCCATTCCCCAGGGTTAGGTTTATCGAGTAGCGGTACTTTCTTACCCTCTATCGTGGTGAGGCTAGTAAATTTCAGCTTTTCTCCTGTGCAGTCAATATATACCAAACCTCTATCTGTAGTTTTGAAGGCATTTAGAGCGTGCCCAATTTCCTCACCTACGAAGTTAACACCTACAAAAGCAGCCTTGATACCAGCTCGTTCGGCATTGTTATGTAGTTGCTCAGCAAAGTCTACACAATGCATTAGGAAGTAAGGTTTCTCACTGGTATCATCCTGACGGATGAAGGTCTTTAATTCAGCAAAGCTAACAGCCTTGGCGTCTGAGTTGTTGCTGAGATGAACCTGCCTCTCTGTTAATGCTGTTTTAATTTTAACTGGAGGATGCCTATTTTCGTATTGCTGGATGTATTCTGGCTGCCTTTCAGTAACAGGGGGTGGCTGTATTGGTGCTGGTCCCCGAAGAGCAAAGATTGCTCCTCCTATGAGAAAAACGATACCTATTAAGCCAAGGCAACTGATAAGCGATGAACTTGCCTTTTTAGGCTCTTTTCTTGGTTGCCTATAACTGTAATTCCATTGCTGCTGGGACTGTTGGTAGACAGGCGGGGGTTGCGTCTGCTGTTGCGTTGGCCAATTCAGTTGCGTTCCACAATTCGTACAGAATCTACAGCCAAAAGCAACCGGGGCACCGCACCTAGGACACTGATACCACTGCTGCATCTTACCGTCTCCTGCTTATTTCAGTCGCAACTGAGTGTCTAGTCCAATTATACACTTACCAAGACTGAAAGAGAATACATCTAGCGCCCACTTGAGAGAAGAATAACTGTGCTTAACGGTAAAGACTAGCAGTTGGTTTCCTACTTGTGAATGTTGAGCAGTTTTGGGTGGGATGGTGGGTAGGGATGGATGTGCCGAGGGAGGGACTCGACCCCACACCTACTTGAGGGCAGATCAGCGTTTGCGGCAGACTGCCGCAAACTATATGGCTCAGCCACCGCCGAAACCTACCTTGACCTCCTCTCCGCTGACCAGTATAGGCACTATACCCTTGCCGTTGGACAGGCGCATGACCTCTTCGACGGCCTTGGGATTGCTTTCAGTGCTGATTTCATCATAGGGTACGCCGCGCTCCTCGAGGTCCTGCCTGGCGGCAGCGCAGTAGGGGCAGCCCGGCTTGGTGTAGATAACTACCTTCTGTGGCACTGTGACAACCTTCCGCCTCTCATCCAGCTCATAGAGCTTCTCGATGACGAACTGTACATAGTTGTCGCATCTCTCTTTCCAGATTCCAGACTCCAGGAACTGCTGATATCCACCAGGCTTGGAGAAGTCTGTCCCAACCAGGTCAAGGCAGGTGATAGTGCCGAACCTCTCGGTAAAACTCCTGACGAGTTCGTTGGCATCTTGACGAGCATCGAGCCGTGCCTGCTTGACTTTCTGCTTGTCTTCCGATGAGCAGCGATGGTGCAGTCCCAGACACACCGCCCCAGAAGATACAGCGCCGCAGGGCGCTTGCTGCTGTCCACCTATGCCACCGGTGAAAGCAATGCCTGACCACAGCAGGTCTTCATTGCCCAGTTCGTAGGCTTCCCACATAACTTGCAGGACTGCGGGGCCTCAGTGATAGCCGCGGTGCATCAATTGCAGAGCGCGTTCCTTAGCCTCTTGTAACGACATTTTAAGTGCCATTGTTCCATCCTCCTTCAGCGTTCTGGGTGAGATTATGCAATAGTGGCTATGTTAATACCCATGCCCGCTTGTGTCAAGGCTTGCATGAGGCAGAAGACACAAATGCTGGAACATTGCTTGCGTCGAAAGAAAAAAGGCGGAGCTTGGAGTGCCGAGGGAGGGACTCGAACCCACACCTCCTTGCGGAGAGCGGATTTTAAGTCCGCCGCGTCTGCCATTCCGCCACCTCGGCAAGAAAGTGAGCAAAAAGTGGAGGCGGCGAGCGGATTTGAACCGCTGCATAGGGGTTTTGCAGACCCCCGCCTTAACCACTTGGCTACGCCGCCTTAAGTTTTTTATGGAGCGGAAGACGAGATTCGAACTCGCGACCTTCTCCTTGGCAAGGAGACGTTCTGCCAGCTGAACTACTTCCGCACGTTTTTCTATTATATCAAAAAATTGTTTAACAACACCCTGTGTCATTCGGAGCCAGATTTTTCGGTCGCTCCGCTTCAGATTCTTCTCCCCGATTGCATCGGGGCTCAGAATGACAGGGAGTAATGGTGCCGAGGAGGAGATTTGAACTCCTACGGGCTTACGCCCACCACCCCCTCAAGATGGCGTGTCTACCTATTCCACCACCTCGGCATTTAGCACACATCATGGCAGGGGCGGCAGGACTCGAACCCGCGACCTGCGGTTTTGGAGACCGCTGCTCTACCAACTGAGCTACACCCCTATGTTGCTAAATTTCAAGTACCAAGTACCCCTGGGGCGATTCGAACGCCCGACACGCGGTTTAGGAAACCGCTGCTCTATCCTCTGAGCTACAGGGGCGCTGAAGCTAAACCTCAAAAAGTTGGCGTTAATTTGGCGTTAATTTTTCGAGATACCCCTGCTGGCATAACTTCGTCCAGTAGCGCCATTGCATCCTCTTGCATGCCACTTATTATATGAGAATACACATCCATTGTAAAGGCCACCGAACTATGGCCTAACGCCTCACTGATAACCTTTGGCTTTGCCCCGCGTAGTAGCATAAGGCTGGCAAAGGTATGCCTCAAATCGTGGAAGCGGACATTCTCCAGTCTGGCCTTCTTACAAATCTTGCTGAAGGCATGGGTCAGCACGCACGGGTCAATTGGCTTTCCATCTACATTGGCAAAAACAAGGCTGTCCAGGGTAAGCTCTTTTCCTACCTTCCGGTAAATAGTCTCACGCTCTGCCTTGTACTCCCTCAAAAAACAGGCTAGCTTAGGCGTCATGGCCACACGCCGCCGACTGTGACTTGTCTTAGGCTCTTTGAACTGGCATATACCACGCCTCTTGTATAACACCCGGTTAACCGATAGAGAGGCTAAGTCCAGGTCAATATCTCTCCATCGTAAACCTAATAATTCAGCCTGTCTAAGTCCTGTGCTCACGGCGGTATAGACTACGGGATAATAGTAATTATCTTGTGCGTTCTCAAAAAGGACTTCAACCTCACCGGGGGTCAAGGTGCGCATAGCCTTCTTACGTGGTGAAGGCGGATCCACCAGCTCTGCGGGGTTACGGCCTAAGTAGCCTTGACGGACGGCATACTTTAAGGACTCAGACAACACCCTGTGATGATGGTGGACCGTCCGGGGGGATAACCTCTCGCAAGCCTTGCCATAATAGTTTTGAATCGCCTGGGGGTGTAAGCTCTTAAGCTGGACGTGGCCTAAAGCCGGTATTAAGTGATTCTCTATAATGGACTGATAGCCATCCAGCGTGCGCTGAGAGCAGTTGGTTTTGACGTAACCTTCAAGCCAATTGCGAAGGTGCTCTGCCACTGTAAGCCGTCCAGGAGGTGTATATATGCCTTTCTCCAGGCTGATTAGTATCTCATTCAGCCTCTTTTGGGCATCTAATTTGCGACCGTGAATTGTCTCGAAGTGGCGGCGATATTTGCCGTCCGGTCCGATGCCTATGTAGACCTGAATTTGCCAAGATCCACCTTTCTTACGAATGTAACCTCTCATGTTGCACCTCCTGTTTTTAATACATAGATATTCTTTCTATTTCTGCCGCTCCGACATGTACTCACTGACCAAGCGCTCAAACCTCTCGTTGCCAAGTCTGCTGTCGATAAAGTGGAGGAACCACTTCCAGCCGGCAAGCTCCATGTCCTGGCCAGCATCTCTTGCCTTCCACAACACGGGAAGAAGCTCCTGGGCAAAGCGCACCTGTGCCTCTGCCTCAATGGCAGGCATCCCACCCTTAATGTCCTTCATAAGTTCAGCGTTTAGCGCCGCCCGGTCCAGCTTCTTTTCCCACTTCTGCATAGCCCTGGTGGTTGGCGGCTCAATATTAAATCTCTGCCTGATCCGCTCTTTAATTACCTTCCATCCCTTCCCCTCGACACGTTCGTTGAGAACGAACAACTTGACGTCTGTTTTGAATCGCTTCATTGTTTATCCCCTTTCGATTGTTGATATATATTCGTTATTATGATACTATTAACCTTAGATATATTGGAACAACTATAAAATAGATACGAACATACTATAGCACATTGTTCGTGCTATGTCAAGAGGTCGGACATAAAATGGCAGAAATACCCGAAAGTAAGGGGGAGGCACACTTGGCTGACATGGGCCGACGAACTAAGGAACATGAGGAAAGGCTATGCCTCAGCGTTCCCGAAACAGCCAGGATGCTGGGCATATCTCGAGGCCTTGCCTATGAGCTGGCTCGTTCCGGTCAACTGCCGGTTCTTCGTCTGGGAAAGCGATTGCTGGTACCCAAGATTGCGCTGGAGCGTATGCTGAGTCAACCAGAGCAGGAGAGTGCGCACGTTAGCTTATAAGAGCTTATATTTTAACCAATCCCAAACAGACAAAAGGGCGGTGATCAGTTAAGGTATGGGTGCCAGCCGCCGGGATACGGCGGCATTCAATCTGACCGGGGCACAATCAGGCCGCACACCGTATTATTTCCGATAGATCAGATCTATCGGGGACCCCACTCGCACCGAAACCCGCCTGATTTTTGACCACATGGCCTCAAATTCTGGGGCTGTTTCCGACTAGCGCCTGCCCCTTTGAATGTTTCAGACGGAACACTATTGCAATTCCGCCATTTCCGTGACACTGCTGCCCGTGGCGGAACATTCATTCGCCATTGCGGTGCTAAGAGGTCTAGCCGAGTGCTGGAATTTCCATACCCTCTTTCTCTTGAAGCTAAAAATTCTTTGCCCCTGTAGCCTCACTGTAAGGTTAAAAGAGGCCTCTCAAAACGAAAATGTGACTGGATTTTTCCCTATTTTCTAACCCCGAAACCCCTAAAATCGCATCCCTGGTGTGTTTCCCTATTTGTTCTTCCGTTAGAGCGAGGCTTTAGCCTCGCCAAAGCGACCCTGAAGGGTCGCCCTTCTATTTTTGCCTAACAGAATAAAGACGGAGGGGGAAGTGGAATGTATATGTTCCACATATTTAATCAAAGGACATTTTATGAAACAATGAAGCTAAAACAAAGCTATCGTAAAGCTAATAGTTTTAGCACCTTAACAACTGAATAGCTGAAGTCCAGAGCCTTGCCTCAATAAACAAAGGAAAGGAAGGTAAGTAAATGGCATATCGTAAAAAGACACTACGCAGGCTTACTCCAGAGGCAAGGAAACTAGCCAAGCTCATAGGCGAATTGGAAAGCGTGTCCAGAAGGCTTAAAAACCTTGTACCGATAGTCGAGAGGCTAGAGGTAGATTTGAGAGCAGAGCTTAAGAGGCAAGCCTATTATAGAGGTAAGCTCCAGCCAGAGGCTTTATCCGAGCTGGAGCGGTCTAACAGTGAGGGTCATCAATGTTAGACTGGCAACAGTATATCGAGATAGCCGACAAGTTTCAACATAAAGCCAGATACGATGATAGAGAGGACTTGAGACAGGAAATCATCGTAAGACTTGCCGAAGTAGACAGAAACAATGGACACAAGCCAGATAACCTATCTTGGGCTTACCGCATAGCCAGCTTAACCGTATATCAGTATTGGCGGGATTACTACTATCGGACTAACGGTATAGATTGCGGACACTGTAGCAATCGGCAAAGGAAACAGTGTAAAGCTAAAAACCTCTACTCCAAATGTCCTAGAGCTATTGAAATGGAAAGCCTAAACAAGCCGATAGTGGACAATGATGGCAATCTAACCGAATTAGGCGACTTGCTAGCTGATAACAACGCTATTGACCTAGACGCTTGGCTTGATGCCAAGCTGTGGCTATATCGAGCACCGCCAAGACTGGTTAAAATAGCTTACCAAAAGGTAAGCGGATTGC
>Ga0194112_10002727_pt1 | contig 25058 bp, 12 predicted proteins | sample TA2MahC400mmetaG_FD_146191 | JGI IMG/M metagenome (GOLD analysis project Ga0194112, IMG submission 146191) | Freshwater microbial communities from Lake Tanganyika, Tanzania - TA2015016 Mahale Deep Cast 400m | ecosystem: Environmental > Aquatic > Freshwater > Lake | place: Tanzania: Lake... | reverse complement strand
CCGTGCATCTGAGTCTAGGCCAAACCCAAGACTTCCTGCGCCAGATCGCCTTTCAAGCGTACCGCAGTAGCGGCCCGAGCACAGAAAACCCAAGCTCCTGGCCCGCCGATGGCCCAGCAGACCTGCCCTCAGCAGCGTAATGTGCTGAACTACAGACTAGGTTCCGAGGGTTGTTTTCGGGCAGCACGCGAGTCCGTCGCGTCAGGGTGGGGAGGCAGAAAACGCCCGCAAATGCGTCTTTCCGGGCGCTTGGGGGTCTGACTGGTGCCGACGGCCGGACTTGAACCGGCATGTCCAAATGGACACTAGGTCCTGAACCTAGCGCGTCTGCCAATTCCGCCACGTCGGCACGTTGGTGAGGTTAGCGTAATCCGGGGCCGCTGTCAAGAGCCCCAGGTTCGGGCCTTTCCCCTTGGTCCCTCCCTCGCGCGACGACTTTCTGATGTGCCCGAGAACGGCCCGCAAAACCTAGCGCGTATCCCTGCGTCCGCGCCGCGCGAACCTGGCGCGGGTCGGTCGGGTTCACGCACGTATTCGACGGCAACCCTCAACACTCCTTCTGGGGATTCTCTGACAGGCCTCGCCCACGGGCGGGGCCGTCTGTGCTTTGGGGGAGGCCTCCGGTCATAGGCCTGCCCGGCCTCGTCCGCCGGCGACCTCCCCCGAGAGGACGGAACAGGGCAATGACCAGACACGACGCACACAAACGAAGCATCAAAGAAGCCGTGGCCGCTGATCCGCCGACCGCCTACCAGCGGTGCGGACTCTCTGGCGACGGCAAGCGCAGTAACAACCACCTGAAGTTCCCCTCGCCCTGGCGGTCCGAGAGGACTCCGAGCTTCGCGCTCTACGATGACGGCCATTGGTGCGACTACGGTGAGTCGGAGAACGGGAAGCACCTTACTGGCGACATCTTCCGGTTCGTTGCCCGACTGCACGGGCTGACGACCTTCCCCGAGCAACTCCAGTACGTGGCCGACTGCCTCGCGATCGCGGAGCCGTCGAAGCCCAGCAAGCCCAAGGTCGTCAAGCGCGCGAAGTGGGAGGTCGGCCACCCGGATGGGAGGACGTTCCTCCACCATCGGCACGACCTGGACGACGGCACCAAGGACTACAGGTGGCAGCAGCCCGCTGGGCCGTGGAAACTACCCGATGGTGTGGATCCGAAGCAGATGCTCTATGGCCTCGACGAACTCGCCGATGCACCAGACGGTGAGCGCGTCTTCGTGTGTGAGGGGGAGAAGGCAACTGACGCCTGCAGGCGAGCCGGACTCCGGGCCGTGGGGACCGTATGCGGCTGCGGCTCTACGCCCCACGCCGAGGTACTGCTACAGCTCGCGCGGTTCGACCTGGTGCTCTGGCCCGACGCTGGCCCGAAGGGCGAGGGTCACATGGGCGCCATCGGGGCCGTCCTTCAGAGGCCTGTCTCCTGGGTGACTCTACCCGACGCGGCGGCTGAGTATGACGCCGCCGACTGGTTCGGAGAGGGCGGCACCATAGAGGACCTGGAGGCGTTCATCGGGCCGCGTCCCCGTGCTCGTGCCGAAGCACAAGGTCCGACCCCCACGACGTGGACGGAGTCCGAAACCAAGGCGGCGGCACTGAGCTGGTGCTGGCCCGAGTGGTTGCCGAACGGGTCGGCCGGCGTCATCGCCGGCAATAGCGGAGTCGGCAAGACCTGGTTCGTCCTGGCCGTGTGTGGCTCCGTCATCGAAGGGTGGGCGTGGCCCGATGGTTCGCCAGGCCCGGAACCCGGACTGGTCCTGTGGCTCGAAGGTGAGGCCCGACTCCGTACCAACACTGCGCGGGCTCGCAGCATGGGGATCAACACCGACCACATCCTCGGGATGACCGACCCTTGGCGGGCCTACTACCTCGATCACGATGACGACTTCGCGATGGTTGAGGAGATGGTCCGCCACATCCGCCCGCGCATGGTCGTGGTGGATAGCTGGAACCGTTGCTACTCCGGCCGCGAGAACGACGCCGAGGTGCGGCTCACGCTCGACCGAGTGACCCGCCTCGCCGACGAGACGGACTCCTGTTGGGCACTCCTCCAGCAGGTGCGCAAGCCGACGATCCTCGACGACACAGAGAACTTCGACATGCACACCATCCGGGGGTCAACCGCCCTGATCAACGCGGCAACCTCGGTCATTGGGATCGACATGGTGAAGGGCCATGCGGAGACACGGCGCGTCACATGCGCGAAGCACACGATGGCGGCGACCGCTCCCGAGTGCCTCGGGTTTGAGCTGATCGACGGGAAGGTCAAGTTCGGCGCCCCTCCTGAGCCCGCGGAGCGCGCCCCCAAGCGGAGCGCCGCCCAGGACTTCCTGCGGGAGTTTCTGAGGAACGGCGAGAGGCTGCCGGACGAGGTGAAGGCGGCAACGAAGGCGCGAGGCATCACCGAGAAGACGCTCAAGTGCGCCAGGCAGGCCACGTGTGACACTGTGCGACTACCTGGAGTCGAGACCACATGGGCATGGCGCCTGAAGGCAGGTCAGAACTGATGGGCTACATGGTCCAGTTGGGCTACTTGGTTGGTCCAGTAGTCCCTAGAGATAGGGTCTGTGTTGGCATTCGGGGCTTTGAGGAACTGGACCATCTGGACCATGTGGACCACGCGTTTGACACGACGGACCCCGCGCAACGCCCTCCCGCCCGGGACGGCGGAGTACTGCGCGAACCGGAGATGATCCCCAGCACGCGGCGCACGCGGGCGGCGGTCCTCGCGCGGCTGCAGGGGTCCAGGGAGCCGATGAGCCGCAACGGGCTGCAGACCGCGACGAGGCTGACGCAGTACGCGGTGCGAGTGGCCGTGAGTGCTCTTCTCGAAGCGGGGCAGATCGAAGAGGCCGGGTTCCGGGGACGTGGGGCGACCAAGTCCGTCCTTTACAAGCCTGCGGGGCCGGGGCACGTCGTTGGCGCCGGATCAACGACGCTCAACGACGTGGAGAAGGGTGCGTGATCGGCCTTGGTTCCAGCAACGCTCAACGACGCGCGGGCCGAGAGGCCAGAGATGCTGGAGTGGTGCGGCAAACACGTCGTTGACGGTCATCGTGAACCACGGTCAACGACGTGGGCGAGGCCGCACTCCGCGTCGTCGTTGTTGACTGACCCCCCTATAGGGGGTCAACAACGTCGCTGCGGTGCGGGCGGTGGCTGCCCGAACCGAGAGGGGCATCACGCGACGTTCGACTCAGCCGGTTCAGAACAACGTCCTGTTGGAGCGTGACGCCGGCGACCGTGTTCGGCTGTCGGCCACGGACTTGGAGTTCGTCGATGTATTGACGTGGCAGGAGGGCTTCGACGAAGACGCCGTCGTGTACCGGATCACCCTTCCCCCGAAGGCGCTGAAGGGCGCGTTGAAGGGGAAGGCCGCGAAGGCTGAGGTGGCGTTCCGCCCGGTCACGTCGGCGGAGGTCGATCTGCACCTGAGCGGTTCCGTCAGTCGGCTGAGGGGAATGGCGGCTGAGGACTTCGAGGCCATCCCGAGTGTAGAGAAGGGGTTCGCCGTGCGGCTGAACCCGGAGGACCTCTCCACGCTGGAACACGTAGCGAAGGCGTGCTCGACCGACGAAACCCGCCCCACCTTGCTCGGCGTCCTCCTCCGTCTCGGCGCCGGCACCGACTCTCCCGAGGTCGTCGCGACCGACACGCACCGTCTGGCGAAGGCGACGCTGAGGACGAAGCCCCTCGGCTCCCATCGGGGCGAGACGGATCACATCATCATGCGGCGTGCGTTGAGCGTGCTGTTCGCCGCGGCTCAGAAGGAGGGCGTGGTCACGGGGGCCTTTGGGGACACCGTGACGGAGTTCCGGGGCGAGAGGTGGCGCCTGCGGACGCGGACCGTGGAGGGTTGCTTCCCGGACTACACGAGGGTGATCCCGGACGCCTCGCAGCACCGTGCCGGGTTTCGCACCGACGCGGAGGCCTTGCGGTCGGCACTGGGCGCCGTGGCCTCGGTCGCCTCGGAAGACGGTGACCGGGTTGCGTTCGTGTCTACCGGGGAGGGTCTCACCCTCTACGCGGAGTCCGTGGAGGTCGGCAAGGCGCAAGCCGAACTGCCGGCGGAGGTGAACGGCAACGGGAGGGCGTGGCCGATTGGGCTCAACGCGCAGTACCTTGCCGACGCGCTCCCAGTGAAGGGGCCGGTCACGGTCACGTGGGGCAGCGTGCTGGAGCCGGTCGTCGTGACCGGACCGGACGCCCCGTTGAGCGTGGTCATGCCGATGGTGCTTGACGACACGCTGAAGGCGGCGGTCACGGCGATGAAGCGAAGGCCGAAGGACGCGCCGCCGGAGGAGGTCGAAGCCGAGCCGGAGCCGGCGGAAGCCCCGGAGCCGGAGCCCGAAGCGAAGGTCACCTGTCGCGTTGAGCCGGTGCCCCGGAAGCCCCTGCCGGCGGAGACGTTCGCGACGGAGCCGGAGCCGGCGAAGTGCGCAACGTGCGGCAAGGTGGCGGAGCCCGACGGGCGGTACTGCACCGAATGCGGTGCTCGGCTGCGGTCGGAGGGGGAGGTGGCGCCCGTCGCCCCGGAGCCGGAGGACCGGGAGGCAATCCTGCGACGCGCGGAAGCTGACGCCCGGAAGTGGGGCAAGCCGGTGAGGGTCACCCTCGGCGCCGACACGCTGACGGTGACGCCGGAGGGTGAGCGTATCCGCATGGCCCCGGTTGTGGGAGGGCCCGTCACGGAACCGGCGCCGGAGGCTCAGCCGGCGCCGTGTGGAGTCGGTGAGGGCAAGGGCGAACTCGCAACCCGGGAAGGTGAAGTCCGCCCTTGCCAATCGTGCCGAAGCACGGTGTCTCCTTCGCCAGCGACGGAGGAGGTTCCTGCCTCTCTGGTTGAGGTGGAGACGACGCCCGAGCGGCCGGCGTGTCCCCTGTCCCTCGTGGACAAGGAGACGCGGAAGGAGGACGTCAAACGGGCTCTCGCGGACTTCTGCGATACCATCGCTGCCGGCGTCGGTGACGCGACCTTCGACGCCTTCCTCTCCTACGCGGCCCGGTTCCATCGGTACTCGTGGCGGAACACGCTGCTCATCATGTTCCAGCGGCCCGAGGCCTACTTCGTCGCCGGCTATCACCGTTGGCGGGACCTTGGTCGATCGGTGAAGCGTGGGGCGAAGGCAATTTGGATCTTGGCGCCGTCCCGGTATCACAAGACCGTGACCACGGACGACGGCGACACCGAGGAGGTCGAAGCCCTCTACTTCCGGCCGGTGCCGGTGTTCGCCGATGTGGACACGAAGGGCGACGGGCCCATTCCGAACTTCCGGCCCGACCTGCCGGAGGCCGGCGCCCTCTTGGGCGTCCTGCGCAACGTCGCCGCGTCGTGGAGCGTGCCGGTCTTGCGCCTACCGTGTGAGGGCAACGGCTGGTCAGACGGCACGAGGGTGAACGTCAAGCCGGGCTTGCCGGAGGGCGTCGCGGCTCAGACGCTAATCCACGAACTGGCCCACCACCTCCTCCAGCATCGCGAGCTGTCGGAGAAGCACGCAGGGGACCGCTGTCTGTTCGAGGGTGAAGCCGAAGCCGTGAAGGTGGTCGTGCTGCGGTACTTCGGCGTGGACACTTCCGCGAACGCGGCGGCCTACCTCCGGGCCCACGGTGCGACGGCGGAGGTGGTGACACGGTCGGCCCACCGCATTGTCCAGACCGCGAAGCAGATGATCGAGGCCTTGGAGGAGGCACTGGCTGAGTCCGAGGCTCAGCCGGCTGCCGCCGGGTAGTGACCTGAACGGGGGAGGCCTTCGGGCCTCCCCCAAGGGCCCGACGAAGCGCGGGCTCTTGGGGGAGTTCCGGGGCGACCGACGGAGGGGCAGACTGAGCCGCGTCGTGGGGCACCTGCAAGAAGCACAGGACGCAGCATTGACACTCTCTCCGACATGCGATATATGACCCACATCACCACGGAGGTGCAGCCATGAGTAGTCCCCCACGTGTGAAGCAGAGCGCGTCCGAGCAGACGTTCATCACGGTCACCGAGGCGGCGAAGCTACTTGACCTCTCTCGGACGCGCGTGGTTCAGCTCGCCAACGACGGCTCCCTGCACGAGGTGCCGTGCATCGGCATCCGCATCGTGACGCTGGAGAGCGTCGAGAAGCTGAAGAAGGACCGCGAGGCGAAGAGCCGGGAGTAGAGGGCGCGTCTGGTATCTGCGGAGGGCTGAGGCGCTGCCTGTGCGTGGCGCCCCCAGGGGCTCGCGGCTGCTCGCCGAGGAGAGTGCAGCATGGGCGAACTCACGCTGTTCCGAGAGGACACGACCGACCTCGTGGCGCTGTTCGGGGAGTTCATCAGCGACGAGGTGGCCGGGGGCATGGCCGCCGGCGATACCGCCCGCACCTACAAGCGCGAGACGGAGCAGTACTGGCGCTGGTGCCACCGGGAACGCTGGATCGACCCGCTGACGGCGTCCCGCGAGGACGTGGTGGCCTACCGTAAGTGGCTGATCGAGCGGTACGCGCTGGCGAGTGTGGCGCTGAAGCTGAGCGCAGTAAGGCGCTTCTACGCAGCGGCGAAGACGAAGGGCCTCGTGGCCGGCAACCCGGCGGGCGACGTGCGGGCACCGAAGCGGGCGACCACGGGCGTGGAGTACTTCTCCGAGGGCGAACTCACCCGCATCCTGCAGGCCGTGCCGCGCCACACGGTGCAGGGGAGGCGTGACCTCGCGATCCTCGGGCTCATGGGGCTGCAGGGGCTGCGCGTGGTGGAGATCGTGCGCCTGAACGTGGGCGACCTGCGGATCGTGGACGAACGCCCGCACCTGCACGTGGTCGGGAAGGGTGGAGCCGAGGACTTGCTCCCGATCCTGAACTCCCTGGCCGTGCGCATCCGGCAGTACTGGGAGACCAGTGAGCGGGACCTCTCACCCGAGGCGCCGATGTTCGCGAGCACCAGGAACAGCCGGGACGGCAAGCGAGGGGAGCGGCTGACCCGGAGGGCAGTCCAAGGCCTCTGCGCCACGTACTACCGGAAGGCCGGCGTCACGGGGCGAGCGCACACGTTGCGGCATACCGCGGCGACGCTCTCCCTCAAGCACGGTGCCGACCTGCGGCGAGTGCAGGCGATGCTGCGCCACACGGACCCCAAGATCACCGCGCAATACGCCCACGCGCTCAATCGGGCCGAGGAGAACCCGGCCCTTCTGATCCCCGTGGAGGTGTAGCGGAGGCGTCCCGCCGCCGGCAGCCCACACGGAACGCTCAGAGCCGCAGCTCAGAGCCCCCATATCGTGCTGGAACCCGTCGGAACGCAGAGCGGGTGGGGGTAGACCTACCTTGGGGTCAAGGAGGGGCTTCTCACCTCCTCACGGCCCTGGCCGACACCTCCCGACGAGCCGATCCCAAGGCGCAGGACTGCGCTCCACTTCCGCCGAACCTATGGAGGTCTGTCACCAAGGCGGTACGGCGCGGAGGCAACCAAAGGGGGCCTGTAGTCTCGCCGGGGCGAACCTCCTCCTGACCTTCCGCCTGCGGGAAGAGTAGCCGTTGAAGAGGCATCCTCAATGACGGGCTCTCCGTCGTTCCTCTCCGAGTTCCAGCGCCGGCCGGTCGATCTGGAGGGCGCGCAGGGGCTGCAGCCGGAGGCGCTAGTCCTCGGGCAGGGGGCGCGGGCGTTGGAGGTGGTGGTCACGCGATCAGAGGGGCGGCCCAGCGGCACGCTGATGCGCGAGGTCTGGGGCAGGCGGCAGAGGGGCCGGGGCGTGCCGCTCGTGCTGGTGGCGCTGTACGGCGAGCGGGCGGCAGTCTGTGGCCCGTCGGGTGAGGACCCGCCGGTCTACGCGGATGTCGATCCCTCGGTCGTCGAGCGCGTGTGCGCGACGGCGCTGGCGCAGCCTTCGCGGCACGCGGCGCTGCGGTTCCTGCATGGCGTGCTTCCGCACCTCGACTCGGCCCTGCCGGGCATCCGCAACGAGGGCTTCGTCACACTCCACGAGCTGATCCACGGCGTCGGGCAGCGGCGCGAGTTCGCGGAGGCGACGCAGCGCGCACAGGCAGCCGCGGGCAAGCACGGGCTGGACCTGCTCAGTGCGCTGGGCTTCGAGTGCGAGCGGATCGACGACTTCACGTACCTGCTGATCGCCAACGACCGCCGGCGGGCGACCGCCGTGCTGCTGCAGCCGGACGAACTCCCCGACGTGGCCAGCTCGCGGTTCGCGCAGCTCTCTCCCGTCTCGTATGCGCTTTCCGTCGCCGAGGGCCACAACGTGCCGTACGTGATACTCGTGACCGGCACGGGGCTGCGGCTGCACCCCGTGCGGGACGGCGTGGGCGTCGCGCAGCGCGGGCGGGTTGAGACCTTCGTCGAGATCAACCTCGACCTCGTGCCGCCCGACCGCGCGGGGTATCTGTGGATGCTCTTCTCGGCGGAGGCGCTGGCCGAGGGCGGCACGCTGGAGGGCATCCTGGAGCGCGCTCGGGATCACGCGCTTGGTGTGGGCACGCGCCTGCGGGAGCGCATCTACCGGGACGTGATCCCCGACCTCGCGATGGCGATCTGGAAGGCGCGGGGCATCGAGCGCCCGTCGGCGCAGGACCTCGCCGACACCTACCAGATGGCCTTGACGCTGCTGTTCCGCCTGCTCTTCATCGCGTACGCGGAGGACAAGGAACTGCTGCCGCTGCGCACGCACGGCGCCTACGAGACGCGCTCGCTGAAGCGGAAGGCGCAGGAGCTGTTTCGGATGCACCGCGAGCGCACCGAGGTGGGAAGCGGAACTTCGTACTGGGAGGAGACCCGGAGCCTCTGCCGGGCGATTGACGGCGGCGAGCCCGCGTGGAACGTGCCGCAGTACAATGGGCAGCTCTTCAGCGCCGAGCCGAACGTCTCGCCCGTCGGCGCGCAGCTTGAGGGGATCGCGCTGCCGAACGACTTCTTCGTGCCGGTGCTCTATGCGCTCCTGGTCGATCAGGCGCCGACCGAGGGCATCATCGGGCCGGTGGACTTCAGCGCGCTCGGCGTGCGGGAGTTCGGGACGATCTACGAGGGCCTACTGGAGAACGAACTCGCCATCGCCGAGACGGACCTCACCACGAAGCGCGTGAAGGACCGCGACATCTACTGGCCGGTGGAGGAGAAGACGCGCAAGGGCGTCGAGGTCGTCGTGCGCCAGGGCGAGGCCTACCTGCACGATGCGTCCGGCGCCCGCAAGGCCACCGGCTCCTACTACACGAAGCCCTTCGCGGTCGCGCACCTGCTCGACCACGCGCTGGAGCCTGCCCTTGATGCGCACATCCAGCGGCTTGAAGCCCTGGACGACACGGACGCCGCCGCGGCCTTCTTCGACTTCCGCGTGGCCGACATCGCGATGGGCTCGGGCCACTTCCTCGTCGCCGCGACCGACCGCATCGAGCGCAAGCTGTCGCAGTACCTCGCGGAGCGCGAGGGCGGCCTGCCGGGAGTCAGGCAGGAACTCGCGCGCCTGCGGGAGGCGGCGAAGAAGGCCCTCGGGGCGCCGGGCGAAGCGGTCGAGATCGAGGACACCCAGCTCCTGCGCCGGCAGATCGCGCGCCGCTGCATCTACGGGGTGGACATCAACCCCCTCGCCGTGCAGCTCGCCCGCGTCTCCCTCTGGATTCACACCTTCGTGCCCGGCCTGCCGCTCTCGTTCCTCGACCACAACCTGCGGCAGGGCAACTCGCTTGTCGGCATTGCCACCATCGACGAGGCGCGCGAGGAGCTGCAGCAGTACGCCTCGGGCCTCTTCGCTCCCAACGCCGAGACGCTGCTCGGGGCCGCGCGCGAGCCGCTGGAGCGCCTGGCGCACATCACGGACGCCACCGCCTCCGAGGTCGCGGAGGCGCGCAAGGCCGAGGACGAGGCCAAGGCCGCCGTCAAGCCCACCGCCGCGCTCTTCGATGTCCTGACCGCCGCCCGGTTGGACCCGGACCTCAAGGCCGGCCTGAAGACCGGCGCAACGACGGATGTGGTCGGCAACTGGATGAAGCAGCCGCACCTCGTGCCGACCTCGCCGGAGTACGCCTCCGCCCAGAAGACCCTCAAGCCCCTCCCGCCCTTCCACTTCCCCATCGCCTTCCCCGAGGTCTTCCTCCGCGGCGACGGCGAAGGCGGCTTCGACTGCATCCTCGGGAACCCGCCGTGGGAGGAGGCAACGCTTGAGGAGGACCGCTTCTGGACGCGGCACTTCCCTGGCCTTCACTCATTGCCGGAGCGCGAGAAGCAGGCCGAGGTCAGGAAATTCCAGCGACAGCGCCCCGATCTGGTGCTGGAGTACGAGGCCGAACTGGGGAAGGCCGAGGCCCTTCGGGAAGCCTTGGCCGTTGGACCGTTCCCAGGCATGGGCACCGGGGACCCTGACGTGTACAAAGCCTTCTGCTGGCGGTATATGCAGTTGGCGCGGGGGGGCCAATGGACGGGCGTGGTCCTCCCGCGAAGTGCATTCTGCGCCAAGGGCTCTACGGACTTCCGTCAGCACCTTCTTGCGGAAGGCCGTATCGGCGATCTCACATTCCTCCTCAACCGGGGACGATGGGTCTTCGACGACCAGCACCCACAGTACACAGTGGCGCTCCTCTCGGCTGCCAGCACTCACATCGAGCCCGCCGAACTCCCAATGCGGGGGCCGTTCACGAGCCGCATGAGCTTCGATGCAGGCGTCACGCGTGAGCCTGTGCGGTTCCTCGTGTCGGAGGTAGCAGGATGGACGGACACGTCGGCGCTGCCTCTCCTACCCGACGAGGAGTCACTGGAGGTCTTCGCCCAGCTCCGCCGCGCTCCGCGCCTCGATCTGGATGACGGCAAGTCGTGGCGGGCCAGGCCGCACAGGGAGTTGGACGCAACGAACGACAAGCCGCTGATGGACACACGCTCGAAGCAGTGCCCCGAGGGCTTCTGGCCCATCTACAAGGGCGAGTCGTTCGACATCTGGGAATCCGACCGGGGCTCGGAGTCTTACTACGCCTGGGTGAACCCGAAGAAGCTCCTCAAGCACCTCCAGGACAAGCGCCTACGTTCCGGCGGCCACAGCAAGTCACCGTTCAGCGAGTTCCCCGCTTCGGCCTTGCGTGACCCGGAGACGCTGCCGTGTCTACACCCTCGGATCGCCTTCCGCGACGTGACCAACCGGACGAACCAGCGCACTGTGATCGCGGCCCTGGTTCCCGGAGAAGTGGCGCTCACAAACGCGGCACCCCATCTGCTATGGGCACGCGGCGACGACACGGACCGCGCTTACCTGCTGGGCATTCTGTGCTCGATCCCTCTGGACTGGTATGCGCGGTGCTTTGTGGAACTGCACGTCAACTTCCATGTCCTCAACCCGTTCCCTGTCCCTCGCCCTTCACGCGACGATCCCCTTTGGCAGCGGACTGTGCAGCTTGCCGGGCGGTTGGCGGCGCCGGATGAGCGGTTTGCGGAGTGGGCGGAGAAGGTGGGCGTGGAGTGGGGGCCGTTGCCCGAGGACGAGAAGGCCGACATGATCGCCGAGCTGGACGCGGTCGTGGCCCACCTCTACGGGCTCACGGGACGCCAGCTCATCCACGTTTTCGAGACCTTCCACGAGGGCTGGGACTACGAACTGCGCCTGAAGGCGGTGCTGAGGCACTTCGGGAAGTGGGCGAGGTGAAGGCCACCGCGGACAGGCTGAAGCCTGTCCTACGAACGAGGATTACGAACGAGGATTACGAACGACGGCTACGAACGACGACTACGAACGACGGTACGGGGTAGGTCGTTCGTAGACGTCTCGTATGCCTTGGTAGGACAGGCTTCAGCCTGTCACCGTCTGCACGGGTCGGTGAGAGACCGTGGACTCCGACAATCCAACCGGCTTCCACAAACGCCGGCGGCATCTGCCGCAATGGCATGAACGCGGCGCGACCTACTTCGTGACCTTCACGCTACGTCGGCCGCTGCCAATCGACCTTACACGGCCCGACATCGGCTCCATGGTACTGTCCGCCCTCTTGGAGGGCGATGGGACCCGCTACCTGCTGTACGATCACACGATCATGCCCGACCACGTCCACCTGATTCTGAAGCCCCTGATCGAGGATGGCCGCGTGCCTGCGCTGTCACTGGTCATGGGCAAGCTGAAGGGCAGCCTCTCGCGGGAGATCAACCGGGCTCTGGGCCGACAGGGCCCCTTGTGGCAGGACGAGAGCTACACCCGGATCATTCGCAACGAGGCGGAGTACCACGAGAAGGCGCGCTACATCTACCACAACCCCGTCCGCCGGGACCTCATCGCCGATCCCGCCGAGTGGCCCTGGTGGGGCATGGGGTCCGGGGGCGGCCTGTGATCGTTGAGGACAGGCTGAAGCCTGTCCTACCAACGACATCCGACGAACGACATCCGACGAACGACATCCGACGAACAACGACTACGAACGACGACTACGAACGACGGTGCGGGGTAGGTCGTTCGTAGTCGTTTCGCATGCCTTTCCTTGTAGGACAGGCTTCAGCCTGTCACGCCGAGCTGTTGGTCGGTCGGGGCGCCCACCGCGGACAGGCTGAAGCCTGTCCTACGAACAACGACTACGACCGACGACTACGAACGACGGTACGGGGTAGGTCGTTCGTAGACGTTTCGTATGCCTTTCCTTGTAGGACAGGCTTCAGCCTGTCACGCCGAGCCGTTGGTCGGTCGGGGCGCCCACCGCGGACAGGCTGAAGCCTGTCCGCTACGAACAACGACTACGACCGACGACTACGAACGACGGTACGGGGTAGGTCGTTCGTAGACGTCTCGTATGCCTTTCCTTGTAGGACAGGCTTCAGTCACGCCGAGCCGTTGGTCGGTCGGGGCGCCCACCGCGGACAGGTGAAGCCTGTCCTACGAACAACGACTACGACCGACGACTACGAACGACGGTACGGGGTAGGTCGTTCGTAGACGTTTCGTATGCCTTTCCTTGTAGGACAGGCTTCAGCCTGTCACGCCGTCCAGGAACGACCATACGGGTGATGATCGCGAGATCCTATGCGACCCGACTTCATCGACAACCGGACCCAGACCCTCGCTGCCGCCATCAGCAGGCATCTCGCGCATGAGATCGAGACGCGGAGGGAGCCGCCGGCGGTTTGGGTAGCCACGAGCTACTTCCGGCCGGATGCGTACCCGCTGGTGGCGGAGGTGCTGGAGCGGTGTGCGTCGGTGAGGCTGCTGATCGGGGCGGAGCCGTTGCCGCGGCCGCCCCGGAAGCGGCGGCCGGGTGAGACGCCGGCGGAGTACGAGGCGAAGCTGATCGACGAGTCACTAAGGAAGCTACAGGAGGGGCTGGAGGACGACCGGAACCTGCTGGGCTTCACGAGCGAGGTGGATGCAGCGCTGCGGCGGCTGATCGACTTCCTGCACCAGGGGAACGTCGAGGTCCGCCGCTATACGCGGCGCTTCCTGCATGGGAAGGCGTACCTGATGGGCGATGGGGTGATCGTCGGCTCCTCGAACTTCACACCGGGCGGGCTGGCCGGCAACCTGGAGCTGAACCTCGGGCGCTACGACCCCGAGCCGGTCGGCAAGGTCAGCGGCTGGTTCGAGGACCTGTGGGCCGAGGCCGAGGAGTACGACCTCGCGGCGATCTACGAGGCGCGCTTCGAGCCCTTCGACCCGTACCTGATCTACCTGCGGGTGCTCTGGGAGCTGTACGGGGGAGACCTGCTGGAGCCCGAGACCGGCGGGTTGCTGCCGCTGACCGACTTCCAGAAGGACGGGCTCGTTCGCGCGCGGCGAATCATGCGCGAGTTCAGCGGCGTGATCGTCGCCGACGGCGTCGGCCTGGGGAAGACCTTCATCGGCGGGGAGTTCATCCGCGACACGGTCTACAACCAGCGGCGGCGCGCGCTGCTGATCGCCCCGGCGGCCTTGCGCGACGGCACGTGGGAGACGTTCCTCCAGCACCACAGCATCCAGTGCGAGCGGCTGTCCTACGAGGAACTGCAGCGCGAGCAGCAGCTCGGGGGCAACGGCGGGAGCTACCTGCGCTACACCCCGGCCGAGTATTCACTGATCGTCCTCGATGAGGCGCAGGCGTTCCGCAACCCGAACACGCGCCGCGCCGAGGCCCTGCGGCGGCTGCTGATCGGCGACCCGCCGAAGCAGGTCGTGATGCTGTCGGCGACGCCGGTCAACAACAGCTTGTGGGACCTGTACTACCTGCTGAACTACTTCCTGCCGCAGGACGCGATCCTCGCGGCGCGCGGCATTCCCTCGCTGCAGAAGCGCTTCCAGGAAGCGGCGGCCATTGACCCCTTCGAGCTGAAGCCGGACGTGCTCTTCGATGTGCTGGACGCGACCTGCGTGCGCCGGTCGCGGCACTTCGTGCGCCGGTGGTACCCGAACGCTCACGTCGTCAATGCCGCCGGCGAGCGGGTGCCCGTGCGCTTCCCGAAGCCGAGCGTGCTGCGGGTGGACTACGACTTCGACGCGGTGCTCCCCGGCTTCTTCGAGGAGCTGGAGGAGGCCCTCATGCCCGAGGAGGGCGCGCCGCAACTCACCATGGCGCGCTACTCCCCCACGCGCTACGCGCTGGAGCGAGAAGGAGACACTACCAGTGTCGAGACGCCCGACGACCGCGCGGCGCCGTACGAGCGGCTGATCGTCGGGCTGCTGCGGTCGGCGCTGCTGAAGCGGTTCGAGTCCTCGGTGCACGCCTTCGCCCGCACCTGCGCGCGGATGGTCGAGACTCACGAGCGGTTTCTCTGGGCGCTCGACCAGGGCTACGTAGCCCGCGCGGAGGTGCTGGCGGAACTGGAGGACGTGGACAGCGACGAGGCCCTGGAGGAGCTGCTCCGCGAGCGCGGCCAGGACGAAGCGGACCGCTACGAGGCCGAGGCCCTTGCGGGGGATGTGCAGCGCGACCGGGACCTGCTCCAAAGCTGGGCGGAAGCGGCGGGCCGCGTGACTCCGCAGGAGGACCCAAAGCTGGCGGCACTGGTCGAGCAGCTGGCGAGGATCGCTCAGCAAGCCCAGAAGGACGGCCTGGACGAGACCGACCGACGCAACAAGCGCAAGGTGCTCATCTTCAGCTACTACGCCGACACCGTGGACTGGATCGAGGGCTTCCTCAACGCGAAGGTTGCCGAGGACGAACGCCTGCGGTGCTACGAGGGCCGGATCGCCTCGGTTGCCAGCGACGACAGCCGCGGCGGCACCTCCCGGCGTCAGGCGATCTACGGCTTCGCCCCGGTCTCGACGGAAGCGCCGCCCGGCCAGGAGGACCGCTTCGACATCCTGATCTGCACGGACGTGCTGGCCGAGGGCATGAACCTGCAGCAGTGCCGCCATGTCATCAACTACGACCTGCCGTGGAACCCCATGCGCATCGTCCAGCGCAACGGGCGCATCGACCGGATCGGCAGCCCCTACGACCGCGTCTACGCGCGGTGCGTCTTCCCCGACGAGAAGCTGAACGAGATGCTGGACCTGGAGGGCCGCATCCGGGGGAAGCTCGCCCAGGCCGCGGTGACCGTGTCCCCCGATACGCCGCCCATCCCGGACGCGCCGACGGGCGAGCAGGTCTACGCGGACTCGCGGGAGGAGATCGAGCGCCTGCTGGCCGAGGACCCGACGCTCCTGGAGTCCGCCGGTGAGGACCCCTCCGCCTACTCGGGCGAGGAGTACCGCCAGGAGCTGAGCCGCGGCATGGAGCGCCACGGTGACACCGTGAAGCGTCTGCCGTGGGCCGCCGGCTCGGGCTACCTCGCCGAGGGCAAGCGTCGAGGTTGGGCCTTCTGCGCGCGAGTCGGTGACACGCCGCGTCTGCGCTTCGTGCCCGCCGACGGCAGCAATGTGGTCCGGGACACGCTGGTCTGCCTGAAGCACTTCACCTGCGAGCGCGACACGGAGCGCCATTTGCCGCACGAACTCGCGCGCGGCGCCTACGACGCATGGGCCCGCGCCCGAGCGGACATACTGGAGGAGTGGACCAAGGCCACCGACCCGGCGAACCTCCAGCCCCGTGTGCCCCGCGTCTTCCGTGAGATGGCAGAGCACCTCCTGCGCTACCCGCCCCACGACATGACCACCGAGGAGGTCGACGCCATCCTGGAGCGCCTCGAAGCGCCTTGGCCCCGTCGCACTCAGGACGCCTTCCGCACTGCCTTCACACCCGATGCCGACGGCTGCGACCCATACGAGGTCTCTCGCCTGATCGTCGCCAAGGTGGGCGAACTCGCCCTCACGCCCTATCGAGCCCCCGAGCCGCTGCCACCGATCGACGAGGACCAGATCATGCTCATCTGCTGGATGGCAGTCAACACGCGGTAAGTCGCCCCGCCACACAGGCCGCTGTCCGCGTACCCGTCGCAAGGACTGAACCCACTTCGCGCTCGGAGGTCGATCCCGGCCCCTCTGCTACAGAGATCGCCGCGCCGAGACGCGCTCCGTATAGACGATCTTCGGGAGAGGGGAGCTGCATCACGTCTGCGTGGGCCTACCACGGTCGGTAGCCGTTGCTGGCGCCCTCCGAGAGGCGCAGCTGCGGTGGACAAGGAGTCTGCGAGATGCTCACTGACAACACCCTCCGATCGGTCCGTCCCTACCAGCTGGCGTGCCTGTTCTGTCGGGCAGGGGCGCAGACACTGCACCCCGCTCAGGAACGCGTAGCCGTACTGGCGGAGGCCATTCGGCAGGCACCGGACCTGCCGCTGATGTTGCGCTGCAACCTCGGCGACGTGTTTGCCTACCAGAACTGCGGCACAGCCGAAGACACACCCGAGGGTGCTGACTTCAACCGCAAGCGCGACTCCGACCTACTCCAGTGGCTGGACCTGGCGCCGGGGACCGTCCTGCCGGCCCGGATGCTGCTCAAGCGACTGCTGCTCCGGCTTCCTTCTGTGGCGGGCGTCTGTGGGTATGAGCACGTGACTGGGCCAGCCTGGCGGGGCTGTGCCAAGGCCTTCAGCGGCGATTACGAACGCGGCCGCGAGCGCGGCATCGAAGCGGTGATCCCGGCCCGGCCGAAGGCGGAGATGGCTGCCGAGAAGGAGCGGTCGATAGAGGCGATGGGCAAGGCCGTGCCGATCCCGGTGCGTCCACACCTCCTGCTCTGCGCCATCTGCCAGTATGGTGGCGGCACCCGGCCGCCATACCCTGAGGACAACCTGCCCGAGTTGCTCGAGCAGGCCCTCATCCCTGCCTGCGCCCTGCAGGTTGAACTGGTCACGGGCGCGACCTGGGCCGTCTGCGCCTCCTGCCCCCAGTTCACCGCTGCGGGTTGCTGCGTCACCGGCCGCCTCAGCGGTGCAGCCCTATACAACGAGGCCAAAGACCTCAACGTGCTACAGGCCATGGGGCTGACCTATGGCACGGCCATGGGCGCCCGCGACCTGTTCCGTCTTATCCTCGAGCGCATCCCCTCTGCCGATGGCATCTGCGCCCTCAACCGAGTGCCGCTGCCAGAGCACTCCGTGTGGCGGGATGCCTGCCACAGCATGGTGTTCCCTGGCCCGTACGAGAAGGGCCGTGCCGCTCTCTGGGAGGCTCTGGGCTGTGCAGATCGGCGGTGAGCCTATGGCCCCTTCCCACGGACTACAGGAAGCCGTCTCTGCGAGTAGAGCCCGTGCCCAGAGGTGAGGTGGGGGCATGGGCCACCTAGCCCGGATTACTCGTGACGGGTAGGAGAGGAAAACCGGAGGGCCGTCGAAATGGGCTTCTGTGCCAGCAGAAGCGGATTTCGCGCGGAGGCTCCGGTATGACAGGTGTGTTCGCCAACTGAGCTTCGGGTTCCTTTGTCAGAAGGAGGTTGTGGGCGAGTTCAGCGGTGGGAATCTGAGCAGCGATGGCGGGCTGATGTTGGTGGCGGAGGCGGACCGGGCGTTGGGGTTGACGTCGGCGTTGGCCCAGTGTTTGCCCGACCACCCCGACCCGACGAAAGTGGTGCATGGGCTGGACGAAATGCTGAGGCAGCGGGTGTACCAGATCGCGTGTGGTTACGAGGACTGCAACGATGCCGACGATCTGCGTTACGATCCGGTGCTGAAGACCTCGATTGGCCGGCTGCCGGAGACGGATCCGGACCTGGCGTCCCAGCCGACGCTGAGCTGGTTCGAGAACCGGGTGACGCGCACGCAGTTGCGGCGGATGGCGCAGGTGCTGATGGAGTTGTTCGTGAGGCAGTACGCGTCGGCGCAGCCGAACATGATCGTCCTGGACTTCGATCCGACCGACGACCCGACCCACGGCCAGCAGCAGTTCGCCTGCTTCCACGGTTCCTACGAGGAGCACTGCTATCTGCCGCTGCTGGTGACGGCGCAGGTGGACGACGGACCGCAGGAGTTGCTGGTCGCGCTGCTGCGGGCGGGCAACTCCCACGCCAGTCGCGCCGCGGTGGCAGTACTGAAGCGGTTGGTGCGGCGGCTTCGGGAGGCTTGGCCCGAGGTGCGGATCGTGTTTCGCGGCGACAACGGATTCGCCGTGCCGGAGATCTACGATTGGTGTGAGGCCAACCACGTCTCCTATGCCATCAATCTGGCGAAGAACTCGCGCCTGCTGGCTCTGGCCGAACCGTACCTGGAGCGGGCCCGCGCCGAGTACGAAGAAACCGGCGAGAAGGTGCGGCGGGTGTATGTGGTGTCCTACGCGGCGAAAGACTGGTCGCGGGAGCGGCGGGTGCTGATCAAAGCGGAGGTCTCGGCCGAAGGCGAGAACCCTCGCTTCACGGTCGTGAGCCTGCCCGGAGACGAGGCCCAGGATCAGTACGACTTCTATGCGATGCGGGGCGACGTGGAGAACCGCATCAAGGAGATCAAGACCGATCTCCAGGTCGACCGCACCAGTTGCCATCGGTTTGTCGCCAACCAGTTCCGGGTGCTGCTCCATGCGGCGGCCTTCATCCTGCGCAACCATTTGCGCCGATGCTTGCGCGGAACGCGCTTGGAGAACGCGCAGGCCTGCACCCTACAGCGCCATCTCCTGAAGCTGGGGGTCCGTGTTCGCGAGACCGTCCGTCGGGTCTGGCGGTACTTCGCCTCCAACTGCCCCGTCCAGGATCTGTGGGCGCCGTTACTGATCCGGCTCCGGGCCGCGCCGACCTGACCGCCGATGCGCCCGAGACGGTGCTGAAAACCGTCGTTCACTCGACCCGGGGACGACTAGGCCTGGACGATAGCCGCGCGGCACCGGTGACCCTGTTCCGGCCCGCGCCGAGCTGCTCCCTGGTCGTCGTCGGCCGCCGGCTCGCCACCAACCCGTGCCATCGCTCTTCCAGAGGCCTGTCAAGGCCTCTCATCGGGGCTCGGCCAACCTATCATGAATAGTCCGGGCTAGGTGGACGTGATGGATGCGATCCCAAGGCCTGGGCCATCTGGTGTTCCTGCGTGGTCGAGGCACGGGAAAGCATGCGGACAACGAGCCGCGCAAGCAGGATTGGCGGGTACGATAGCGAACGGTTGCCTGGGCTATGCGATGGCGGGTAGCCCCTGCTACATTCCTTGCTGCGCGTGGTGCAGATGGACTCGACATGGTCGAGGCCAGGCGGCCGGGAGAGGCGGGCCCGCCACAAAAGGGGCCTGTTCTCCGGCACCATCAGCGCATGCCGGGAAACGTGCGTGAGAGGGTCGTATTGGGACGCATCCATGTCGCGTCGTCGGTACTGACGGCACGCCGGCTCAGTGGACGTTCATCCGAACCGAACAGAGGCCAACCTGTTCTGCATAGGGCAAGAGGAAGAACCCCCTCGCACACGCTGCTCAACTGCCAAACGGGTCGGAGGTGAGAGGCTGTGAAGGAGGGTGATCTAACGCCATCTGCAGTAGACACGGCGTCAGACCGGGAGCTGACCGTCGCGTTCACGGACGTTGAAGGGTCAACACGTCTCTGGGAGCGTTTCCCCAAGCACTTCGGTGAAGTCATCGCGCACCACCAGCACCTGCTCGCAACGCTGGCGGAGTCCCACTCCGGTCGGGTGGTGAAGTACCTGGGCGATGGCGTGATGGTAGTCTTTGATGACTGCACGGAGGCAGTGCGATGGGCCGTCGTGGCGCTGATGAGGACGTCGCGCGAATGCGTGCTCCCCAGCGGGGAGTGCCTCGCAGTGCGAGTTGGCTTGCACTGTGGTCCGGTTGAGGCCTCGCCGATCGGCCAGTTGGGGACAGACTTCTACGGCATTCACGTGAACCGTGCTGCGCGCATCTGTCAGTCCTGCCGGGGCGGAGACGTGCTCCTGTCAGACCTTGTGTGGGACAAAGCGTCCCAGGAACTGGGACCGGACTTCAGGGTCGAACCCCTCGGTTATCGGAGCCTCGCCGGAATCACGACACCAGCCTATCTGTACAGGCTTTACCACGAGCAACTACCCAAGAGAGCAGAGACGGTGCCAAGACGTGCCGTCTTGCCCGGCTTCCTGACGCCACTCATAGGACGCGGAGAACTGGTCAGGACGCTGATCCACGCCTTGACAGAGAATGACGCTCGTCTGATAACGCTCCTCGGCCCGGGAGGGATCGGCAAGACGCGGGTGGCAGTTCGCGTGGCGCAAGAGGCGGTCGGACATTTCCACGACGGCGTGTACTACGCAGACTTGGCGGAGGTCGAATCCCCGGACGATCTTCCCCCGGCGCTATTGCAGGCCCTCGGCCTGTCGCACCTTGAGGGCGTGGAACCCCTGGACCAACTGTGTGGGCACTTGGCCGGCAAGTGCACTCTGATCGTACTGGACGGGTTCGAGCGCCTCGTCCAGGACACCGAGCTGCTAGTGCGTCTGCTAGGCGTCAGTGAGGGTGCGCGGTGTCTGATCACCTCCAGGCTGGCCCTACGGGTTGTCGGTGAGCAGGTGATCGCGGTGCCCCCGCTGTGCGTCCCGGAGCCGGAGATGAGCATGATGCGCCTTGACCAAGTGCCGAGCGTCGCTCTCTTCTGCCATCTGGCTCGGCTCAGGGCCCCTCGATGGGAGTTGTCGGAGCGGATAGCGCAGGCGGTAGCCGAGTTGTGTCGGCGGCTCGATGGCATCCCTCTGGCGCTCGAGTTGGCAGCGGCTAAGCTGGATGTCTTCTCCATCGAGGAGGTGGCTGCGCAGCTGCGCGATGGGTTGGGCGTGCTATCCACTGCGGGCTGGCAACGGCCCGAACGCCAGCGAACTCTGGAGGCTGCAATCCGTTGGTCATACGAACGCCTTAGTGGACCGGCGCAGGCGGCGTTACAACAGGCGTGCGTCTTCCACGGCGGGTTTGGCTGGTGGGCTTTCGAGCAGACGGCGCCCGTCGATGAGCCACTGCAGGTGTTGGAGGAGTTGTGTTGGGCCTCCTTGCTGGCGCGGCAGAACAAGGCCGGGAGTACGCGTTATGTGGCTCTTGAGCCCATCCGAGACTTTGCGAGGCAACAGATGCAGCCGGAGCAGGAATCCGCAGCCCGTCTGCGCCACGCAGCGTACTTCCTGGAGTTTGCCCAGCGCCGAGCCGAAGCTGCACACACCCTCCGGGAGATTGAGGCCTTTGAGGAGATGGATGAGGAGTCGAACAACCTGCTGGCGGCGGTTCACTGGCTGGGTTCGGAAGGCTCCCGTGCGGAACTGACGGGCCGTATGGTTCTCGCCATGTCCGAACACCTCACGCGGCGTGGCCGCTGGAAGGACCGGAGCGCCCTGCTTCGACGCGCGTACGAGTTAGCCGCAGAGTGCAAGGCGCTGGACGATACGGAGTGGGGACTCCGCGTGGCATACGAACTGGCCAGCGCCGCCTATGATGCTGGCGAGTTGGGGGAGGCGGAGCGCGTTGTGACCCAAGCGCTGGAGGCGAGTCGCCGAATCGGACAAGTCGAGACGCAAGCCCGCTGCCTCAACCTCGTGGGTCTTCTGGCGCAGGACCAAGGCCGAGTGGAGGAGGCACGGGCGGCGTTCACGCAAGCCCTCGAACTCTGGGAGCAGCTCGGCCAACTGCGCGGTCGTGGCGTGGCGCACAGCAACCTCGGCAACCTGGCGCTGGGCACCCAGGGATTCGAGGCTGCACGTCGCGAGTTCGTGGCGGGCTTGGACGCCTGGGAGGAGTGCGGCGATAGCGTCGGCCAATGCCTGGCGCTCAACAACCTGGGCGTGGTGGCTGAGAAACAGGGCGACTTGGACCGGGCCGAGGGGTACTACCGCGAGGCCGCCCAGCGCTACCTACAACTCGGCGACCGGTTGGGCCTGGCGGTAGCAGTCAACAACCTGGGCGAGATCGCCGCACAACGCAATCAGGTACCGCGCGCGGTGGCCCTGGTGGCCGCTGCCCGTGATGAGCTTGCCGAAATCGGCTCCCCGCTGTCGGGCATCTGCGCTACGACGCTCGCCGAGTTGGCGGTTCGCTGCACGCCCGAGGAGTTCCAGGAGGCGGAGGCGGCAGGAAGGCAGAGGCCGCCCGGCGAATGGACCTGAACGACGCACGTCCGGCATGGCGGCCCCGGGGAGTGGGCCAATCCGCGCACTACCTCTCTCAGTGACTGGCCTGGCTCGCAGGCTCCTTGCAGACCAGTCATTGGGTTGCCTTGCGACGCAGAGTCTCAGTCGGGCCTATCCTTCTCCTACGCACATCCATCATCCCAGATCAGTAGCCGTTGGCAGGAGTCTCGCGGCAGTCGCGCCCGAGGATGCAGCATGGGAGGCCAGGCGGCATGCGTACGGTCCTCTATCGGCGGAGTTCTGTTACCGTCGCTGTCTGCTCGATCCTGGTGGCCTCAGGCTATGGACACGCCGAGGCGCCCCGGCTCGTTCTGAGTGTTCGCCCTGGCGGAATCCGGGACGTCGCGATAAGCGACGACGGTCGATGGCTGGCGACCCTGAGGGAGGAGGTTGACCTTTGGGACGGTCGGAGCGGACGTCACCTCTGCACCATTCCCCTCTCGCAGCGCCTCGGGGAGTGTTCCCGTCTGGCTTTCTGCCCCCAGGGCAGGCTGCTGGCAGTCGGCCTTCGGGGTGCAGTTCTCATCAGCGCGGAACTCCCTGAGGAGGTTGTTGAGCTGCCGTGGAGCCCGGCGCCGGCATCACGCGAGGGAGGTGCACTGGATCTGGTGATTTCGGCGCACGGCCGGATCGCGGCGGCTTGCTTCACCGGAGGGTGGTTGAGAGTGTGGGACCTGGACGGGTCGCGCCTTGTGCTTGCTACGGAAGTTGCCACACAGCCGTGGGACCTGGCCGTCTCCGGGGATGGCTCGATGCTCGGGGCCTTCTGCTGGAACCAGCAGGGGCAACGTCTGACAGTCTGGGACTTGGAGTCAGGCAGTGAGAGGGGAAGCCTACAGCTCCCAGACGTAGGCCCCGATCTCCTGTGTTTCACCCGGGACGGCCAGGCCCTGGTTCATTCGCAGTACGATCATGACAGGCGCGACTGGTGGCTTCAGAGCTGGCATTACCGGGAAGGGCGTGTCGAGCGCCTAGCGTCTGGGGTCTTTGGGGGGGTACTGCGCTGCGAAGGGAGGAGGCCGTGTTCGTCTGGATGGCGCTTCGACCCGAATGGCGCATCCTTGACCTAACTACCGGAGAGACGATCAGGTCCTTCATGTGCCAAGGTCACCCTACGGTCGACGCCGCAATCGCCGAGGATGCCCGCGCAGTAGTCGCACTGGACGTGGCCGGCAACGTGGTGGTATGCGACCTCGATACTGGGTACCCGCTGCGAACCCTGGGGGGGTTCCTCCAAGGGTTGGCCGCGAGCGCTTTGTCAGCCGAAGGCGATCTCCTGGCCACGATCGACGAGCTTGACAGCACGACTGTGTGGGACCTCGATCATGCACGGCAGTGGTGCCAGTGGCAACCGGACCTTCAGGGGCTGGCGACCCACGAGAGAGCGGTTGCCTTTATTCCCGGCACGCGGACGCTTGCCGTCGCCCCGCGGTGCGGCCTGTTTACGCTTGATGCCGGGCGAGGTATGGCGTCTCGATGCCGGGAGCCTGCCCTGTCATTCGGGCGTGTTCGTGCGAGGCGGCACTTCGTTGCTGGCCTGGAGGTCAATGGCAGGGCAGTACATCTGTGGCGTCTGCCGGGATGGGAAGTTGAGGGTCACTGGTCAGCGGAGGAACTCACCCCGGCCCTCCTCAGCTCCGGGGGCGCAACCGTCAGTGATGTCGATGTGTCTGAGGACGGGTCACTTCTTGCCCTAGGGTTCCTGGGAGGGACGGGCGAGCTGCCCCTAGCAGATGGGGCGGCTTCGGTTGACGCTGGAAGACGCGCTCTCCTCTGGCACAGCGACGGCACGTTGGTTGGGGTGCAATTCACGCGTGGCGGCAAAGGCGTGCTGTATGCTGGGGGCAACGAGTGCGGGCTGTTGCTGAGGGACGGCAGTGCCAAGTGGCGCAGTAACGACATGCGGCGGGGGAACTGGCCTTCCGCTGCGTACGCCTGCAGCCCCGACGCACGTTGGATCGCCTACGGGGATCTCGATGGCGCCATCCACTTGCTCGATGGGTACACCGGCAAGGAGGCGGCTCCCGCATGGCCTGGGGACGGCCTCCAGATTGAGCAGATGTGCTTCAGCCAAAATGGGAGTCGGCTGGCCTGTCAGGGGCAGTCTGAGGTGACCATTCGGGAAGTGCCGTCCGGGCGGAAGGTCGCCACGCTGCTGCAGATTGCCGACCTGCCCGGACAGACACCGGGTTGGCTGATCGTGACGCCGGAGGGCTACTATGCCGGGACGGAGGATGCGGCGAAGTACATCAACTGGGAGCTGAATGGCGAGCTGTACCCGGTCAGCTCGTTTGCGGAGCGGTTCTATCGGCCGGACCTGGTCGCCAAGGCCCTGCGCGGGGAGCGGCTGGACGACGTGGCGCCGCTGACTGCCGAGCAGGTGCCGCCCCAGGTTCGGATCACCTTCCCTAAGGACGGGGTGACGGTCGAGGCAGGTGCAGAGCGGGTGCAAGTCACGATTGCAGCCACCGGGGCCCGCAAGATCGAGCGGGTGGAGGTGTCTGTCAACGGCCGACGGGTGTCGGTCGAGGTGGAGCGGGGGATTGCCTTGGCGGCCAAGGGGATTGCTTTGGCCGCTAAGGATATGCCCGCGGGGCACACGCTGGCCGAGGAACTCAGTGGCCTGGTGCCCCTGCCACCGGGAGAGCAGCAGATCCGCCTGCGAGCACTGGCCTATGACGAGGCAGGGATGAGAAGTCCGCCGGCGGAGGTCTGGCTGTA